>Ga0315907_10000675_pt1 | contig 48473 bp, 52 predicted proteins | sample LakEriMetagenome_3_FD_203525 | JGI IMG/M metagenome (GOLD analysis project Ga0315907, IMG submission 203525) | Freshwater fungal communities from buoy surface, Lake Erie, Ohio, United States - Buoy 12 MA123 | ecosystem: Environmental > Aquatic > Freshwater > Lake > Lake biofilm | place: USA... | reverse complement strand
AACCCCCGACTGATCTCTTCTCGAACCGATAGGTTCATCGTCTTGTAACAACCCGACTTGCTTTCCATCGCAACACTCCTTTGTAGACTTCACAATATTGTGTTGCACTAATTATTTGAAACCGCCCGAGAAGTTAGTAAACACAACCAAGGACGGGCAGTTTGGGGCATTTTTGTCTGGAGATGCCCGCCAAATGGCGACTTTCAATTTTGCTTATCGATGCGCTGAAAACACACTTTCATCGATTCCGTATAGCGCCGCAAGCGCTTTGATCTGCAATGCGTCCGCAGTCGCACCAATGCTAACTTGCCCCGCACGTGAAATTGTCAGCGTTTGGTCTTGGCTTTCACTACAAACGTGCCGTGCGTGATCCGGATCGTGGGTGGTGAACAAAATCGTCATGCCACTCTGTTTGAGCTTCACGAGGGTATCGAGCACCAGCAACCGGTTGCCAAAATCCAGACTCGCAGTCGGTTCATCCAGCAGCAAACACTTGGCCTGGCTGGCCAAGGCGCGGGCGATCATCACTAATTGCCGTTCGCCGCCGGACAATTCGGAAAACTCGCGTTCAATAAACTCTCCCAAGCCGACTTGTGACAACGACTCCGCGGCAATCGCGCGATCTGCCGCGCCCGGCTGCGCAAACCATGAGAGGTGCGGAGCGCGTGCCATTTCCACAACTTCGAGCACGTTGAAATTGAAAAAGCCCGTTGAGTTTTGCGGCACGTAGGCAATCTGGTGCGCAATCTCGGGCGCGGAAAGTGTGGTGATCGATTTGCCGTCCAACAAAACGCGGCCGGCGCGCGGCGCGAGTAAGCCCAACACAGTACGAAACAAGGTGGTTTTGCCACTGCCGTTTGGCCCGAGTATTGCGATCGCCTGGCCAGTCGAAACGCCAAACGTGATATCACGCGCAATCTCCCGGCGCGGATAACCAATCGATAGCTGATCAAGTGCGAGCAGAGTCATCTTGCGCGCCTGAAAGTCGCCGCCATCAGCCAGATAAACACGGGCGTTCCGAGTGCGGCGGTGAGCACACCCGGTGGCACTTCAATCTGTGCAATGCTGCGCCCAATGGTATCGACCATCAACATAAACGTGCCGCCAATGAGCATCGCCAGTGGCAACAGGCGTGAAAACTCCGCCCCCACCAGCAAGCGAACCGCGTGTGGCACCACCAGCCCGACCCAACCTACAATGCCGCAGATCGCCACTGAGGCTGCGGTCATCAACGTCGCGGCGACAATCACGATCAAACGCAGGCGGCCGACGTCTTGGCCGAGAGCACGGGCCTCGTCGTCTGGCAGGGCGAGCAGGTTGATCCGCCAGCGCAACGCAATCAGGGGCAACGCGGCGATGACGATGATTGGAAGTGCCACCGCCAGATCTTTTTTGGTGATGCTGGCAAAACTTCCCAACAGCCAATAGGTGATGGCTGGTAGCTGGTTGTACGGGTCGGCCAAATATTTGGTGAGCGCGATTCCCGATCCCAACAACGAGCCAATCACCACACCTGCGAGCACCAATGTCAGCACCGGGTCGTGTCCGCCGTGTTTGCTCACCAAACTATTACCGATGAGATAGATGGCGGCGACCGCCGCGAGACCGCCGACAAACGCGAGCCCTTGAATGGCGACAATCGGCAATGCCATCAAGATACCCATCACCGCGCCTAACGCCGCACCGCTGGAAACGCCCAAGATGTCTGGTGACACCAAGGGATTACGAAACAAGTTCTGATACGCCGCACCCGCCGCCGCTAACGCCGCACCCACCGCAAAGGCCGCAACGATACGCGGCCCGCGGATGCTGAACAACACCAGGTCAGCGTTCTCCGGCGCGTTCGCCGTGCCGCCAAGGAGCTTTGCGCCGACCAATGAAAACAGCTCCGCAACGCTGATCGGAAAGCGGCCGACGGAGAGTGCCAGCAACACCATCGCAATGGCCGCCGCCGTTGCGCAAGCGTAGATCGTCGCCACGCGCGCGGGGCGGGGCTTTGTAATACCGGAGGAAGATGTGATTGCGGACAAGGGGCGGGTAGGGGTGTGTTGCAAACCAAAGGCTCGGGGCTTGCGCTATTTTGGCAGCACGCCGGGCTCGCCAAGAATCTTTGCAATTTGTTCGCGAGTCGGCTTTTGCTGGTACAGGAGGCTGTAGACGATTTCGATCTCTTTGACGAGATCAAATTTGAAGGTCTCGGGGTACAACAAATTTGCCAGCCACTTTAGCCCGATCAATCGATTGGCCCCCGGCGGAAAGTCGAACCAGCCGAACGGGAGATTGGGCGAGAGGAACACACGTTTATTGCGCACCGCACGAATGGTTTGCCACTCGTCTCGCTTCCACACGTCGCGGTAGAAAACCGGGTCGTTGGTGACAATGAAATTGGGATTCCACAAGACAACTTGTTCAAAGCCAACTTGTGCGAGATTGGCGACACCCGCGCTGCTTGCGCCCGCGCCGGAAACATTCTTAGCCCCCAAAAACTCCAGCATCTCGACATTGATCGAGCCCGGCAGACCGGTCGTGAGACCGTTGTTGCCGCGCGCGTAGTAGGCTTCCGGGCGCTTGTCGATTGGGATCGTGGCGATACGCGCTTTTAGGTCGGCGAAGGTCGCGTTGACGTAATCAAGCAGTGGTTTGGCGCGATTGGTCTCTCCCAAGATGCGCGCAACCTTTTCGATTTGCTGTGGCAGCGTATCGAGTTTGCCGTCGAGCAGGATGTAGGGGATTTTGGTTTCTTGGGTAACACGATCCGCGAGTGAGGCGAAGTTGGCGTTCACCGAGCCGATGTCGATGATGATGTCGGGTTTGGCCTTCAACACCACCTCGATGTTCGCCGTGTTGCCACGGCCGGTCAGCCGACCCAGTTCGGGCAGCTTGACCAACTGCGGCGGCAAGAACGGCGCTTCATCCGGCTTCATCGCGCGTGTCCAGCCAATCAGTTTTTCCGGCGCAATCGCCATCACCAACACCGAGGCGGGTGGCCCGGCGGCGTACACGCGTTCTATCTTGCGTGGCAGTTCGATCCTCCGCCCGGCGTCGTCGACGAACGTTTGCGCGCCCACAGTGGTCGGTGCGGCGCACCAGCAAAGCACCATCACAAGGGGGGCGACTGCGAAACGATGCCACCGGCTTTGGGGTCTGCAAAAAATCATGTTGCCTCCGATTATCTATTCGTATTTGCCATGCAAGAATGTGCGCATGAAACACAAACCATCCAGCCCCGATCGCACCGCTGTGCCAGACCTCATGGAGCTCAAGGAAGTTGCGGCATACCTGCGCATAGGTGAACGCACCGTGTACGACATGGTGAAACAAAAGAAGATACCGTGCTCGCGAGTCACCGGGAAGTGGTTGTTCCCCAAGCGGCTGGTGGATTTGTGGATTGACCAAAATACCGAAGCGGCCGGTCTGGGACGAGCGACGCCAAACCTGAGTCGGATTGTTGCGGGAAGCCACGATCCGTTGCTCGATTGGGCGGTTCGTGAATCCGGTTGCAATATGGCGATGTTATCCGGCGGCAGTCGCAGTGGGCTGGATCGTTTGTACGCGGCCGAAGCGGTGATTGCCGGCATCCATCTATACGATGCGGCGACAGACGATTTCAACGTGGCTGCGTTGGCCGCCGCCCCCTTGGGTGAATGGGTGGCGATCACCATGGCAGAGCGCCAGCAAGGCTTGGTGGTTGCGAATGGCAACCCGTTGCAAATTGCATCGATCGGTGACCTGATTGCCGTAAATGCCCGCGTTGCTCTGCGACAACCCGGCGCGGGCAGCCGTGAACTGTGGGATGCCCTGCGCGAACAATCCGGGCACGCGCACGACCAGTTCGCGACGTTGGATGCGGTAGCGTTGACGGAGACTGATTTAGCGCTTGCCATACGGGAAGGGGCGGCCGATGCAGGACTCGCCATCGAATCGGCCGCGCGCAACTTTGGTCTTGGATTCATTCCTCTTAAGGTTGAACGGTTCGACCTTGTGATGCCGCGGCGCGAGTATTTTTCGGCGGACGTGCAACGACTGTTTGCGTGCATCATGGGAGAAACCTTCGCTCGTCACGCCGCATCACTTGCCGGCTACGACCTGACCAAACGCGGGCAGGTTGTCTTCAACAGCTAGCCGACACGCCGGCTTTTCAAGCGGCCTTCTTCATCGGCGGCCTGGCGTTCGGGAAAAACAGCTGCTCTCCACCGATCTTGTAATCGGCGATGGCTTTTTGGCCAGCCGCCGAAATCACCCAGTCGATGAAGCGTTGGCCCAGATCTTTTTTGACGTGGGCATGTTTTGCCGGGTTTACCAGCATCACGCCGTACTGGTTGAACAGTTTGGCGTCCCCTTCAACTTGAATGGAGAGCTCTCCTCGATTTTTGAATGAAAGCCAAGTGCCGCGGTCCGTGAGGATGTACGCATTCATGGCGGAAGCGGTATTCAATGCCGGTCCCATCCCCGAGCCGGTCTCACGGTACCACGCACCTTTGGTTGCGTCCAGATCAACGCCGGCCGCTTTCCAATAACGCAACTCAGCGGCGTGGGTGCCACTCTTGTCACCGCGCGAGACAAAGGCGGCCTTGCTGTCTGCCACCCGCTTGAGTCCGACAGAAATGTCGCGCCCGTTCGCCTTTGCCGGGTCGGGTTTGGGGCCAACCAGTACAAAATCGTTGTACATGACTTCGATACGTTCGACGCCAAAACCCTCTGCGACAAATTTTTCTTCGGCCACTTTATCGTGGACAAAGACGACGTCGGCGTCGCCACGACGGCCGGTGTCAAGTGCCTGCCCGGTACCCAGCGCAACAACGCGGACATCAATCCCCGTATCCTTCTTGAAAATTGGCAAGAGATGGCCAAACAGACCGGATTGTTCTGTCGAGGTGGTTGATGCCACCGTGATGGATCGCTCCTGCGCATTCGCGGCGCTGATGCCGAGTGTGGCAACAGACGTGGCAACAAACGCGGTAACGATAGCCACCGCTTGCTTTCGTATTGTTTTCTTCATATCGCTTCTCCTTCAAGAAAGTCTCGACCTTCGGTCGATTCGGGTTGCGAAAAAAATCGGCTTGCGGGTGTTGTTTCCGTGATCCTCCCCTCGTACAAGAAGACGATGCTTTCGGCAATCCGCTTGGCCAGCGCCAAGTTGTGGGTGGTCATGACAATGGTCACGCCGGATGCAGCGGCGCGCTGGATGCAATCTTCGATTTGTCGAGCGGAGCGCGGGTCCAGACTTGCGGTCGGTTCATCCAGATAGAGCACCTCTGGTTGGCGGACAAGTGCGCGCGCAAAGGCGATACGCTGCTGCTCGCCACCGGACAGCACCCGCGCCGGGCGCTCGGCAATACCTTCCAGGCCGACTGCTCTTAACGCCTCCCGCACCGCCTGTTCCCGGGCGTCACCATTACGTTTTGTGTGCGACATCTGTTGCGCGGCATACAGCACGTTATTGAATGCACTTGTCCGTAACATGACCGGACGCTGGAACAGCATTGCGTCGTGAGCGCGCAGCTGAACATCGGTGAGTGGCTGGCTCGTGACATTGAGGGCGGTACCGGAGGAGGGCTTAACGAGCCCATGCAGCACCCGCAACAACGTGCTCTTGCCCGCGCCGTTGGCCCCCAGGATGACGGTGCGCGTTCCGCGTGTGATCTCTAGGTCGATATCACGCAATATTGGTTTTTGGTTTGCGATAACACTGACGTCTTGCAAAACGACCGGAAGCAAACTGGCGTTTGAACTTGGTGTCTCAACCATAACGGCGCTCGGCGAATGACTTTAATGACTGCGCCAAGATGTTGATCGCCAGCACAATCAACACGAGCACAATGCCCAACGACATCGCGAGGGGCAGGTCGCCCTTGGTAGTCTCGAGTGCGATGGCGGTTGTCATGACACGTGTTACGCCATCGATATTGCCGCCGACGATCATGACGGCACCCACTTCAGCACAGGCCCGGCCAAGTCCGGCGAGGGTGATGGTTACCAGCGAAAACCGCGAGTCCCAAAGGAGCGTCCGGGCAGCCGACACTCCCTGGACGCCGAGTGAGGCCAACTGTTCCCGGTACTCGCGCCATGCATCTTCAATGGTCTGGCGCGAGAGGGCGGCGATGATGGGCGTGATCAAAATCACTTGTGCGATCACCATCGCGGCCGGCGTAAACAGTAGGCCGTAGGCGCCGAGCGGGCCGGCGCGGGATAGCAGCAGATAAACCAACAGCCCGATCACCACCGGTGGCAGTCCCATTGTGGCGTTAAGTACCGCGATGACCAAACCACGGCCGGGAAACCGGCTGACAGCGACGAGAGAGCCGAGCGCCAAGCCGAGTATGCTGGCGATCGCGACGGCGGTCACACTTACCTGCAACGACAGCCCGATGATCGACAGCAGGGTTGGATCTGCTCGGAGGATAAGTTGGAACGCGCCAAAAAACGCGTCGGTTAAGCTATTCACGCAAGAGTTCGCAGTAATTTGCAAGAGAATGCAAGAATCTGCAATTCTAGCGTAACACGTTCTGCTCTACGGTGTTCGGCCTTTGGGCGGGCCGCCGCGATATCAGAAGCCCGGGCAAAACAAACTGCGAGCCGAGTGCGTTCTAGGTCAGGCCAAGTAACTTGCCAGAGGCAATCAACATCACGAAGGCCAGCGTAAGAATCAGCAGCCGGTTGGAAAGTTTGTACAGCCCAAGCCATGTGCCCAAAATTGCGCCAACCAGCGCAGCGGCACACAGAGGCACAACCGCGTTGGGTATGGTCGCCAATGCAAACGATCCTTTGTAAAGGCCGCCGCTTAGTCCCGCGATTGAGTTAACCATGATGAAGGGGGCGGCGATGCCCGCTGTTGCTTTTGGCCCCGCCCAAGCCATCAGCAAAATAATTGGCGACAAAAAGATGCCGCCGCCGGTTCCGGTTAGGCCCGAAAGTAGCCCCACCGCCGCGCCGATGAACGGCGCAATGAATATCGGCACCGTCACGGGGGTTTCCGCAGCTGGATCGGATTGCCATCTCTTCGAGTAACTGCGCCAAACCAAGTACGTTGCCGAGCAAAGCAATACGACGCCTACCAGTAGCTTATATATCTCGGATGGTAACTTGATACCACCGCCGATGAAGGCAAGCGGCACAGAACCGGCAAGAAATGCGCCGACAATTTTTGCGTCGAAAAATCGCGCACCGCGAAACCGCCAAGTGGTGAAGGCGGCGATCACAATGTTGAGGGTCAGCGCAGTGGGGCGCATCAGTTCCGGCGCAACACCCACAATCGCCATCGCAGCAAGGTAACCCGAGGCACCAGCGTGACCAACAGAAGAGTAAAACATCGCCACCACCACAAAGATGGCTGCCAACTCCCAGATTTGGATTTCAGTCAAAGGATACCGTCGACGCGCACGCCTCTGCCTCTAGGCGGCAGTACTACTTGGCAGTGTCTAACAAACCTCTCAGCTCACCTGACTGGTGCATTTCACGCAGGATATCGGCACCACCAATGAATTCACCACTCACGTATAACTGCGGGATGGTCGGCCAATTGGCGTATTCCTTAATGCCCTGACGAATCTCTTCATCTTGCAATACGTCGACTGTGAAGGGTTTTTCCACGCCGTTCGCCTTCAGAATCTGCACCGCACTTGCGGAAAAACCGCACATGGGGAACTGTGGGGATCCCTTCATGTAGAGGACGACTGGGTGACTGGTGACTGTTTCGCGGATTTTGTCTTGTGTACTCATCGGGATTCCTTCGGAAAGATTCAATAAATTATAGGGGTTTCGACGCGTTATCTTTGCGACGCCCTGCTGTTACGCGTTCTATAGCTGAAAGATCGCGCGTACTTTCAACATCAACCAATCCAGCGCTCGTCATGAGGTCACGCACGAATAGCGCCTGGTCGTAGCCGTGTTCAATCAACAACCACCCATTTGGCATCAAGTGCTGACTGGCACCCGCAACAATTGTGCGGATCGATGCCAGTCCGTCGTCACTTTGGTCGGTTAAGGCCATGATTGGTTCAAACCGCAAATCGCCCTGCGCCAGGTGTGGATCGCCGCGGCGCACGTATGGCGGGTTGGCAACAATCAGATGCGCCCGCTGGTCGGCGAGTGGCGAATACCAGCTACCCTCAACAAACGTGACCGCCGCGTTTAGCGTGGCTGCATTGGCGCGCGCGCGACGCAAGGCGGCCGCGGATACATCCACACCAGTGACAGTAGCATCCGGTACTTCGAGCTTGAGTGTGATGGCGACTGCGCCGCTACCTGTGCCGAGATCAAGAATTGAAAGTCCATATTCGGCGGGCAAATCCAGCCGTTTTTGCTCGAAAATGCGCGCCAGCGCTTGTTCGACCAGTATTTCTGTCTCAGCTCGGGGGATCAATACATGTTGATCAACGCCAAACACCCGGCCATAAAATTCCCGCACCCCTAAGAGCTGTGCGACGGGCTTTCCATCGGCGCGCTGGTTAATCCAGTCGAGAAAGGTGGCGGCTTCCGTTGAGCTGAGAATACGGTCGGGGTGCGCGATCAAGGATGCCCTTGAGATTCCCAGCAAGTGGCTAAGCATGTATTGCGCATCGAGTCGATCGATCACGCGTCGCGCTATCGCCAGAAGCTCGCCAACGCTATCGCCATGCATTGTTGCGAACCGTTCCAACCGGGCGCGTTACTGCGCGCCCTCACTCAGCGAGGCGAGTTGTTCGGCCTGGTGTTCGGCGATCAAGGCGTTGGTGAGATCCGTGAGGTCACCATCCATGATGAAGTCAATCTTGTACAAGGTGAGGTTGATGCGGTGATCGGTGACTCGTCCCTGTGGGAAATTGTAGGTGCGGATACGTTCTGATCGATCACCCGAGCCGATCAAGGATTTACGCTCGGCAGCCTCCTTGGCTTGTTGTTCCCGCGTTTGTTTGTCCTTGATACGTGCGGCCAGCACGCGAAACGCCTGCTCCTTGTTTTTGTGCTGAGAGCGTCCGTCTTGACACTCGACGACAATGCCTGTGGGCAGGTGGGTGAGGCGAACCGCGGAATCCGTCTTGTTGATGTGCTGGCCGCCAGCGCCGGATGCTCTGAATGTATCGACACGCACATCCGACGGATTGATGACAACGTCTGAGGCATCGTCTGCTTCAGCCATGATCGCCACTGTTGCGGCAGAGGTGTGAATACGACCCTGCGTCTCTGTTGCAGGGACTCGCTGGACGCGGTGCCCGCCAGATTCGAATTTCAGGCGCGAATACGCGCCTTGGCCAACGATTCGCGCGATGACTTCCTTGTAACCACCCACTTCCCCGTGGGATTCGGAAATGATTTCGACCTGCCACCCCTGACGCTCGGCGTAACGCGTGTACATCCGAAACAAATCTCCCGCAAATAGCGCTGATTCGTCACCGCCGGTGCCACCTCGAACCTCGATAAAGATGTTTTTCTCATCGTTGGGGTCCTTCGGCAACAAGGCCTTCTGCAACGCAATTTCAATTTCTTCGAGGCGCGCACGGCTGGCTTTGATTTCCTCATCGGCAAAATCGCGCATCTCCGGGTCCTTTGCCATATCAAGCGCGGCGGCGACATCGGCTTCGGACTTGCCGTAATCGCTGTAGAGCGCGACGACAGGCGAAATCTCAGCGTGTTCCTTTGTAATCCTGCGGTAGTTGTCCATACTGGCGACGACGTTGGGATCCTCAAGTTGCCGGTCTAGCTCCAATAGGCGGTCTGACAGCGACTGCAGCTTGTGTTGAATGGAGGCTTTCATGGCTCTTCGGTTTGGTCAGCGGCAGGTGCCGGATAAAGTTGTTCCAGCGCGGCTGTAAGTGCGGTGCGTTCATCGCTAGAAACGCGTTTGAGCGCGGTCATTGGGTGGTGAAGAAATTTGTTGGTAAGCGCTTGTGCCAGTAGTTCGAGCACAATTTGCGGATTTTCACCGCGCGTGAGCATTTTTTGTGCTCGCTCTAATTCGACGCTCCGGTAGTGATCGGCACGGCTACGCAGCTGTTGGATAACCGGCACCGTGCTGCGCCCTGTGACCCACTGTTGGTACTGCTTAACGTGCGTATCAACGATTTTTTCCGCCGCCACCAATGCGGCTTCCCGTGCCGCCATATTCTGCTGTATCACCTTGCCGAGGCTATCGAGCGTGTAGAGATAGACGTCCTCCATCTCGCCTACTGCGGCTTCAATGTCGCGCGGAACCGCAAGGTCCACAAGAAACATCGGCTTGCGCTTTCGCAGCCGGAGGGCGTTTTCGATCATGCCCTTGCCGATGATTGGCAGGCTTGAGGCGGTGGAGGTGATCACGGCGTCGAATTCATGTATGCGATCCGGCACTTCACTTAGTGAAATTGCCGTTGCTCGGGAGTCTGGGGTGTCAAATTCCGCCGCGACCGTCTTTGCCCGGGATACGGTACGATTAGCGACCACGATGACTTTGGGCGACTGTGCGCTGAAGTGCGTTGCGGCGAGGCTGATCATTTCGCCCACACCGATGAGCAGCAGCTTTACCTCGCGTATGTCGCCGAATAGCTGTTGCGCTAGTTTTAGGGCGGCGGCTGCCATGCTCACCGATGTCGCGCCAATCTCAGTGTCGGTGCGGATGTGTTTGGCCGCTTGAAACGTATCCTGAAACAGTCGATCAAGCGGCCCGCCGAGGGTTCCTGCTTCAGCCGCCACCTTTACCGAATGTCGAATCTGGCCGAGGATCTGCGGCTCGCCGAGCACCATTGAGTCCAGGCCTGCTGCGACGCGGAAGGCGTGGCGCGCTGCGTCCTCGTCCTTCAGTCTATAGAGATGTGGATCTAGATCAAGACCTACGGCGTTGGGTTCCGACTGTAGCCATATCGCGGCCCGATTTAGGACTGCCTCGCTGCCGCGTAAATAGAGTTCGGTCCGATTGCATGTCGACACCAATACTGCCTCGGCGGCGAGAGTGGCCCGGACTAATTCCTCAAGCGCGGGGCGCTGGCGGTCGTTCGGAAATGCAACCCTTTCGCGAATATCGACCGGTGCGGTGCGGTGATTCAGACCAAGTACGTAGAGCGACATTCAGTGCAATAGTTAAAATCGAAAAAAGCGCTTGGTCGAAGACACAGCCCAAAGCACAAAGTCAATGCGCCTGAGATGTGGGCGAATGCAAAATGATGGTTCGCGATACAATCCGCCACGAGAAATCCCGGACGCCGCGTATTTGAGCAAGCGGCTGCGAACCCGCGCACGGCACTGCGGAAAATAGATGGTTTACAAATTGAAAATTATAGCAGGAAGCCCATTCTTTCTAGCCATCGGGAGAGGCGACCATTGGACGGCGCTAAACTGACCTTTTGCCAACCCAAGCCACTTAAGGAAGAGCTTATATGCACCTACCAACAATTGATTTTATGAGAACGGTCTTGGCGGCCACGGTTGCAACGGCGGCCAGTTTGGTTGGATCCGTATTTGCGACAACGACGCCCGGCTCGCCCACAGGGTGTCCACCGCTATTGAACCACCAGTTTGAGACCCTGCAAGGGGGTGCCAAAAACATGTGTGACTATGCCGGCAAGGTCGTGCTCGTTGTAAACACAGCGAGTTATTGCGGTTTTACGAAGCAGTATGAAGGGTTGCAGGCGATTTCCGACAAGTATCGCGATCGCGGATTGGTCGTGGTGGGTTTCCCGGCCAATGATTTCGGCAAGCAAGAACCCGGCTCGAACGCCGAAGTTGCAGACTTCTGTGAGCGCACCTACAAGGTAAAGTTTCCAATGATGGCCAAAACTTCAGTGGTTGAGGGCGCTGCTAATCCGTTGCATGAAGCGCTGGCTAGAGCATCCGGGCAGCGGCCAAGGTGGAATTTCCACAAGTACCTGATTGGCCGAGACGGTAAGACGGTTGCGTCGTTCGGTTCGCGTGTTGAGCCTGAGTCGACTGAATTGCGGTCGGAAATTGAACGGCTGCTTGCCGGCCCTGCATTGGTGAAGTAGCATTTCTTTACAAAGAGTTATCGACATAGCATCATGCTGTTGGTTGACTATCTTTGCGGATTTTATGACTAGCCTATGGCCGCTGTCGCAACTTCAATGCTGAGTCCACTTGTGCGTGCAGTGGTTAGGCAGGGACAACTTGTGCAAGCCGATGGCAATACGAGTCGACCGGAGGCCCACAAAGCGGGTGTCTCCTCTGTCAAGCGGTTACTCCAGCCAAGAAAATTGACCACGACAGACCTAGCATTGTTCGCATCAGCAGCTTTTGGTGCGCCCCCGCTGGACCTACGTGGGTTCGAATTAGAGCAGTTGCCGACCACCCGGGCTGCTACCAAGCTGATCGGCTCGCAGAGGGTAATTCAATTGTTGCTGGACGCGATCAATGGGGGTGCCTCAAATGAGCAGCCAACACTTAGACTAAATTCCTGTAGAAGACCAATCGACATCCCGCAGGACACGCTGCCGCGGGCTGGTTTTGAGTCTGACTATCTCGGCGGCGTACGCCAGGCCTGTCAGTCGGTCGATTGGCACATATGCAAGAATAGCGTTCACAAAGGGCGTCTGGGCATTTATCAAGCAGCGCTAGTCTCTGAAGAAATGACGGAAATCATCATGAAATGCGAGACATCGATTGACATTGCCGACCAAGCGGTGTGCGAAGCTGTGCGTACTTTATGCCGGTCTGGATTGGAAAAGGCCAAAGTCGGACCGATCTCGCTTGAAAGGTGGAGCCAGTTACCAATGAATAGACTTGGGGTATGTGCTTTGTCGAGCCCGCGATATTTGCCGCGCGCAGACAAATCATCAAAGGAGTAAGTTATGGCTGCTGTCGCAGAACCGTCAAAAGATGTAAAAGTTTATCTCTACACTTGGGAAGGCAAAGACAAGACCGGCAAACTCGTAAAGGGGGAGATGCGTGCCTCCGGTGAGAACATCGTCAACGTAACGCTGCGCAGGCAAGGCATTCAAAACGCCAAGGTCAAAAGAGCATCCAGCGGTAGCGGCAAGAAGATCACGGAAAATGACATCACGTTCTTCACGCGCCAACTGGCAACGATGATGAAAGCCGGTGTGCCGCTTCTACAGGCCTTCGATATCGTGGCCAAAGGGCATAGCAACCCTTCGGTGACGAGATTGCTGCTGGAGATCAAGACAGAAGTTGAGACCGGCTCCAGTTTGGCGCAGTCGTTCCGAAAGTATCCGCTTTACTTCGACAACCTTTTTTGTAACCTAGTGCAAGCAGGTGAACAGGCCGGTATTCTCGATTCCTTGTTGGATCGCCTCGCGACCTACAAGGAGAAAATGCTGGCCATTCGCGGCAAGATAAAGAAAGCCCTGTTTTATCCGGTTTCGATTCTAGTGGTCGCATTCATCGTTACTGCGGTCATTATGATTTTTGTGATCCCGCAGTTTAAAGAACTGTTCCAGGGGTTCGGGGCAAATCTACCGGCACCTACGCTGGTGGTGATGCAAATTTCCGAGATATTTACCGCCTACTGGTGGTTGATTTTTGGCGGCATCGGTCTCGCGTTCTGGTTGTTTACTAATGCACTAAAGCGCAGTGAAAAAATGCAATTTGCAATGGATCGATTGATGCTCAAGGCACCGGTCGTTGGCGACATGGTACGCAAGGCGACCATCGCACGATGGACCAGAACGCTGTCGACCATGTTCGCTGCGGGGGTCCCGTTAGTCGAAGCGCTCGATTCGGTGGCTGGGGCGGCGGGGAATCGTGTTTACATGATGGCGACGAAGAAGATTCAGCAGGAAGTATCGACCGGTTCCAGCCTTACGGTTTCCATGCAAAACGCCGGGGTTTTCCCCAATATGGTTTTGCAGATGTGCGCCATCGGCGAAGAGTCGGGTGCGCTTGACGGCATGCTTGGCAAAGTCGCAGACTTCTTTGAGCGTGAAGTCGATGACGCAGTTGATGCACTATCTAGCCTGATGGAACCATTGATCATGGCCGTGTTGGGCGTAATCATCGGCGGCCTTGTCATTGCCATGTATTTGCCGATCTTTAAGATGGGTCAAGTGGTTTAGCCGCAGGTCAGATGTAGGACGCGCTTCTCGCCACTTGGGCACCGGCTTGATCGAGGGACACAAGCTTTCCGCGATTCGCCACATTCAACTTAAGAACTTATGATGGATCTGATCGACGCGTTACGGACAAATTTATGGTTCTTCGTCTCAACCCTCGGCTTGCTCGGCTTGCTTGTAGGTAGCTTTCTCAACGTCGTTATTTATCGTCTGCCAAAGATGATGGAAGCCGATTGGAAACAGCAATGTGTCGAATATCTGCATCCCGAACAAGCGGAAACACAGGCGAACAGCCCTAAGTACAACCTTGTTTCCCCTCGGTCGGCTTGTCCCTCTTGTGGCCATCAGATCACCGCAATTGAGAACATTCCTGTGCTGAGCTACGTCGTACTGGGTGGGAAGTGTTCAGCTTGCAAGGCACCGATTGGCGTGCGTTACCCAGTTGTAGAAGCGATAACGGGAATACTCACTGCGCTGCTGGCTTGGAAATTCGGTTTTGGTGCCCAAGCGTTTGCGGCAATTGTGCTGGTTTGGGCGATGATTGCATTGACGTTTATCGATGCGGATACGACGCTTCTGCCCGACGATATCACCCTCCCGCTGCTTTGGTTGGGCTTGATAGTCAATGTTCCCGGAACCTTCACTACGCTGCCGTCGGCTGTGTTTGGTGCCGTAGGCGGCTACCTGGCGCTATGGTTGGTTTACTGGGTATTTAAGCTAACCACCGGTAAGGAGGGTATGGGTTATGGCGACTTCAAGTTGCTCAGTGCCATCGGCGCCTGGCTTGGGTGGCAGATGCTTGGACAGGTGATTTTGCTGTCGGCAGCCGTTGGGGCAGTCGTCGGTATTGTCGGTATTTTGCTTTACGGTCGCGAGAAAGGGGCAAAGATTCCTTTTGGCCCGTATCTAGCGGCTGCCGGTGTCATCGCGTTGGTTTGGGGCGCGGAAATCAATCGCTGGTATTGGTCGCTTGGGCGCTCCTAAAAAGGATTCGCTGCGCGTCATCGGACTAAGCGGCGGTATCGGCTCAGGTAAGTCGGCGGCTGCGGATTGTTTTATGGCGCGCGGCGTGCGAGTGATAGATGCTGATCAGATTTCACACACCCTAACAGGAAAATCGGGGGCGGCGATCCCTGATATTGTCCGAGCGTTCGGGCCGCAGGTCATTGATAGACAAGGGGCGATGGATCGCGCGGCAATGCGCGAACTGGTGTTTGCTGATCCTACTGCGCGGAAAAAACTGGAAGCTGTCCTGCACCCGGAGATCGCGGCCGCCGTAGATCGCGAACTCGCACTATTGCGCGGCGATGAAGGATATCAGCACGCCTACGTCTTGCTTGCGATCCCGCTATTGTTTGAGCGAATGTCTTTCCGCTGGAAACTCTGGCGGACGTTGGTGATTGATTGTGCAGAAAGCACACAAATTGCAAGAGCGGCTAGGCGGTCTGGCCTCCCTGTGGAGGCGATTGTTCAGGTGGTTCAGGCGCAAATCTCGCGGAACGTGCGCCTTCAACTCGCCGACGATGTAATTTGGAACGGCGGGGACCTTTTGGCGCTGGATAGGACGGTCGACACTTTCCACCGCCGTTACACGCGGAAAATCGAAAATGTTAGAAGTTGAGACAAATTTGCGAAGCCGACAGCGATGGTTCAAAATATTATTTGCCCTAGCACGATTCAGTAGCTGGGCCATTCTATGAGCTAATGCTGGTCGTGATCACTTACGAATATCCGCTGAATGAGCGTATCCGCACGCTGTTGCGGCTTGAAGATCTCTACGACCGAGTAGCATTCTTTATTGACAAAGCTTCTCCGCTCGACCATCAAGCGGCATTAGTCGGTATTTTCGAGATTTTGGAAGTATCGAGTCGAGGCGACCTAAAGTCAGATCTGCTCCAGGAACTCGACCGCCAGCGGCTGTTTTTGGAAACATTGCGCTCGAACCCCGCTATATCCGTCGAAAAACTCGATACAGTGGTCGAAGAAATCGAAGCGGCGTTCGCCGCGTTACTCGCCTCGTCGGGAAAGACTGGCCAACATTTGCGGGAAAATGAATGGCTGATGACGATTAAGCAACGTGCGGCGATCCCAGGCGGCACATGTGAGTTCGATTTGCCGTCATTTCATCACTGGCTGCATTCAGACGGCACCGCCCGACGAGCTGATCTTTCGGCATGGCTAGAGCCGTTAGCATCGATTGGTGTCGCGCTCAGAATCGTACTTCGCGTGCTGCGCGAGAGTGGCAAGACGCTTCCGCTGATCGCTTTCCGCGGGGTCTTTCAGCAGATGCCCATGGAACGGGCAGTACATATGCTTCGCCTGAAACTACCACACGAACTACAGTGCGTACCGGAGATCAGCGCCAATAAATATGCGCTCAATATTCGTTTTATCCTTCCAGGAAGTGTGCAGCGCACCAAGGTCTACGAACGCGATGTGGAGTTTGAGTTGGCGTACTGCAGCCTTTGATGATCTAAAGGTATGTCAATAAACTCTCAATCTGCCGCGAAGAAAGTCCGTTGCCCCAAGTGCGGCGGTATGTCAATTTACTCGGCCCAAAACGCCTTTCGGCCGTTTTGCAGCGAGCGCTGCCAGATATTGGATCTTGGCGCTTGGGCAACCGGCGAATATTCAATCCCGGGTTCGTCCGCAGAGGCTCCGCTGTTCGACGGTAGCGACGGCAAATCGCCAACAGGTCGATATCTCCAATAGGGGCCGACCAGACTGGTGCAAGGCGAGATTTCCTTGTGCCGCATTGCGGCACGGGCCTCAGGTGCGATAAAATGGCTTAGGTTTGGGCGCGGCTCGCTTTGTTGTCGAGACGCTGCCATTTTTATTGGTTCCTTGGATGCGTCCGTTTGGCTCATACGGCGATTAAGTGTGAAGGTGACAGTTTCTCTTGGTCGGCGCGACCTAATCGATCATTGACGTCAAGGGGCCGCCGATTGTGGGTGGGGTTGGTTGCCGCGAATGCCGTCCTGATTTCTTTGGTCGCAGTCGCAATTGGAGCTTGGCCCATACTTCCGTTCGCGGGACTAGAGGCGTTGCTGGTCATTATCGCGTTTGCCGTCGTTGCGAGACATGACCAAGATTTTGAGCAGCTGGAGGTGGTGCAAGATAAGTTTCGCTGGGAATCGCGAAATGGAAACAATTCATCCATCCTCACGGGGAATGTAGCTTGGATGCGTATTGAGTGGAGTGCGGTTGGCAACGCTGGGAGGCGATGTCTGCGATTGTCCTACGCAGGTTATGATGTGTTGCTGGGGGCTAGCTTGACTGATCGCGACTTGACTAACTTGGCTGCTGCACTGGCGCAGATGCCGACTCTGGCGTTTTGTTTGAAACAATCAGGTCCGAGTTCCTAGCCCGCCATGTTCGTTGAACTCTTGAATGGCAGGACAATAAAACTAATCAGGTTTGAAATAATGAAATCTATAAATGCAAACGGTCAACAGCATGCCCTAGCAGCATTGGCCCGTTCGGTCTCGATAGGCTTGACGTTCCTAGTGAGTCCGGCGACTGCGCTGGCTGCGTATGACGTCAACATCGCGGCTCCCGCATCACCTATCTCCTCGCAGATTTACGGGCTGCACATGTACATCTTGTACGTTTGCGCGGCGATCTTTGTCGTTGTTTTTGCGTTGATGTTTTATTCGATTTTTAAATTCCGCCGCTCTAATGGCTCAAAGCCAGACGTGAATTTCCACGAGAGCACGTTAATTGAGATCATCTGGACGGTAATCCCATTCGTCATCTTGCTCTTCATGGCAATTCCAGCCACTAAGACCGTGTTGGACATGAAGGACACAACCAATCCTGACATGACCGTAAAGGTCACGGGTTATCAGTGGGGGTGGCGCTATGACTACGCCGCTGAAGAAGTTGGTTTTTACTCAAGTTTGTCCACCCCTTGGTCTCAAATCGGCCAGCCGGGGGAAAAGGCGACTGAGGAGAAGGGGAAGGATTACCTGTTGGAAGTGGACAACCCGATGGTTGTTCCCGTGGGGAAGAGGGTACGCTTGCTCGTTACATCGAACGACGTGATTCACGGTTGGTATGTTCCGCAGCTGGGTGTTAACCAGTATGGAATTCCTGGTTTTGTAAAGGATGTCTGGTTCAAGGCCGATAAAGTTGGTACGTTTAAAGGGCAATGTAGCCAGATTTGTGGAAAACTCCACGGTTACATGCCGATTACGGTCGTGGTCAAGTCTGAGGCCGACTATGCAAAGTGGGTGGCTGAGGCTAAGACAAGATGGGGTGTTACCCCGGTTGCGGCGGCAGCTGCGACGCCGGCGGCGGTTGCGACCCCTGAACCAGGCAAGCCGTTGACGCTGGTAGACCTGAAGGCTGCCGGCGAAAAGGTGTACGCCGCAAATTGTGTTACCTGTCATCAGGCTAGCGGCAAGGGTATGCCGCCCACTTTCCCGGCCCTTTCGGGGTCCAAGGTTGTGTTGGGCCCGACTGAGGGGCAAATCAATATTCTGTTGAACGGAAAACCTGGTACGGCAATGGCTTCGTTCGCTCGCTTGTCTGATTTTGAGATCGCTGCAGTGATGACTTACACCAAGAACTCTTGGGATAACAGTACAGGCAAGTTTGTAACACCGGATGACATTAAGGCGAAGCGAAAGTCATAGCCGGGATGTAGGGAATGCAATGGCCGGTTTCTGTATTGTCAGGGACTGGAGAACACTCGATTCAGGAGAACAGAATGGCGTCTGTAACCACACATGACCACGCACACGATCACGGGCACGACCATGATCATCATGGCCCAGGTCCATGGACAAGGATCTTCACCACCACCAACCACAAAGACATTGGGTCGATGTACCTCTGGTTTTCGCTGCTGATGTTCTTTGTCGGCGGTGCGATGGCGTTGTTGATTCGCGCCGAGCTATTCACCCCCGGCCTGCAGGTGGTGCAGCCTGAAGTATTCAATTCGCTGACAACTGTGCACGCATTAGTAATGATTTTTGGCGCGGTTATGCCGGCATTTGTGGGCTTCGCCAACTGGCTCATCCCTCTGCAAATCGGCGCGGCAGATATGGCTTTTCCAAGAATGAACAACTGGTCTTTCTGGTTGATGATTCCCGCTACTGTTCTCTTGATGGCCTCATTCTTCGTCCCGGGCGGTGCCGCGGCTTCTGGTTGGACGCTGTACCCGCCGTTATCGACACAGGGCGGAATTGGTGTTGATATGACGATCATTGCCATCCATATCTTGGGCGCGTCCTCAATCATGGGGTCGATCAATATCATCACCACGATCCTTAACATGCGCGCTCCAGGCATGACATTGATGCGTATGCCGATGTTTGTCTGGACTTGGTTGATTACAGCGTATCTCATCATCGCAGTGATGCCGGTGCTGGCGGGTTGTATCACCATGCTGTTGACCGATCGGCACTTCGGTACCGCCTTTTTTAACGCAGCCGGCGGTGGCGACCCGACGATGTTTATGCATATCTTCTGGTTCTTCGGTCATCCAGAAGTCTACATTCTGATTCTTCCGGCTTTTGGCATCATGTCGCAAATCATTCCGACTTTCTCGCGCAAGCCGTTGTTTGGCTACGCATCGATGGTCTATGCGACGGCTTCGATTGCAATACTTTCGTTTATCGTTTGGGGTCACCACATGTTCACGGTGGGGATGCCGGCGGCGGGCCAGCTGTTCTTCATGTACGCAACGATGTTGATCGCGGTGCCGACAGGGGTGAAAATTTTTAATTGGATTGCGACCATGTGGCGTGGCTCGATCACGTTTGAAACGCCGATGCTGTTCGCGATCGGGTTTCTCTGTATGTTCACACTGGGAGGATTCTCGGGCCTTGTGTTGTCGATCGTTCCCGTCGATATCACGCTGCACAATACGTACTACGTGGTCGCACACTTTCACTACGTGCTGTTTCCGGGCGCTATCTGGGCGTTGATGGCAGGGGTCTATTTCTGGCTACCCAAGTGGACAGGCCGCATGTACAACGAAACGCTTGGCAAATGGCATTTCTGGTTATCTGCAATTTCGTTTAACGTCACCTTCTTCCCGCAGCACTTCCTTGGTCTCGCCGGTATGCCGCGTCGTATCCCAGACTATGCGCTGCAATTTGCGGAGTGGAACATGATTTCCACGATCGGTGCATTTGCACTCGGCTTTAGCCAGCTTCTATTTGTTTATAACGTCTTTTCTTGCATTCGTTCAGGCGAAAAAGCCAAAGAGCGGCAGTGGGATTCGGCAGATTCGCTGGAGTGGACCCATCTTCCTTCTCCTGTGCCATATCACACGTTCGAAATGCCGCCTGATCTTCGTGGCGCAAAGGCCGTGCACTAGTCGGGCGCGACCGAGCTAATCGATGGAAACAAGCCATAAGCCAGCACCTACAGTTCCAACCAGCCGACGGGGGAAGTACATCACGTTGGCGTTGCTATTGTTGTGGGTGGCGGCGGTGTTTATAGTTACCGTTCTTAAGTTTGCTAAGGTGCTGTAGTGAGTGTGGTTGCCGATGATGTTGATGTTGTCACTCCAGCGGAGGTCCGCGAGAATAATCGGACCACGCTAAAGAAGTTGTTGTTGATACTTCCAGTGATGCTCGCATTTTGTCTGTCGTTGGTGCCGCTTTATCGACAGATCTGCGAAGTGCTTGGTATAACAGCGACTCGGGCAGTTGCCGAGAATACCCAAGTAGACAGGTCGCGCATCGTGAAGGTTGATTTTGATGCGAGTCTGCATGGCGGCTTTGCGTGGAAGTTTGTGCCGGTTGACAAACGCGTCGAGATTCATCCGGGAGAGATGGTGACGATCCACTATCGAGTCACTAACGCGTTGCCATATGCCACCACCGGGAGAGCTGTTCCCAGTTTTGCGCCTGTAGAGGCCGGCTTGTTTTTCAGCAAGATTGAATGTTTCTGTTTTTCCAATCAGACGCTTCAAGCAGGTGAATCACGTGAGATGCCGGTGACTTTTTTTATTGATCCCAAGCTGCCGGCAAAGATTGGGTCCATTGGACTTTCGTACTATTTCTTCGATGTTACTGAAGAGATGAAAAAAGCACCAAAAGATCCTGCGTAGTGTGGTGGAACGCATTCAAAGCGGTCTTGTGGGCGTTTCTCGGTGTCCGTAGTTCACGGGGATATGAGGAAGACCGCAGTAAATTGAAAATTCAGCATGTGGTTCTTGTAGGCGTTGTTTGTGCGCTTATCTTTGTTGTAACGTTGTTTATGTTGGTGAAGTTCATCACCGCAAAGTGATGGATTAGTTATTAGGAGAGTGATGTGAGTGCGACAACTGGTGGTTATTATTTCGCCCCCCCTTCCAAGTGGCCCGTAGTCGGCTCAACGGCGCTAATGTTCCTGGGTGCGGGAACTGTGTTGTGGATGAATCAAATCCAGCCGTATGGTGCTGCCTTGCAGCTAATCGGTTTTGCAGTCCTGATCTACATGTTGTTCGGCTGGTTTGGAAATGTCATCAGCGAGAGCGAGTCGGGACTCTATAACAAGCAGGTTGACGCCTCCTATCGCTGGAGCATGGGCTGGTTTATCTTTTCCGAGGTCATGTTTTTCGCCGCTTTTTTTGGCGCGCTGTACTATGCAAGGGTGTTTTCAGTGCCATGGCTTGCTGACTTGGACAATGCTTTTCTGTGGGAAGGTTACGCGGCGAAATGGCCAACCTTGGGACCGTACTTCCAGCAAGATCCTGCGCTAGCGTTTCAAAGCATGGGGGCTTGGGGCATTCCCGCGCTCAATACAGCCTTGTTGCTTGCTTCCGGCGTCACCATCACCTACGCCCATCACGCACTGATCGATAACAATCGTAATGGGTTGATCTGGGGGCTTGTCGCTACCATTGGCCTCGGTGCGGTGTTCTTGGGATTCCAGATTTACGAGTACGTTCACGCGTACTCCGATCTCAACCTCAAGCTTTCTTCTGGCGTGTTCGGCTCGACGTTTTATTTGCTAACTGGCTTCCACGGCTTTCATGTGACGCTCGGTGCCATTATGCTGACGGTGATCCTGTTCAGATGTATTAAGGGGCACTTCAAGCCGGACCGGCACTTCGGATTTGAAGCGGTCGCGTGGTACTGGCACTTTGTGGATGTTGTTTGGCTGGGGTTGTTTATCTTTGTCTACGTATTGGTCTAACAACATTTGGCGTCTATCAAAAAAGGCCGCCAGCTCATGCTGGCGGCCTTTTTTTCGTAGTACCACTCCACCAAAGTGAGAATTGGTAAGAGACAGTGCGGAAAGTTTATGGCGCTAACCTCGGGGAAACCAGCCGAATACGAACCCGCCCACGGCGACTAAGAACGCAATAATCGAAAAGCCAACGCGAATTTTCAGCGCATTGACCATTTTCCTCGAGTGTCCATTGTTGCGATACATGAAGAACAACCCCGAGAATAAACTAATGATGACGAGTAACAGCAGCAATACCAGCACATATTTCATGTTTTTTCTCCCAGGTCAACCGACCACCAGAGAATTATCGCGGTAAATCCTTGTCGTATGGGGCCGATGAAGTAGTTTGTGGATAGTAACTTCCTGGCTAGTTGTTTTGGCGGGCTGATTTTTTTATTTTTGCTCCTGTTGTTTACATGAGATTGCCCTTGATGTTCTATTCGATAAGAAGGCTAACTCAGCTGCGGTTTCAGCCGACCCTCGTGCCAACCGTTGCCGCATTGGTCACGCTCGTGATGACGGTGCATCTCGGCAACTGGCAGCGCGGTAGAGTGGCCGAAAAGACCCAGTTACAGGCGAGTTTAGACCTGCGGGTGGTAGAGCCGCCGTTACATGTTGATGGCGAGCTGGTGGTAGAACGCGACGTATTCCGACGTGCCATTGCAAGGGGTGTCTACGACGCGGCGGGCCAGATCTTCCTCGACAACAAGAGTGAAGGGGCGACGGTTGGGTACCATGTGGTAACCCCTTTGTTCATCGATGGAACCACATCAGTGTTGTTGGTCAATCGAGGTTTTGTTCCGCGAAGTGCAGCTTACCCCCAGCCTCCCTTTGTCGGTGTACCCGCGGGTCTGGTAGAAGTGCGCGGGATGTTGTCGCTGCCTACCGCGAAATTTCTGGAGCTAGGCGAGCAATCGCCGGTGCAGGGGAGCGTTTGGCAAAATCTGACCATTGAGCGCTATCGCCAGCGGACCGGTCGCCATGTTGCCGGGCTTATGTTGCTTGCGAATCCGACGGATGCAGGCCTTACGCACATTTCTGAACGACCTGATGCAAAGGTGGCTAAACATGTCGAGTACATGTTGACTTGGTACTCGCTGGCAACAACAGTCGTGGTGTTATGGCTGGTGTTGAATCTAAAACTCAAGAAAGCGGATCGGTTCGGATGAGGCTATCGCCACGTGTTAAGTTCGTGCTCATGTTCGTGCTATTTGCCCTGCCGATCACTGCGTCGTACCTGATGTTTTTCTTTTGGAAGCCAAAAACGACCAATAACTTTGGCGATCTCGTTGTCCCGGTTGTGCAGTTGCCGAAAATACCTTTTGATGCGATTGACGCAAAGGACGCGCCTCCTGCTGCGGCCTCGAAGGCATTCCGCGGGAAGTGGCTGATCCTGACGCGCGATAGCGGTGCCTGTGAGTCGACCTGTATTGCTAAGTTGCACACCATGCGTCAGGCTCGTCTACTGGTTGGCAAAGAGTTGGACCGGGTGGTGCGCGTGATGTTGATCGACGACGGACTTCCGGTTCCCGCAAAATTGACTGAGGACAATGCTGGTACTGCGTTCGTTTCGGCCAAGGACTCAACCTGGCTTGCAGAGTTACCGCGTGCGCCCGGCGATACGACGGGCGGTCGTGGCTACATCTACGCGGTCGACCCGATGGGAAATTTGTTTATGAGTTATCGGGCGGATCAAGATATCAAACAGTTAGCTGCAGACCTTCGTCGCGTGCTGAAGGCCTCGCAACTTGGGAAGGAGATGGAAAGTGCAGAACCAAAATAGAGGTTTGATGTAATGCGTATGAGTGCAATCGAGCATGGCGTGGTGGGACTGATCACGTTGGTAATCATTGTTGGAGCCTGTATGTGGATTGGTCGTGATCAGGTGCGGTTTCGTCGGCTCATCACCGTGACTGCTGTGACCACATTTGTACTGATCATTCTTGGCGCATATGTCCGATTGTCTGACGCCGGACTTGGATGTCCAGACTGGCCCGGATGTTATGGCAACTTGACGCCGCACCATTCAACCGAGGAAATTCGTGCGGCCGAAGCCGCTTTGCCGGGTGGACCGGTAACCATGGCGAAAGCGTGGAAGGAGATGGCGCACAGGTATCTGGCGATGGTGGTGGGTGCGCTGATCGCGGCGATCATGTTCGCCGCCTGGCGCAACCGGCGTCGCTTTGCGCAGTCGCCTGCGCTGGCAACCGTCATTGCGGCGGCGGTTATCTTTCAGGCCGCGCTTGGCGCGTGGACCGTAACGATGTTGCTAAAGCCGGCCATCGTTACGTCACACCTATTGGGCGGTGTTGCCATATTGACACTGCTGATTCTGTTGCTTGCAACGCAGCCGGGCGCGGGAAAACTTGGAGAACGTATAATTGTGTCCTCAGGATTGAAGCTGTTTGCCGTGGTCGCTGCGGTCGTGTTGTTTATGCAGATCGTGCTTGGCGGCTGGACGAGTACCAATTACGCTGCGCTGGCATGTGTTGATCTTCCAACTTGTAATGGCAAGTGGCTGCCAGAGATGGACTTTGCCAATGCCTTTCACGTGATCAGGCCGCTTGGTGTCGGGCCGGATGGGGAACTGCTGACTATCGATGCACTCAGAGCCATCCACTGGATGCATCGGCTTGGCGCGATTGTTGTTGTACTGGTGGTTGGATTTTTTTCTTGGCGTCTGGCAAAAACTGAATCTGGGCGGATGGTTGGAAAAATGCTTGGTGTGATGCTGGCTTTGCAGGTACTGCTGGGACTTTCAAACGTGTGGTTTAGTTTGCCCATCTGGGTTTCGGTTGCCCACAATGGTCTTGCCGCGTTGCTCATGGCACTCATTGTGGTAACCATATATCGAATGAATAGAACTTGAATTGCTGAACCCACCACGTGACTGAAAATTTAATTTCCTATCGCCAACCGGGCGTGTTAATGCAGTTCCTGAGACTTACAAAGCCGCGGGTCAACGCCCTGATCGTGTTCACGGCGGTGATCGGCATGATGCTCGCTTATCCCGTGGGCATCGGCTGGGATCTACCCCTGATGCTGACGGCAACCGGAGGCATATGGCTCGTCGCGGGTGCCGCTGCGGCATTTAATTGTTTGGTTGAGCAGGCCATCGACCGCAACATGGCGCGGACGAGAGATCGGCCTACCGTGGCGGGGTCCATTTCCACCGCACAAGTATTGTCGCTGGCAGGCATCGTCGGTGGTATTGGGCTGATGATCCTTTACCGTTACGTCAACCCGTTGACGATGTGGTTAACCTTGGGAACGTTTGTCGGGTATGCGGTGATCTACACTGTGATCCTCAAACCAGCGACGCCACAGAATATTGTGATTGGTGGTGCCTCCGGCGCGATGCCGCCGATTCTTGGTTGGGCAGCGGTCGCCGGGGTGGTGGATCCACAGGCTCTGCTACTTTTCCTGATTATTTTCGCCTGGACCCCGCCACATTTTTGGGCGTTAGCGTTGTACCGCAAAAAAGAATATGCAAAGGCGGGGGTGCCGATGCTCCCGGTGACACACGGCGATCAATTCACCAAGCTACACTTGCTCCTCTACACCTTGATGTTGTCCGCGGCGACATTGCTGCCGTTTGTTGTCGGCATGGCTGCTTGGTTCTATCTGCTTAGCACCGTCATTTTGAACGCGGTATTTATCTGGTTCGCCATACAGCTGTACCATCGTTATACCGATGCACTCGCGAGGAAGACATTCAACTTTTCGATCTTGTATCTCGCGTTACTGTTTGCGGCGTTACTGATCGATCACTACGCGCCTCTCGCCGCAACATTGTGATGGTGCGCGCCGTTTGGGTTGCCAGTATTTGCGTAGTGATGCTGCTGAATTCCGGTTGCCGCCAGTCCCCGCCGTCATTTAATTCGGTAGATATCACCGGCGCTCAAGGCTACGGGGATGACTTTCGGCTGACCGACCACACAGGAAAGCCACGAACGATGGCTGACTTTCACGGCAAGGTGGTGGCTGTTTTCTTTGGTTTTACCTTCTGCCCGGACGTGTGTCCAACCACCCTGTCCGAGATGCGGCAAGTCATGCTACAGCTTGGTCCGGCGAGTGAGAAGCTGCAAGTCTTGTTCATCACCGTGGATCCAAAGCGGGATACACCAGAGCTTCTCTCAAAATATGTTTCCTCCTTCAACCCAACTTTCCTTGGGTTATATGGTGATGAAGCAGCTACGGCTAAGGTGACTAAAGACTTCAAAATCGTCGCGCGGGTTGTCGCAGGTAAAACTGCGGATTCTTATACCGTTGACCATACGGCAGGAATGTTGATCTTTGATACGCAGGGTCGCCTGCGTTTGATGGCACCTTATGGGTTGCCGGTAGATAAGTTGGCAGCTGATATCAGTAAGCTTTTTTAAGGAGAGACTAGATGACTATTGAGCGGATGCTCGTCGGTAAACGATTATCGGAGATTGCGGTTCACGGCAACACCGTATACCTTGCAGGACAGGTTGCTGAAGACAATACGCAGGATATTTCGGGTCAGACACGTCAAGTCCTAGCGGCGATCGATAAACTCCTCGGGGAGGCGGGAAGCGACAAATCGAAACTGCTGCAAGTAACAATTTTTATTGCCGACATGCAAGATTTTCCTAGCATGAACGCCGTTTGGGATGGCTGGATTGTACCGGGGGCGACGCCGCCGAGGGCGACAGTCGAAGCCAAGCTGGCGAAGCCAGAATGGAAGGTGGAAATGCTGGTGGTTGCCGCGCGCTGATGGCATCCGCAGGCAGTAAACAAAACGGGCACCACTGGTGCCCGTTTTGTTTGGACGGAATCGTCGAATCAAGCCGCAGCGTAATCCTGTAACTGCAACTTCATTTTCTGCATGGCTTTGGCTTCAATCTGGCGGATACGCTCAGCCGAAACACCGTATTCTGCCGCCAACTCGTGCAACGTTTTTTCTCCACCTTCATTAAGCCAGCGGGTTTCAATGATTCGTCGGCTGCGGTCATCCAGTGTAGCGAGTGCGGCTTCCATGCCACTTGTTGCGGCAATTTCTTTTTGCATCGCACCGAGTCGCTCGGCAGGATCCACGGAATTGTCTGCAAGGTAGGCAATCGGGCTTATCCAGCTCTCGTCGTCCCCGTCATTAGGTTCGAGCGAAATTTCCTGCCCAGTCAGCCGTTTCTCCATCTCGCTGACATCGGTCTCTTTGACATTAAGTTGACGTGCGACCTCTTTTACCTCGGTCGGCGACAGCGTGCCAAAGTTTGGCTTCATTGAGCGTAGATTAAAGAACAACTTGCGCTGCGCTTTTGTCGTGGCAACCTTCACGATGCGCCAGTTCTTCAAGATGTATTCATGCATCTCTGCTTTGATCCAGTGCACGGCAAAGGATACAAGCCGCACACCACGATCCGGGTCAAATCGTTTGACCGCTTTCATCAGACCAATGTTGCCTTCTTGAATGAGGTCTGATTGCTGAAGTCCATATCCGGCATAGTTGCGCGCGATCGAAACTACCAGTCGCAGGTGCGACATCACGAGTTCGGAGGCTGCGGCAAGGTCGCCACGCGTCTTGAGTGCAACACCCAGCTCATACTCGCGTTCTGGGGTCAGCATGGGTATGCGGTTGACGGTGGAGATGTAGTTTTCCAAACTTGCGACTGACAAGGCTGGAAGATTCATGCTTGCGGTAGACATTGATAGCTCCTTTTTTGGTACTTGCAACGAGTGCGATCCTAGGCAGAGGTTCCTTATTGAATATATTAGCACTCTGCCAATAAGAGTGCTAATAGCTTTAGAAGTTCAATTGTTAAGGCGATTCATGAATCCAAAAGATGCAGGAATTTGTAAAGACTCACTTATGATACAAGTATTTGATTTAAAATAATTAATCGTCTATGCGGGGAAAGTTACGCGTATTAACCTAGGTGAGCTGGACCGACTTTGGGCGACACGCCATACCGTCGCGATGTGGGAAGAGGGATCTTCTAAAAACCCCGGCCCCCTAAGTTCAGACCGCATCGACTAAGGGACTAGCAATGAGAAACCGCACTGGCGACTTGTTTTCGAGAGCACGACGGGAAGAGAAGCTCGTTCAATTCACCGGGGTGCTCGACAGGCTGGAGCATCTCGTCGATTGGGTGGGGTTAGCCGCTGCCGTCAATGCGGCCACTGGGCGCGAAGCGGCGCGTCCGCAAGGCGGACGCCTGCCGTACCCGACGGCGGTGCTGACGCCTTGTTTCGTGAAGTGAGCCACCAGCTCGCCCGAGCCGGTCTCACCGCCAAAGGCGGACAGTTGATTGACGCCACCATTGTCGAGGTGCCCAAGACGCGCGTCAGCGACGAATCCCGAGAGAGGCTCAATAACGGCGAGACCCCCGCCCACTGGGACGCCAAGCGCATCGCCCACACGGATGGTGATGCCCGCTGGACGATGAAGCACGGCAAGTGGTTTTACGGCGACAAAGGCCATATCAACGCCGACCAGAAACACAAACTGATCCGCGCCATTGAAGTGACCCCGGCCAATGTGGATGACCGCGTACCGCTTGAGAAGCTGATCGACGCCGACGCGGTGCGATTAGACAGCGGCAAGACCGTACATGCCGACAAAGGCTACGATGCCAAGGCCACCAGAGAGCTGCTCAACGCACGGGGCCTCCGAGATGGTGTTGCTCGCAAGGATGACGCGCAGCGCTACGACCAGACCGGCAACCAGAGGCGCAACCAGAAGCTCTCGCGGATTCGAGCGCGGGTAGAGCATGTATTTGGCGGCTGGGAGAAGACGATGGGCAAGCGACTACGCTCGATCGGTGAGACCCGCGCCAAGTCGATGATCGTTGTGCAGGCGACGGTCTACAACCTGCGGCGCTGGGTAACCTTGGACGCAAGGATAGGCGGGAGAGGTGCGTCTACCGCATGAGAAACACCCTGTTTGGTCGCTTGGTGAGCGGCTAAACAGGTAGGAAACCAAGACCAAACCAAGCAAAAGCGAACAAATCAACACGACTAACTCACTAACTGACACTCACGGCAACGCAAAAAAATCGCGATCACGACGCGTGAGCGGAGCAACAGCGGGTTTCGAGAAGTTCTTCAGAGTGTAATGATCAGCAAACATGGGCGTCTTCAGGCAAAAATGCTTGAAAAGCGCCGTCCAGCAAAGAATTTACCTTGAGGTTTCTATCTGTCGCCAGTACATCGAGACAGAGATGAGTGCACCAAGCCATCCCATGATGCCCGCAACCGTAATCACAGACAGCGACTGTTCGAAGGAGGGGCCCTGCGTGAAGAAATTCCCGCCATAGGACGCCACGAACGCATTCACCTCCCCGCCGACCCATAACCCAATGCCGAGGGTGGCTGCGACGGCAAGTAGGCCGGCAAGTGCACCTTGAAGCGCGCCAAAGTACAGGAAGGGGCGAAGCACGAAACGCCGCGGAGCGCCGATCAGTCGAGCGACGACGATTTCATCCTTCTGCGTCAGCATCTGCAGGCGAATTGTATTGCCAACGACGAATAGGACTGCAGCACCTAGCAAACCGCCCAACAAGATCACCAGATGTTCGACAAATCTTGCGAAGCGCGTTAGTTGCTTTGCCCATTCGAAGTCCATGGTCACGGTTTCCACTTTGGGAATGGACAATACCTCTTTGCGCATAGCCTCCAGGATGCTCATCTCAAATGACAGCGGCTTGATGGAAAACGCATGCGGGAGCGGGTTCGTATCGATGTCGGCGAGTAAATCACTAAGATTCGCGCGCTTCCTCATGTCGGCCAACGCCGCTTCACGCGAGACAAAAGTTACCTGGGCCGAGTTGGAATGCGCGCGAAGTTTCTTTTCAACATCTTTGGCTTCCTGGTCGCTCGTCGCCAACTTTAGGTAGACGTTCACATTTGGTTCGGTGTTCAGGTGGGAAGCGGCGTTGATCACATTGTCAAACAAAACATAAAGACCCAACGGCAACAAAATGGCGATAGCGATGACAGCGATCGAGAGGCAGGTGGCCAGTGGCTGCGTGCGCATTCTGCCAAGAGCGCGTGCTAGCGCCTGCATGTGTGCGTTGAGTGTTGCGTTCATCGAACAATTACCCCGTGTTCAAGCTCCACTTGCCGACACTTTAGATGCTCCAATCCGGACCCGTCATGAGTTGAGAGCAAGACGGTTACGCCAACCTGATTAAAACTTCTGAAAAGATCCAAGATCGTTGCCGCATAAGCTTGGTCAAGATTGCCAGTCGGCTCGTCTGCAATCAGGATCGAAGGACGGTTGACGATTGCTCGTGCAATGCATAATCGTTGCTGTTCACCACCTGATAATGAGACAAGGTGGGCCTTCTCGCGATGGAGCAGGCCCACCTTGTCGAGGGCGGCGCGAACACGCTTGCCGATTTCGATACGGGTAAACCCAGCGATTTCTAGGGGTAGGGCGGCGTTTCCAAAGACGTTCCGGTCAAACAGCAACTTATGATCCTGGAACACCAATCCGAGATTTTGCCGCAACACCGAGATGCCGGTTTCCTTAAGCTGCGCGAGGTTTTGATTGTTCACCAATACGTTACCGGTAGAAGCAAACTCAATGCCGGCTGCAAGACGCAGCAGCGTGGATTTCCCAGCGCCAGAGTGGCCCGTGACGACAACTATCTCGCCATTTTCGATGGTGAATGAAATACCTTTCAGCGCCTCATAACCATTTGCGTAGCGCTTCGAAACCGAGGAAAAAGTTATCAAAATAGTGGTGTCGGGTGGGTTCAGCTAGAACAATGCATCAACGAACTGTTTGGCCACAAAAGGCTTCAAATCATCTATGGATTCGCCTACTCCAATGAATCTGACCGGTATTGGTTGCCCGGCTCTTTCAGCTGCCAGCCCAGCCAACATACCGCCCTTGGCCGTGCCGTCTAACTTGGTTACCACGAGTCCGGTTAACTGTAGTACATCATCGAACGCTTTGGTCTGCGAAAGTGCGTTCTGTCCGGTATTTGCATCCAGCACCAATAGCGTCTCGTGAGGTGCTGACGGATCGGCTTTGGAGATGACCCTTTTAACTTTCTTGATCTCTTCCATGAGGTGAAGCTGCGTTGGTAGTCGGCCAGCAGTATCAGCCAACACGATATCGATGCCGCGCGCTTTCGCAGCATGAATAGCATCAAAAATGACCGCAGCAGAATCGCCGCCTTGTTGTGCGATAACGGTGACGTTGTTACGCGCACCCCAGGTCATCAATTGTTCCCTTGCTGCAGCACGAAATGTGTCCCCCGCAGCCAGTAAGACGCTCTGACCTTCTGACTGGAAATGCTTTGCGAGTTTGCCGATGGTCGTGGTTTTCCCTGCACCATTTACACCTGCGACCATAATTACAAAGGGCTTAGCGATGGAGGTATCCATGGGACGTTCCAGCGGCGACATTAGCTCGGCCAAACTGTTTTTGAGTTCATCGTATAGCGCAGCCCGCTCAACTATTTTCTTCTCGCGCTGCGCTCGCCTAAGACTGTCGATCAGCCGCGCAGTTGCGCGGACGCCGACATCGGCGGTAATTAACGCTGTTTCCAAGTCTTCAAAAAAGACTTCGTCAATCGCTGGGTTACGCGCGAACAGGTCGGAGAAGTCGGTCTTCAGGAGCTCCCGCGTTTTGGAGAGACCACCGCGCAGTCTCGCCAGCCAGCCTGTAGAGGGCTCAACGGGCGGCGATATTGAACTGGATTTTGATGAGGAGGAAAACAAGCACGGGGCCTTTAACAATCATCCAAGCAATCGAACTTACTGCCAAGTGCCCCTACATTCTAGGCCAAGGCCTGAGCGTTGAGGGGTTGCAACCGTGCGAGAATTGTCTCATGAACAATTCGCGTATATTGCAACGACGTCGGGCTAACAGCGTGCGGATTGGTGGTGGCGAATGGCGTAGTCGACTCTTGACGTTCCCCGACGCAGAAGGGTTGCGCCCGACGGGAGATCGAGTAAAACAAACACTCTTCAACTGGCTGGGGCAATCGCTTGATGGACAAATCTGCTTAGACGCATTTGCAGGCAGCGGCGCGCTCGGCTTTGAAGCGGCGTCCAGAGGAGCTCAACAAGTGGTCTTGTGTGAGGCTAACAGGGAAACAGCCAAGTCGTTGACCGGTAATGCGCAGCGGCTTGGAGCAGCGCAATGCAAGGTGGTACATGCAGATGTGCGTCAATGGCTTCGCCTGAATTCTGCCAAGTTTAATATAGCATTTTGTGACCCGCCGTTTTCCGCGGCAATGATCGATACCTTTTTGGCTCAACTGGTCCCGCACTTGGCTGACGATGCGCTTGTCTATGTCGAGTTGGCAAACGTCGTCGAGACGCTGCGTAGTGTCCGCAGCCAGTTTGTCGTGGAAAAGGTATCAAAGGCGGGCGCGGTGCATTTTGGGTTGCTTCGACTAATTTCGGCAGGCTAACATAGATTTTTTCTGCCGCCCCCCCCCCCCCACTTCACACCCCCATGCCCAACCATGATTCGCGCTGTTTACCCCGGTACATTTGATCCCTTGACCAAGGGACACGAAGATCTCGTCGAGCGTGCATCCAAGCTATTTGGCGAGGTGATCGTAGCAGTCGCACACAGCCAGGCGAAGCGTCCGTTCTTTAGCCTCGAGGAGCGAGTAGGGCTTTCCCGAGAAATTCTGTCTAGACATGCCAATGTTAGGGTGATGGGGTTCTCCGGGTTGCTGTCGGACTTTCTCGATGCCCAAGAGGCTAACGTCATTTTGCGCGGACTGCGCGCAGTCTCGGACTTTGAGTATGAGTTCCAAATGGCGGGAATGAACCGACGCCTCAATCCCGGTGTCGAAACGATGTTTCTTACGCCGTCTGATAAATACATGTTCATTTCCGCGACTATCGTCCGCGAAATTGCGGTTCTCGGTGGAGATGTTGGCGAGTTTGTCCATCCGTTGACCAAGCGCGCACTGATGATTAAGGTTGGTAAGGCAACGTGAGCCTCAAGATTACCGACCAATGCATCAACTGTGACGTCTGTGAGCCAGAGTGTCCCAACGGTGCGATATACCAGGGCGTCGAAATTTACGAAATCGATCCCGGCAAGTGCACAGAGTGTGTCGGGCACTTTGATACGCCGCAGTGCCGCGAGGTTTGCCCAGTCGATTGTATCCCGCAGGACGAATCGCGTAGTGAAGGTCACGATACCCTTTACGCCAAGTTCATCCGCCTGAGCGCAGCGAAAGTTGCAGCATAAGAACCACAAAAGCGCGACAACAGGAGTGTGCTAGTCGCGTTTACTGCGCTTCCCGGCGAAACGTTCTAGGCCGTTGCGGAGCATGCTTAACTCGGCATGTTTAATCTTGATTACGTCCATCGCGGCCTGAATTTCAGCAATCTTCTCCGCCAGATCTAGTTCCGCAGAACGGATCACCGCGACGCGTGTTGCCCGCTCTTCTAGACGTTTATTCAATGCATTCAGAGGCTGCTCGATTGCGCTGAGCACGCCGCGCATCCAAGCCGCAGATTCGCGGTGCGCGATTTCGAACAGATGCACAATCCTGCCTGCAATTAGAGCCTCAAACTGCTCGGCGACGGCACTAGCGTGATGCTCTAGGGCATTACCCGCCTTGGGTAGCTCGGTTGCAGTGACTTCTTCGACTTTGTCAATTTCTAACCGGAATCGATTGGTTGCAAACGGGTGTAGTTCGAAGTTTCCGATACCAATTTTGCGAAAGTGGTGTTCCCCCAAGTTGCCGAACAGCGTACGAATTTCATCGAGTTTCTTGTTGATTGCACGAATGCGCTGATGGCATAGCGCGAAATAGTTCGACAAGACGTCGTGTAGCTCGCCCGGCCTGAGTGAAGCAGTGATTTTCATCGCCGTATCGGCAATGTCTTGCTTCGCAGTTGTTGGGCTGGTCAATTCTGCGAGCTCGTTCGAAAGTTTGCTGTGAATCGCCTTGATTGTGCGTAACTCATCTAGTGCCGCATCGAGATTTGCCCGCTTGTTGTCTGTCTCCCGTGAAAGTGCTTGCGTGATTGCTTGATTTTTCTTTCGGACCTGGCCAAGGTCATTTAATCCGGTGAGCACGTCAAATCGCGCTTGGTCAAGCGATGCCTGCACACTTTCCAGTATGCTCGATAACGTATTTAGAATCTTTGTACCTAGAGCGACCTCCCGATCAGCCGGTAGTTGGTCAGTGAGCGTTCTCTCGAGGTGGATGAGTCGGCTTCGGAGTAGTACATCTTGGTCTTTCCTGAACAACCCTTGTAGAGCAAGCGCGGTCGACACGGGAATGACGCTATTCGACTCTATTCCCATCAGGTCGGCAACTTCTCGAATACGTTTATCGATTTCTACCTGCCACAGGCGATCTGCTTCCTTCGTGTGCACCTGCCCTTGAGATGTCAATCGATCAATCTTGTTCACGACTATGATGCGCGCCTGGTTCGACTCGTCCTTTTTGCGCTCTCGGAAATTACGCGATCTGCCAAGCGTTTCCCGCCAGATCGCGAGGTCAGATTTGGTAATGCCCTCGGCTGCGTCCAACACAACGAATACCGCGTCTGCTGCCGGGATGTGCTCTCGGCTGAATTCGGGCTCAGCCGTAAGTACTGAGATACCGGGGGTATCAACCACAACGAGACCGGCATTAAGGATCGGGTGTGGGAAGTTGATGACGGCGTATCGCCATTTTGGCACTTCGGTACCGTTGCTATCGCTTTGGGGTTTGGACAATGAGTTGCCGCGAAGTCCCCATGCAACCGATTCGGCGACCGTGGCGCGGCGGGTCTGTGCCAGCAGGCTAAAAGCTACACGTATTGATTCTGGGTCGTCTGTCGCAAAAGGAATGGTCTGCCACTCGGATCTATCTGCATAAAGATCCGCAAACCGGCGCGGGGTTTCACGTGATTCGATGGGAAGTACCCGTAGGTGGGGGCTCTCGTCTCTGTCGAACCTTACTTCGGTGATGCAGCGGGTGGCCTGTGCTGCGCCCGAGGGGAGAAGGCGTCGACCAAGGTCGGAAAAAAACAGCGCGTTGATGAGCTCCGATTTACCGCGCCCCGCTTCAGCGACAAAAATGATTTTGACGCGCGCAGTGTTCGCCTTGTCGGTGAGTTGATCGAAAATCGCCTCAGTATCAGCGTCGCTGTAACCGTGGGAGCGGGTGAAGTCGGCGATACGCGCGATCTGCGTGGTGACACCATAACGCCAGGACTGAAGCTCCGCTAGCCGGGCGGTAAGTGCGTGTCTAGGCTGCATTTACTCAGATCGGTGATAGTTAGCTGTAGCGGGATTAAATCGAAAAGGGCCTGATAGCGGCGAAGCACGTTTGAGAATTATGTCTGACAACGCGGGCAGAAAAACGTGCTTCGTTGCCCTTGTCGGATTGCGCGGATCGTGCCATCGCACCGACGGCAGCACTTGCCTGCACGGTCATAGACCATCGTCCGTTGCTGAAAATATCCTGGTTGACCGTCGGCTCGTACATAATTACGCAGGCTGGACCCTCCGGCTGCTATCGCGTTGGAAAGTGTTGTGCGGATCGCTCCGGCGAGTGCATCGTAACGACCCTTTGAAATCCGGCCGGCGGCGATAGTAGGTTTGACGCCGGCAACAAATAGCGATTCAGACGCGTAGATATTGCCGACGCCAACGACGATATGCGCATTCATGATGAACTCCTTAACACTCAATGATCGACCCCGGGAGCGCTGGAATAGGTGCTCGCCACTGAACTCTTGCCCGAGCGGTTCTGGCCCGAGATTGTGTAGCAGTGAATGGGTCGGTGTTTTGCCGGGAATCCAAAGAATCGCGCCGAAGCGGCGCGGGTCGTGGTATCGGATGATTGACTTGTCATCGAGCAGAAGGTCAACATGGTCGTGTTTATCCGGCGCGCGGCCGGCGGGTATCGCAAACATCGAACCAGACATCCCCAAATGACATAGTAAAAAACCACCTTGCGTACCAGCTCCCACGTCCCATATAAGGTACTTTCCGCGTCGCAAAACATCGCGAACTACCCGACCCTCAAGCTCTACGCTAATGTTGGCAGGGATTGGCCAGCGGAGTCGGGCTTCGCGAACGACAACGCGTTGGATACGCCGACCGACAAGTTTTGGCAGCAGTCCAATCCGGGTGGTTTCAACTTCTGGTAGCTCAGGCATGCGTAATCTAGGCTTGGTATCGTCAGTCTGTTTTAGGTTGCTTAGCGCCGTTCTTGCCATTAAATGTTCGATTGTGACGCTCGTCTGCGAATTCGTTATGATTAGTGTACGTCAGGTCAAATACCCGCTCAATCACTTTGAATGTGAGTTGCATGAACCACCTCCCGTCTTGCGCCCTTGTTCTGTGTATTCTCGCGATACACCCGTCGTCTGGATGGTCGACTGAAGTTGCGGATCCAAAGTCGAAGGCCCGGGCTACCGAGAGCATCTCGGCGAAAGAGACTGTAGCTGACCCCGCGAGTCCGACACCAAGCGGAAACAAAACCCCGCCGACGCTTTCCGCTGAGCAACTGTTGTATCAATATCTGCTGTCCGAGATTGCCGGTCAACGTGGACGACCGGTCGTGGCGAGTCGCGGGATGTTGGACCTCGCGCAGAAAACCAGTGACCCGCGAATTGCGCGACGAGCCGCTGAAATTGCTTTTCAATCAAGGCAGACCCCTGAAGCTCGCGAGGCGCTGTTGCTGTGGATTACGCTCGAGCCAGAATCAGCCACAGCACGCCAAGCACTCGGTGCCCTAGTCGGCATACAAGGACCCATCGAGCAGGCGGCAGAAACGCTGTCGCAGTGGCTGCAGGATAAAACGCTCGCCCCTGCATTATTTCTGCAAATGCCTTACTTGCTGGGCCGCTATTCCGATCGCGATCAGGTTGCCAATTTGGTGGCCGAGTTAGCGCTGCCCTATGGCGCGGTTCCTGAAGCGCAGTTTGCGCTCGGCATTACTGCATATGCTGCCGGTCGTCTGGATGCCGCGCTTGCATCAATTGAAGCGGCGATTAGTAGCAAACCGAGTTTTTCGCGTGCGGTAATTGCGAGAGCGCAGATGATCCGCGCTGCCGACGATGATGAAGCGGCAGAGCGGGCGAGCCGGTACTTGGCAGGTTATCTGAAGGCGTTCCCTCGCGATACCGAAGTCCGGGTCGCCTACGCGCGCTCGTTGGTCAGCACCAAGTCACTGCTACCCGCCCGGGAAGAGTTCCGTCGCGCGTCACGGGAGTTGCCCAGAGACGGTGAGTTGGTCTACGCATCTGCGTTGATTTCATTGCAGATCGAGGACTGGAACGCGGCTATTGTCGACCTTAAGCGAACATTGGATATGGATCCACGCGACAAGAACCCGGTTTATTTCAATCTGGGGCTCGCTGCGGAGGGGCAGAAAGACATTGACGCTGCTTCGGCGTGGTATCGCCTAGTTGGCGAGGGGGAATACTTTGTCAACGCGAAGCTACGTGCCGCCGGATTTGTTGCCAAACGTGACGGAATTGAAGCGGGCAGAAAGCTGCTTCAGAATGCGCAGAATGCGGATTTAGAGTCGCCAGAATCAAGAACGCAACTGGTGTTAGCCGAAGCACAACTGCTGCGCGACAACGGGGCGATACAGGAAGCATACGACGTATTGAGCGCTGCGCTGGCTAAACAGCCTGAATCGGTACCGCTGCGTTACGATCGTGCCATGGTCGCAGATCGTCTCAATCGACTCGCAGACATGGAGAGCGACCTTCGTATCGTGATCCGTATCAAGCCCGACCATGCACATGCTTACAACGCGCTGGGATACGCGCTGGCCGAGCGCAATATTCGATTGCCGGAAGCCTTGGGGCTTATCCGTAAGTCGATCTCGTTGGCACCGGAAGATGCGTTCATTCTCGACAGCCTCGGCTGGGTACAGTACCGAATGCAGCAAATTGAAAACGCATTGGCGACGTTGAGACGAGCTTATCGTATTCGTCCCGATCCGGAGATTGCTGCACATCTCGGCGAAGTGCTATGGGTGAGCGGCAAGAAGGATGATGCGCAACAACTTTGGCAGCGTGCGCTGCTTGAAAACCCAGACAATGCGACCCTGATCGCGGTGATAGAACGATTCAAACAATGACCCTGTCGCATTGGACGAATGGAAGTTTTTGCCTAGTGGTGGCGGTAATCGCGCTCCTGATGGCGGGCTGTGCAACATCACCGCCGACTGCGGCCCCTCAGATATCCCCGACGCTGGATAGCCCGCAGGTATTTATTGAACAATTCGCACTGTCTGGCAGGTTGAGCGTACGCATTGGCGACCGGTTGGACTCGGTCCGCATCGAGTGGACACGCGAGGGCAACAAAGAATTAATAAATTTTTTTTCACCTTTTGGCTCTCAACTTGCGCAAGTGTCGGCATCTTCGGAAGGGGCGAGCCTAGTGCGCGGCGATCAGACTGAGTACGCGCCGACGGTAGGGGCGCTAACGCAGTCACTGCTTGGCACGCCGATTGATACCGCATTGCTCGCCCGCTGGGTACAAGGAGTTGTCGACTTGATGTCAGCCGATGTTCCCGCAGTCAGCGGCGACCGGTTGATACGCTGGACGGTGCGAACGGAGGCAGTACGCGCTGTGGATGGAATTGTCGGGGGTCGTTTCGCGACGCGTATCACGGCAAGCGAGGGGGACACAACGATACGCCTCGTTGTTGACCAATTCCTCCCCCTTTAACCGCTTTGCAAAAAAGTCTGCCGCTGGTTACCGACATAGTGAAGGTTTTTGCACCTGCCAAGCTGAACCTTTTCCTTCATGTCATCGGTCGTAGGCCAGACGGTTACCATTTGTTGCAATCGGTCTTTACACTGGTTGATTATGGCGATCACCTAGAAATTAATGTTCGAGACGATGGTCATATTCGACGGCGCAACGTGATTGCAGGCGTACCCGCCGAAAATGATCTTGCCATCCGTGCCGCTGTGGCGTTGAAAGCCGCCGCAGGATCGCAGCTAGGTGCCGATATCTCGATGCAAAAGCGCACGCCGATGGGAGCGGGGCTCGGTGGCGGGAGCTCTGATGCAGCGTCTGTGTTGATCGCACTCAATCAGTCATGGAAGCTCGGGCTGCCAGATGCACAATTGAAAAAAATTGGGCTGTCGCTAGGCGCGGACGTACCGTTTTTTATCCAAGGGCGGTCGGCGTTTGTCGAAGGTATAGGTGAATTACAGACCCCCGTCGTGGTCCCGCCATGGTGGTACGTCGTGGTTACCCCGAAAGTCCACGTTCCGACGCCATTTGTCTTCACTCACCCGGATTTGACAAGAACGACGCCTACCGTCAGAATAGAAGACTTTTCGGCGACTGGGTTGGCTAATTACCGCAACGATTTGCAACCTGTTGTTTTGAAAGCGTTTCCAGAGGTCGCGTCAGGGCTAGCGTTGCTGTCTGCGGCGTCAAAAAAATCTCTTTTTGGCGCACGCATGACAGGCTCCGGGGCAAGTCTATTTGCTGCCTTCGAGTCCGAAAGTGACGCGCGTGAAGCATTTCAGAAGCTCTCGCCGAAAATCACCGGTTTTGTTGCGAGGGGTTTGGAAAAACATCCTCACCTCTAGCAAGTTGCCTTCATGCACGCCGTGATGATTGGCGACAAAAAATTGGGGAGTCGCCAAGTGGTAAGGCACCGGATTTTGATTCCGGCATTCGTAGGTTCGATCCCTACCTCCCCAGCCAGCAACAACATGCTGTTGTCCTGTGACTGAATTGTTCGCTCGGCAACAGCGTGTGTGGTGACTTGTTCCAACTGCGAGAACTAGGTGCTACAAAAGGCGATGGCATGACATTTGATAATTTGAGCGTGTTCGCGGGTAACGCGAATCCGAAGCTAGCGAAAGAAACTGCGCGCTTGCTGGGCACCCAGCTCGGTCGTGCCAAAGTTTCCAAGTTCAGCGACGGTGAAGTCATGGTCGAGATCTTGGAGAACGTACGCGGAAAAGACGCGTTCATTTTGCAATCGACCTGTGCGCCGACAAATGACCACCTGATGGAAATCATGGTCATGGCGGATGCTCTCAAGCGATCAAGTGCCGCCAGGATCACGGCGGTGATCCCGTACTTTGGGTATGCGCGCCAAGACCGCCGCCCGCGCTCTGCGCGGGTGGCGATTTCGGCAAAGGTGGTGGCCAATATGCTGATTGGCGCAGGTGTGGGTCGAGTGTTGACCATGGACCTGCATGCTGATCAGATCCAGGGTTTTTTTGACATCCCGGTGGACAACATCTACGCAACTCCGATTCTGTTGGGCGATGTTTGGAAACACGATTACCCGAATTTGATTGTGGTGTCGCCAGACGTGGGCGGCGTAGTACGTGCAAGAGCAATAGCGAAGCAGCTGGATTCAGAGTTAGCGATTATCGATAAACGGCGTCCCCGGGCGAACGTATCGATGGTGATGAATATTATCGGTGATGTCGAGGGCCATACCTGCCTCATCATGGACGATATTGTGGACACAGCCGGCACATTGACCGAAGCGGCCAAAGCGCTCAAAGAGCGCGGCGCTTCGAAGGTGGTGGCCTACTGTACCCACCCGGTATTGTCAGGGCCGGCAATCGAACGTTTAGAGAATTCGGTCATCGACGAATTGGTTGTCACGGACACCATTCCCTTGAAGCCCGAAGCGGTGGCATGTAAGAAGATTCGGCAAATTGGTACAGCAGAGTTGATCGCTGAAACGATTCGCAGGATCGCTGAGGGGGGCTCAGTGAGCTCTTTGTTCAGCGAGTAGGTCGGGGTGATTCTTACGGTGCCTTGGAAGTACCAGGCGCTTTTGCAACAAACCATTTGGTCGCGAATGGTTTTTAACTTGGAGTAACACTATGAAAATCGCTTTTAAAGCAACTACGCGTAACGTACAGGGCACGGGTGCGAGCCGCCGCCTGCGTCGCGCGGACAAAGTCCCGGGTATCCTGTACGGTGCCGGTAAAGATGCAACCGTTATTGAACTCGACCACAACGAGATCTATCACAAGCTTCGCCTTGAGGCGTTCCACGCGTCCGTTCTCGATATGGAATTGGACGGCAAAGCTGAACAAGTGTTGCTGCGCGACGTGCAAATGCACGCATGGAAGCAAAACGTTTTGCACGTCGACTTCCAGCGCGTTGACCCGACCAAGAAGATTCACATGAAGGTGCCTTTGCACTTCATCAACGCCGACATCGCCCCTGGCGTTAAGCTTTCCGGCGGTATCGTCTCGCACATCATCAATGAGCTTGACGTTGCTTGTTTGGCGAAAGATTTGCCGGAGTTCATCGAAGTTGACTTAAAAGACCTCGTAGCGGGTCACTCGATTCACTTGTCCAACCTGAAGTTGCCGGCTGGCGTAGAATCCGTGGCCTTGAACCGTAAAGACGATCAGTCAGTTGCTACCATCATCATCCCGCGGGCTGTCGCAGCCGATGAGGCCGCAGCCGCTACAGTGGCAGCAGCCGATGTTCCGGCTGCAAACCAGAAGGCTAAAGAGGAGGAGGCTCCCAAGAAAGACGACAAGGCCAAAAAATAATACTGCCTTAGTCGCGCATCACACTGAAATGCCCGCCGCACCTGGCGGGCATTTTTTCTGGTGACATTTAAACTGCTTCATGCTCAATTCCCCCATCAAACTCGTTGTCGGTCTGGGTAATCCCGGCCGCGAATACGAATACACCCGACACAACGCCGGTTTTTGGTTTGTGGATGCACTCGCACGCGAGTTAGGGGCGAGTTTTCAGAAAGAATCAAAGTTTCACGGGGAGGTCGCAAAGTCACCCGGCGTCTGGCTGTTAAAGCCGACTACGTTTATGAATCGATCTGGTCAGGCCGTTGGCGCACTGGCCAAGTTCTACCAAATCACTCCGGCAGAAATTCTGGTGGCGCACGACGAAATGGATTTACCAGCGGGCGGCGTGAAAATGAAAATTGGCGGGGCGGCCGGTAGCAACGGCATTAAAGATATCGTGAACCATCTGGGCACCAAAGATTTCTGGCGGCTGCGTTTGGGCATTGGCCATCCGCGCGAGCTCTCAGGCAAGTTGGGCGGCGCGATGGACCGCCCTGAAGTGGTCGACTACGTCCTGCATCGTCCGGGGGCGGAAGACCAACGTGCGATCGATGAGGTCATCAAGCGTTCGTTGGAATGTTGGCCGGCAATGGCGAAGGGCGATATGGAAGCGGCGATGTTGCGCCTCCATACCAAGCCGAAAGAAGTGAACAAAACACCGAAAGCAGACTGATATGAAATGCGGCATCGTAGGACTCCCAAACGTAGGCAAATCGACCACCTTCAACGCGCTCACCAAAGCGGGCATCGCGGCGGAAAACTATCCGTTTTGCACCATTGAGCCAAATATCGGCATTGTCGAAGTGCCGGATCCGCGCCAGGATCAACTCGCCGCGATTGTGAAACCAGAGCGCGTCGTTCCGGCGATTGTCGAGTTTGTCGATATTGCAGGTTTGGTTGCGGGTGCGTCAAAGGGCGAAGGTTTGGGGAACCAGTTCCTAGCTACCATCCGCGAGACGGACGCAATCTCGCATGTCGTGCGCTGCTTTGATGATCCGAACGTGATCCACGTTGCAGGCAAGGTCGATCCGCTTTCCGACATTGCTGTGATCGACACGGAGCTTGCGTTGGCCGATATGCAGTCCGTTGAAAAAGCTTTGCACAAGGCGCAAAAGAATTCCCGTGCTGGGGACAAAGAGGCAATCAGGATGGTCGCCCTCCTTGAGCCGATGATGGAGAAGCTAAACGAGGCTATTCCCGTTCGTGCCATGGGTTACGACGCTGATGAATTGGCGTTGATTAAACAACTCTCATTGCTTACCGCCAAGCCCGTCTTGTACGTCGCAAACGTGATTGAAGGTGGGTTTGAAAGTAATCCGTTACTTGATCTTGTCAAGGAACACGCTGCCAAGGAGGGCGCGCCAGTGGTTGCGATTTGCGCGAAGATTGAAGCCGAAATCGCCGAGATGGACGAGGCAGACAAGCAGGTCTTTTTGGAAGACATCGGCATGAAGGAGCCGGGCCTTGCGCGGATGATTCGTGCCGCATACACGCTCTTGGGGCTGGAAACCTACTTCACGGCGGGCGTGAAAGAAGTGCGGGCATGGACCGTACACAAAGGCTCAACGGCACCGCAGGCAGCCGGCGTGATCCACACCGATTTTGAGAAAGGCTTCATTCGTGCGGAGGTGATCGCCTTTAATGACTTTGTTACGCTCGGCGGTGAAGCCAAGTGTAAAGAGGCGGGCAAGATGCGTCTCGAAGGCAAAGAGTACATCGTCAAAGACGGTGACGTGATGCACTTCCGCTTTAACGTTTAATTACCTTTAAGTTTGTCTTGCGGTACCAGCGGCATCACGATTTCGATCACTACGCCGCTGCCATCGTGAAGATTCGCGGCGCTGATTTTCCCGTCATGAAATTCGGCAATCAAGCGCGCAATGTGTAAGCCGAGCCCGAGGTGCTCGCCGCCCTGGGCGTCCTCGCGTATCGAAATCATTGAATCAAAAAGCGCGGAAGTATCCGCCGGCAACGGCGGGCCGGTGTTGGCGACGGTCAATATCACGTTGCCTGCGGTGTTTGCGATCTGGACCCGAATCGTCGATCCCTCCGCCGCAAAATCCACGGCGTTCTGCATCAGTTTATCGAGCATCTGTGCCATGGCATCCGGCAAGCCAGTCACCATACATTCTTGGTTCGGCCGCGTTAGCTCGATTGTTTGTGGTGCAAATGCAAGCCGGTAACCTTCAATGCAACCCTCGACGACCTTACAGAGGTCGAAGCGCTCAACATCAGCGCTCTGTAGCATCTGTTCCAGCTGGGTTGCTTCGGCCATTCTCGAAATTAACTTCGACAAACGCAATACACCTTCATCGGCGCGGTCCAGGTATTTGAGTTCTCCAGCGGATGTGTTGGCCGCTCGAAGGTTATCGAGAGACGAACGCACCACAGCCACCGGCGTGCGCAGCTCGTGCGAGAGACGAGAGGCAAGTTTCTCCAGATACTCGTTGTAGGCAGCCTGCCGCGCCACCATCGCAGCGAGCGTTTTTGAGAGCGCGCTAATCTCGTCATTACCACCGGCCTGCCGAATGACACCCGTGGCTCGTCCATTTGCATCGACCGCCACATTGGCGTCTTGCTGAAGGCGCGATATACGTCGCACCAACGAATACGAAAACCAGACGAGTGCGCTGAAGGCGACAATAAAGACCACCACACTGACGACGATAACCGACTGCGCCGCTCTGCGGGCGAGTGCCCGTTGGCTTGTGTCGCTTTGTTCAACAACAACTGCCGCTACGATATTGTCGCCCTGCCAGATGGGCTCTGCCGCGCTGAGCACGCCGAATCGATCATCGCTTTGCGTACGCCATTCGTTGTTTGATTGGCCAACCAGAGCACGCTCAGACTGCGCCAGCACCGCCTCGCGTGAGTCGACTGCGTCAGTTGTCACCGCATCAATGCGGCCTCTTAGCAGCCACGTGACGGCACCGGTAATCGTAGACTCAAGGCCAGTTTGAAGCGGTGCGGCGTAGATCGCGCCAGCCAAACCCCGCACGTTTCCATTCGCGTCGATTACCCAAACTCGTGCGTCGCGCGCAACCCCTTGGTTGAGAATCCGTTCGACCGCCGTATCCGGCACATAACGCGCGCCAAGGCTTGCGGCAATACTTGCGTCACTCGCACCAAAGAGTGCGAGGACTCGGTCACGCTCTGGGTCCGCTGCTGGTGCGGGGGCAACTTCCGCACTGGGTTCCGGCGGCGCAATCAGCGGTGGCCGACGGCGGAGTTGCAGACCCGGGCGGTCCGACAGCGAAGCCGCCACAAGCTTCGCCGTTGCCACCGTCACCTGCTCATGACCAAGCCGCAGGTAGGTTGCCAGTTCTCGCACAAATACGTAGCCGGACAGCGGAATCAACAGCAGCAGTAGCGATGCGCCGACAAATTTGGCACGTACGCTGTCTTTGAATGGCACATTGTTCAATTGGCCTGCTCGCGTAAGAGTTGCCAACGTCTCTGCCAACGCTTATTCACGCCAGCTCACTCACGCCAGCGATAGCCCATGCCATACACGGTCTCTATGGAATCAAAGCTGTTATCGACAACTTCGAACTTCTTGCGAATACGCTTCATGTGCGAAGTGATGGTGTTGTCATCAACCGTGAGCTCGGCTTCACGCATCAGTTGGTCGCGGTTCTTCACGTGGCCGACAAACTTAACCAGTGCATGAATCATCCAGAACTCGGTCACAGTGAGTATCACTTCCTGTTGCTTCCAACTAATCGAAAGTCGGTTGATATCCAGCACTAATGCGCCACGATGCAACACGTCCTCAGCGCGAGCCGGTGCGCGTTGTGCCTCCAGTCGACGAAACAGCGCTGCGATACGTGCGGTGAGATGTGGCATGGAAACGTCTTTTGTGACGTAATCGTCCGCGCCGAGGCGTAAGCCCGACACCACATCGAAGTCACTGTCGCGCGCCGACAGAAAGATAATCGGCAGGCTGTTCGACAATGCGCGCAAGTCGCGGCAGAGGGTAAATCCGCCGTCTATCTCGTCACCCAGACCAATATCGATGATCGCGAGATCAGGAAGCGCCAACCGAAAAGCAACCATCGCGGAGGCGCGATCGGCGTAACCGGAGACATCGTAGCCGTGACGCTTCAGCGCGTCGCTGTAATTAGCACGGATGGTGTGGTCGTCTTCAACGATGGCGATACGCTTTTGCATGATTGATCCCGGCTGGCGTTTTTACTAATGTCGTAACTGTCGACCCAATATACCGCAGGCTTGAAGCACTTTATTGCCCGTTTTGTCTACATTTCTGCAATGCCACAAAGTCGCCACATTTGTGCATGCCCGCTGCCCGAATCGGTCCCGAATCCAGCCGTAATTGGCGCGCTAAATCATCTCCAGCAGGTAACCACAAACCTACCGCCTAGGGAGACAAATATGCGCTTCACATGGAGCAAACCCAACGCAGACGCAAACGCCACCAACCTTGCCACGGCCCAATCACAGGCGACGTCACTACGACTAGCCGGCCCGCGATTTGTTGCGCAGGATTTTGTGAAGTTGGTTGCATATGCGGTTGCGTCCGGTATTGCTTTTAGCGCGCTCGCCATTGGTGTCACCTTGGCAGTATCGCGCGACAGCGAAGCGCAAACATCTGCGGCGCGGTGGGTGGCGCAGGACGGCATGTTTGTGTTGGCAGAAGACGTGCCAGTCTCGACAGTTGACGAGGCTATGGCCGTCTGGACGTATGATGTAGTGCCATTTGAGATGAAGTCGGACCTATCACCAACACCGGGCAGCCTCTATATCGGCGATGGGTGTGGCGCTGAAGAACTCGCTGCGATCGAACGCGAATGGTATGTCTCAATCGACAATGGCATCGCCACTGTGCAAGTCATGCAGACTTTTGTGATGCCAGAGCAAAGAGATCGCATGGTGCTGAGCGCAAGTGAAGCGCCGTTGGCCGACGAAATTCATGAGACCGATAGCAGCGCGCCGACTTTTGGCGCGCTGCTGCCAAGCGGTGCGGAGTATTTGGACATGAAAATCGATGTCTCCAGCGGACGCGTCCATGGCAAGACTGGCGCACTCAATGGGGACGATGAGCAAGACTACCAAAGTGTGATGCGGACCATGCGCGAGGCACAAGCGCGCGGTGAGTTACCGGTCTATTTGAACCAAGTGAACCAAGCGGGTGGCGCGTCCTTGATTAGCACGGCGCAAGTACTCGACATCCGCGCTGGTGAGACGGTGGTAGTCACCTACCGCTATCGCATTGCGATCGCGCAAGACAATGGTCGCTCGCAGCTCACGCTGTCATTGCAAGGGCTGTCCGAAATTGATCATGACGCGGCCTCGGCTATGGATCTCGTGGCGCAGTCTGCCAATAGTGCTGCCAACGGCGCTGCGAACGCTGCCACTGGCACCGTATGGGTAAAATGGACGAATCCAAAGGCCGCTCCGCTTATCTTCGATGCATTGCCTCGCGGTGCAACCATCGAACAAAGCCGCAGTGGTATCGCAGGACTGAACTGGGCTGTACAACACATCATCCCCGGTGAAAGATTCGTGCTCGGCTGGCGCTAAACCCCAGTACGCGTAACAAACCTCGGAGCTTGACGCCTGTCTGCACCATCCTCTCCTCTGCCAAGATAATGTCGGCAGGCAGGCGTCCTCTGGGCCAATTGCCTCGTTCAACGCCGTCAAAACCTGACAATTCGGTTAAATGTATTGTTGGGATCTTCTAAAAACCCCGGCCCCCTAAGTTCAGACCGCATCGACTAAGGGACTAGCAATGAGAAACCGCACTGGCGACTTGTTTTCGAGAGCACGACGGGAAGAGAAGCTCGTTCAATTCACCGGGGTGCTCGACAGGCTGGAGCATCTCGTCGATTGGGTGGGGTTAGCCGCTGCCGTCAATGCGGCCACTGGGCGCGAAGCGGCGCGTCCGCAAGGCGGACGCCTGCCGTACCCGACGGCGGTGCTGACGCCTTGTTTCGTGAAGTGAGCCACCAGCTCGCCCGAGCCGGTCTCACCGCCAAAGGCGGACAGTTGATTGACGCCACCATTGTCGAGGTGCCCAAGACGCGCGTCAGCGACGAATCCCGAGAGAGGCTCAATAACGGCGAGACCCCCGCCCACTGGGACGCCAAGCGCATCGCCCACACGGATGGTGATGCCCGCTGGACGATGAAGCACGGCAAGTGGTTTTACGGCGACAAAGGCCATATCAACGCCGACCAGAAACACAAACTGATCCGCGCCATTGAAGTGACCCCGGCCAATGTGGATGACCGCGTACCGCTTGAGAAGCTGATCGACGCCGACGCGGTGCGATTAGACAGCGGCAAGACCGTACATGCCGACAAAGGCTACGATGCCAAGGCCACCAGAGAGCTGCTCAACGCACGGGGCCTCCGAGATGGTGTTGCTCGCAAGGATGACGCGCAGCGCTACGACCAGACCGGCAACCAGAGGCGCAACCAGAAGCTCTCGCGGATTCGAGCGCGGGTAGAGCATGTATTTGGCGGCTGGGAGAAGACGATGGGCAAGCGACTACGCTCGATCGGTGAGACCCGCGCCAAGTCGATGATCGTTGTGCAGGCGACGGTCTACAACCTGCGGCGCTGGGTAACCTTGGACGCAAGGATAGGCGGGAGAGGTGCGTCTACCGCATGAGAAACACCCTGTTTGGTCGCTTGGTGAGCGGCTAAACAGGTAGGAAACCAAGACCAAACCAAGCAAAAGCGAACAAATCAACACGACTATAGACTCGGCAATTAAATATGGCGAACTTTTTCCACGGGCTCCAGTCAAACCTTCATGGATAGAGACAAAGAAGATGCGCGGAAACTTTCGCCCGATGCTCAACACGAG
>Ga0315907_10000670_pt1 | contig 48759 bp, 51 predicted proteins | sample LakEriMetagenome_3_FD_203525 | JGI IMG/M metagenome (GOLD analysis project Ga0315907, IMG submission 203525) | Freshwater fungal communities from buoy surface, Lake Erie, Ohio, United States - Buoy 12 MA123 | ecosystem: Environmental > Aquatic > Freshwater > Lake > Lake biofilm | place: USA... | reverse complement strand
CAGGAGCGGGGATTATTTTTTAAGGCAGCCTCTTTTATGGCTTAGCGAAAAATACCGCTCCTAAATATTTGAATATTTGGAATCGATGGAGTCGACAGACTCACGATCACAAAGGGATCGCAGTGGTATTTTTGACCCTGTCCAGCACAAAGCTGGTTTTACAGTCTTCAACACTGGGGTGTTTCAGTAAACATTCCATGATGAAATAGCTGTAATGCGCCATGTCTTGTACGACAACCCGAAGCAGGTAATCCATTTCGCCGGTCAGTGCTGCGCATTCGACCACTTCCGGCCACGTCTGCACCGATGCACGAAATAAATCCATGGGATTGCGTTTGTGTACTTCGGAGTGTTTCTCCAACCTGACGTTGATATATGCGGTAAGGGCCAAACCTACACGTTCTGGCGCGACCAGCGCGACATAACGCGCAATCACTTGCTGTTCTTCAAGTCGTTTAACTCTTCGCAACGCGGCTGAAGCTGAAAGTTGAACCTTTTCTGCCAACTCGTCGTAAGTCATTCGGCCATCGACTTGGAGCGCACCGAGAATGCGTCTGTCGATGGAATCAAGCTGATAAGGAGTGCCCATTCGGGTCATCTTGCAGGAATTCACCATCTTTTGCAATCGAGGACTCGGAATTGCAGGAATTTTGCAGACGCTTATCACTACAGTTTGGACGCACGACGTGGGCGAAATCGCCTCACGAAATCTGGTCAAAAACTGAGGAGACTCTATGCAATTCAAGCCTTGGGACAACCCCATGGGAACCGACGGATTTGAGTTCGTCGAGTACGCTGCCCCGGATCCGGTCGCGCTGGGTAAGCTTTTTGAAATCCTTGGATTTGCCCCCATCGCTAAACATCGAACCAAAAACGTGACGCTCTACAGGCAGGGAGGCGTGAATTTCATCATCAATGCCGAGCCCAATTCGTTTGCTCAGCGGTTTGCACGCCTCCACGGTCCGAGTGTGTGTGCCATGGCTTTTCGGGTGAATGACGCGCGTCAGGCCTACGAGCGCGCACTCGAACTCGGAGCCTGGGGTTTTGACAATCACACCGGCCCCATGGAGCTGAACATTCCAGCCATCAAAGGCATCGGGGACAGCTTGATCTATTTCGTGGATCGTTGGCATGGGAAGGGCGGCGCTGCACCTGGAGCGATTGGCAACATCAGCATCTACGACGTCGACTTTGTGCCGCTCGATGCAGCAACTTCAAGGACCGAAACCCAACGCGACCATGGGTTGACTTACATCGACCATCTGACCCATAACGTTCACCGTGGACGAATGAAGGAGTGGGCGGACTTCTATGAGCGTCTTTTCAACTTCAAAGAGGTGCGGTACTTTGACATTGAAGGCAAACTGACTGGACTTAAAAGCAAAGCCATGACAAGCCCTTGCGGAAAAATCCGCATTCCAATCAACGAAAGTTCAGACGACAAAAGTCAAATCGCAGAGTACTTGGACCTTTACCACGGTGAAGGTATCCAGCACATTGCACTAGGCACCAACAACATTTACAAAACCGTCGATCGAATGCGCCAGTCTGGAGTTGTATTCCAGGACACGATCGAAACCTACTACGATCTTGTCAACAAACGTTTGCCCGGGCACGGTGAGAACGTTGACGAGCTCCGGCGTCAACGAATATTGATTGACGGCGCCACCCACCAAGGGGCGCCCAACGAGCTGCTGTTGCAGATCTTCACGCAAACGGTGATCGGCCCTATATTTTTCGAGATCATTCAACGCAAAGGTGACCAGGGTTTCGGGGAGGGCAACTTCCGCGCTTTGTTTGAAAGCATAGAGCTTGATCAAATACGGCGGGGCGTTTTGACAGATCCACTGCCTACCTGAGGTACTTGTAATGTCCTCTGTACACCCCTTGAATTTTCACGACGGCTTGAACAAGGGCGTGGCCCCTGTTACTTATGGGCAAGGGGATCGCCCACCCCGTGGCGACTACAGCAGTGCGGCGGTTGACTACACCTGCGATCAGCAGTGGCACCGCTATACGGATGCCGAGCATGCTCTTTACCGACGTCTGCATGCGCGTCAGTGTTCACAGTTGCAGGGTTTGGCTTGCCAAGAATTCATTGACGCCGTGGGGTACTTGGGGAGCCCGGAAGAGATACCCAAGTTTGACGATGTGAATGAGCGACTTTATCCAGCAACAGGATGGTCATTGGTCGCCGTACCAGGCTTGATTCCAGAAGAGGCTTTCTTTGCATTGCTAGCCCAGAGACGGTTTCCCGTCACGCATTGGATACGTCGCGAAGAAGAGTTTGACTATGTCGTGGAGCCCGATGTTTTTCACGATCTGTTCGGTCATGTTCCCTTGCTTTTTAACCCTGTGTTTGCCGACTACATGCAAGCTTATGGCCAGGGCGGCCTTAAGGCGAGTCGGCTGCAAGCTTGCGACATGCTGGCTCGGCTGTATTGGTACACCGTGGAGTTTGGCTTGATTCAAACACCCACGGGCTTACGTGCCTATGGCGCAGGAATTCTGTCCAGCAGTGGCGAGTTGCCACACAGCGTTCAAAGTAGCGAGGCCGTGCGCCTCGGGTTCGATTTGTCGCGCATCATGCGTACACGCTACCGAATTGATTGCTACCAAGCCAGCTACTTTGTGATTCAATCATTCGATCAACTCTTCGAAGCCACCGAACAAGACTTTGCTCCCATTTACGGCAGGCTGCGTTCTTTGCCGCTTCTCGATGCGGGTGAAATACTTCCTGCAGAACAGAAACTTCCTTGCTGAGGGTTAAGGGACATTGCCATCCCCCGAGCGAGGGCCACCGTGTGAGCGATTGAAAGAGGGTGCATTGGCGCTGACACTCCGACAGTTGCGGTCGTTCTGGTCGCTCATTGCCGCCGCGTATTGGCTCGGGGTCCATGCCACACCATCTGTCTCACCGATGTGCAACCGCGCTGATTTTCGCGTTTTCGCTAGGTTCAGCGGCTGCCTTGCTGGCCTGGGGGCCCATTCATTGGGAGCCTGGCCCAGTGCCCGCCGCTCTTGGCATTGTTGATCTGCTCGGATGGGAGGAAGCCGTATGGTTGGCTCCGCTTGCTCTAGCTGCAGTCAGCTTGTTCGCACTGTCGATGCGTGTTCAATTCTCTCTCGCACGCTGTCAACGCCGTGTCAGTGACGTCGCGTTGCCTTGGCGGTTGCTGGTATGGATGGCCGCAGCCCGGGCCTCTTTGTCGGTTGTGCAAAGCTGCGGCGTATTCGACGAGTCGCCCGTCACTGTTGAATGCGGCGTTCAAATTTGCCAAGTCGGCCTTGGCATCGTGCTGTGCTGGGGTTTGATGGCAGAGCGGCTCAAAACCAGGCTCAAGTCCTGGACCGCATGTTTAATTTGCGCAGTTCTATTGGGCATAGCAACGCTGTGGTTTTGGTTCTCGCCAGGCGCGAGCGGATCCCCGTATTCAGGTGACGCCCGTGTTTTCATACTGTTGCAACTGATGCCCGTGTTGGTGTTGGTGGTCAACTTGTTGACCTATCCAGAGCAAAGACTCAGTCGTGTTGAATCCCTGTGCCTACTGGTGGGCTACCTGATCAGTTGGGTAGCAACTGATCTGTCAATGCGCGGTCACTTCTCGGTGATCTCAGATACTGACCTGGGAAGGGTAGGCCTGTCTTGGCTCTTGTCTTGTGCGTTGTATTTGCTGGCGTTCATGCCCGTTCGGCTCCTCCTGAGGTCACAAAAAGGCCAGTCTTTGCAATCGGCTCGTGCTGAAAGGCGGGTTATGTCACCCGCGTGGTTGCATCACTTCAGATTTGACGCCCTGGCAACGCCCAATCGTCGCCATAACTCTTGAAAAATCGCTTCATGGCGCGCCATATGAACATGGGCGCAGCCTGAAAGATGCACATTGTTCGCGCCAGTCAAAGAAGCCGTTGACGCTGGAAAAACGATGTTGTCACAGTGACTGAAAAAGCACGTGAATTTGGCCCGACGAGCGGCGACTTCGGTAGCGGCCAGCTCATTCAACCAGAGGCTATTCCTCCGCATCTGTCGACTGTTGGTGGTGGCGGCGAATCGAGCCAGCCACGTGCCTTGGTGAGGGCTGCCAATGGTGATTACGTGATTCACCAAGTTGTCCGCGCCGGATTGACGCAGCCAGGCACGGATCGCCAAACCGCCCATGCTGTGGGCCACCAGCAAAACAGGACGTCCGGTGGCGTGATGCAATCGACGAACGGCGCTGTCTATCGTGTTGGCGTAGTCGTCTATGGAGGCCCAAGGGGGCTCCAAATTCACTGCGCAAAACGGAATACCGTGGTTTTGCAGTCGGTGCAGCCAGGGGTTCCACAGGCCGCGGTTGCACACCAAGCCGTGAACCAACAAGACGGCAGTTTTGTTTTTTGCTGCGCTTAGGGGTGTGTCTGCAAACCGCTCAGAACGGAATGGTTGTTGCCAGCAAAACACCAAGGGCGCTGTGATCACTTCCTGCCACCAAGCGCGCAGTACTTGAAAGGCCGTCGCTCGGAGCGCTGCATCGTCGCGGTTCTGTCGATGCATCCATACAAACTCCAAGGCCAATACAGCGGCGTAACCCAGAAGCATCCCTGCTGCTGCTCCTACTCCCCACAGCAGCCTGCCGTTGGATATGCCCCATGTGACCCACAGGCCGGCCCAAAAGATCAAGGCCAGAGTTGTAAAGCGTTGCAGTCTGGCGATCATGTGAAGTCCATTTGGATCGTTGCGAGTAGACAGGGCATATAGATTGGGAACGACTTGGCGTGTCGTTCTGGCTTGACTCGGCCACGGTGGTGTCTTCAAGGCCCTACACTTTGCCCATGACCGAGCTTTCTGTTGCTGGTACTGAATCAATTTTGCATTTTCTGCATCAGGTGCAGCTGCAGCGACAACTGCGCAAGCGTACGCCTGGGCTGGAAGCTGCCGTGGGGTGGATCAAAGCCTACCAGCAGCGCCGTTTCGCACATACTTATGCCGACTTGTTGAACAGCTCGCGGTATGGTGGCGCCGCCCGTTTTTTTTTAGATGAACTCTATGGTCCCAAGGATTTCTCTGAGCGTGATGCGCAATTTGCGCGCGTAGTGCCCGCTCTGGTGAAACTCTTTCCACATGACATTGTCGCTACTGTTCATACCTTGGCCCAGTTGCACGCGTTGTCTGAATCTCTGGACAGTGCCATGGGCGCGGCCTTGTCCGCTGATGAACGAAGCGCAACAAGCTATGTGAAGGCCTGGCAGGATGTTGGCCGACCCGATGATCGCGAACATCAAATATCCTTGACCTTGGTGCTCGGTGAGGCGTTGGACCGCCTTACCGGCAAACCTTTGCTGCGGCACAGTTTGCGTATGATGCGCGGCCCTGCGCGTGCTGCGGGGCTGCAGCAGTTGCACACCGTTTTGGAGTGTGGCTTTGACACCTTTCATGCTATGCGCGGTGCGCAAGATTTCCTGAGGACAGTGGCTACACGCGAACGTGCGTTGGCGGCTGCTCTGTTTGGTGCGGTCGAAGTTGACCTTGCGGCGGCCCTGCCACAGGGCGCTGATTCGTCTGCGTGAGGGGCCACTGAGCGCTCACGTCTGAAGCGAAAATCCACGGCCACAATCGCAGATAGTCAGCGCCTAGCGCCGTTGTTTTTGAAGGAGTATTTTGGTGTTTCTATTCTCGCGGGCTTTTGCCCGCATGCGCTGCGCGAGTGCTGCCGCTTGGACGCTGGTTTTGTTAATGGCTGCTGTCGCACAGGCACAAACGCCGCCACCGTCCGCCGCCGCCGCCAGTGCACCAGATATCACCGGATCAGCTCCTGCCGTGCCGGTTTCAGATTCCGCTCAACGGCTTTACCAGGCTGCAAGGGGAAAGCTGTTGCAAGTGCGAACTCTGCTGAAAGACCAAGGCAGCCAAGCCAGTGTGGGTTCTGGGTTTTTGGTTAGTGATCAAGGCCACATCATCACCAACTACCACGTGGTGAGCCAAGCGGCATTGCAACCTCAACGTTATCGCTTGAGTTACAGCATGGCGCAAAGTGGTCCCGATGACCAAGGTGCACTTGAATTGCTGGCCTTTGACATCGCGCACGATCTGGCCTTGGTACGTATCGTCAACATGCCCAAAACCTTGGCCGCTCGCGGTGCCTTGGCCTTTCGGCCAGCGATGCCTGCTGTGGCTCGAGGTGAGCGGATTTACTCCCTGGGCAACCCGCTGGATGTGGGTTTTGCTGTCGTCGAGGGGAACTACAACGGTCTTGTGGAACGCAGTGTGAATCCCCATATTTTTTTCTCGGGTTCACTCAACCCGGGTATGAGTGGTGGCCCCGCGCTGGATGAAAACGGCCGTGTCATGGGTGTCAACGTCGCTACCCGCCGTGACGGTGAACAAGTGAGTTTTTTGGTCCCCGCGGAATTTGCACAGGCATTGCTGCAGCGGGGCCGTGACGCCAAGCCGTTGATGGGCGACCTGTGGCCCGAGGTGACGCGGCAGCTCACCGCACACCAAGACAACGTGGTGCAGCGCTTCCTGGCCCTGCCGTGGCGGTCTGCCGGCCATGTGCGATACAGGGTGCCTGTGCCGCAAGACGACTTCATGCGCTGCTGGGGCAGCAGTTCACCATCGGACAACAAAGGCATGGCCTTCGAGCGCTCAGACTGCCAGACCGACAGCACGGTGTTTGTCAATGATCGCTTTTCTGTCGGCTTCTTGAGTGTTCGTCACGAGGTGTACGACGCTCGCCGCATCGGTGCCATTCGTTTTGCACGAGAGTACAGCGAAAGTTTTGCGAACGAAAGTTTTGGCCGGGGAGGTGATTTGATTACCGCGCCGCAATGTCGCGAAAACTTCATCGACGCGGCTGGGTTGCCGCTGCGTGGTGTGGCCTGTTTCCGCGCCTACAAAAAGTTGCCTGGTTTGTATGCCGTCAGTGTGCTTGTGACCAGTGTGGACGCCAAAACTGAGGGTGTGCAAGGCCGCTTCGACGCCTTTGGCGTCTCTTTTTCTAACGCGCTGGCTTTGAGCGAGTATTACCTGCGAGGCTTTGGATGGAACCCATCACGCTGACGCTGGCGGTGATTGAGCGCCTGGACGACCACGGCCAGGTGCAGCAACTGCACCGTGTTCATCACTGGCCTCAAAAAATTGGGCGGGCTGTCGACAACGACCTTCTGATCGATGACCCCCATGTTGCGGCTCACCACGCGGTCCTCGCACCACGCCGCGATCTGCTGGAAAACATCACCAGCGGCGATACTGCATCGGTTGTTCGCCCACCCGATGCAGAGCAGACTCTTGAACTGTTGGTGGGCGACACCCTTAACGGTGTCCATTTGCGCCCGCAAAAACGCCGCCAAAAAGCATTGCATGCGCGCAGCGGTCAGACCTTGATCTTGAAATCTGGCAGTGAGTTTCAAGTGGGCGGTGTGACCTTGCGTTTGCGTCTGCCTGGTGAACTGCTTGCACCCGAGTTGCCTCTGCAGGCTCGCCAAATTCAGGCCGCTTGGTTGATGCCGACGCTTGCAGCCGTCGGTGTGGCTGGTCTGGCTGCCGACCAATGGACACAAAGCAACCCTGGTACGCCATGGTTGGAGATTTTGTCCCCAGTGCTCGGAGGGCCCATGGTGTTGCTCTTGTGGTGTGCTGCCTGGGCCTTGTTTTCCAAGTTGTTTCGTGGGCAGTTCGCGCTTGGAACGCATCTGCGCATCGCACTGCCTTGGGTGGTCGGTTTGATGGTGCTTATGCCGCTGTTGAACCAGGCCAGCTTTGTATTTTCCATGCCCATTTTGAGCCGTGTCGTGCCTTTGCTTGAAGCTGCCGGCGGGTGTGCGCTGGTGTGGCAACACCTGAGCGCCATCGTGCCCAAACGACGCTGGCACCTGGCTGCCACCACCGCTTTGGGCTTTGTTACTGCAGCCACCTACTTGGGCTATAACCATCAGAAAACAGAAAACCGATGGTTCGAGCAGCTGTACGCCACCACCATTTCACTTCCCGGTTTGCGTGTGGCCCCCGCGGTGTCAGTGGAGAGCTTCATGGGTGGGTTACGAGTCTTGGAGGGGGATTTGGCCCGGGCCCTCAGTGAAGACGACAGCGTTTTGATCGGGGGAGGCAACTGACAGGTTCGGATACCAACGCGGCTCACGGTTGGTGCTGCACCGTCCCCCAATCCAAGGCTGCTAAACCATTGTTCGCAACGTTTACAAGCGTTGAAGCCGGGCAGTTTTGCTCCCCGCGGACCACCAAAAAGTATTGGTGGTTAAGCGGTGTTTTCACGTTGGTGTAGGTGGCTGGATGTTCTTCGTTGCGATCGATGCTGCCACTCCCGTCGGTATCGCTGCTGTAGCGGCACACGCGGTATAGGCCCGCGGTCATTCCGATGCTCCAGCCTTGTGGATTGATGTGGCTGTGGCCTGACCACGCGGCGTTGGACGCTGCATTGCCGTTGCCTGGTGGTAAATCGACCATGCAGTGGTAGGCCACGAACCGCTCGCCGGTTTCCAGCCATGAGGTGATACCCAGGCTGCCCGGTGTGGCATTCAAGGGCACCCATGATGCCTCGCCGCTGACCTGAACCACCTTGACCGCTTCGCTCACGCACTGTGGTGCCGTTGTGGTGGGCGCACTGGTCAAATTCAAGCCCACGGACAGCGGCAGCGGTGTGTCGTTGGCCGCTTGTGCGTTGGGCGGCTGCGCCAGCGAAAAACGCACCAAGCCGCTGAGCAACAGCCCATTCACCGCACTGCACTGTGTGAGGTGGCTGCTGGTGACCTGCTGTTGCTGCAAGCTGGCGGGCAGGCCGCTGCAAATGGCGGTGATGCGCCCGCTGCGATTGTCAAACAACCAAACCTGGGTGCTGGTGCTGCTGGGTTTGAAGCTGCTGCGGCCGTCGCCCAAATCGTGGGCCGCAGGTGGAATGAACGTGGATCGACCGCGCACACCCCACACCGGATGCGCGCGAGGCGCTTGGCTTAAAGCGGCTGCCAGCATTGGGTCTTGGCCTGCGATGAGGGTGTGCAGCTTCAAACTTTGCTGCTGGCCTCGCCGATCCGTCCAAGCCACTTCGACGCGGCTTGTTTTGTAGGCGAAGCTGCTGTTGTCATCCACATGGCGGCTCACTTCGTAGCTGGTGTTGCTGGCGCTTAAGTTGGCGCTTGCCGCACTGCTGCTTTGAATGGCCGCGTAGTGGGGCAGGCTGGGTGTGCTGGTCAGTGTGGCGTTGGGTGCCACAAACGCCCGTTGTTCCTCCAATGTTTGTTGGGCCAGGCGCAGCGCCTCACCGCGATGGCGGGCCGTTTCGCTGTTCAATCGCAAGCCCTCTTGGCTGCGCATCAGCCCCAGCATGCCAAGGGTGACCACCAAAAAAGCGACCAAGGCTTCAATCAAAGACATGCCGCGTTGACGTTGGCGTGCCGTTTTCATGGTGTTTGATCACTCCAACCACCCGCCAGAGCAGCCCAGCTGCCCGTGTTCCAGCGCAAGCGGGACAGCACCGCGGCATCCCACACGAAGTGCGGTGCGCCGTCCGTCACCACCGAACCTGCAGACCAGGCCGCGCCTTGCAGCCAAGTGTTGCTGCTGGCCTGCTGCCATTGCAGTTCGTTGGCATAAACGGCCCCCACGATCTGCACCGCCCCGCGCAGCATCAACTGGCCCCGCACCACGAGCACCACGGGTTGATCCAGGCTGCCAAGCGACAAGGTGCTGCTGCCTGCGTCCAGCAGCACATCACCCTCCACCCATAAAAAACGGTTGCCGCGCTGCGCGATGGCCTGTTGCAAGTTGCTGCTGCAGTCGCTGCTCGCAGCACCCGAACACACCACATGGCGAACGCTGGTTTGTGCAGCCCAGCGCTGTGGCCCCATGCCCCACACGGCGGCGAACAAGGCGTCTGGGCTCAAAGCCGCCAAGTCGCCATCCATCGCGGCAACAGCTTGGCTATCGCTGCCACCCGCCACTGAGGACAGCTGCGGTGCGGTGATCTGAACGTTGCCACCCGCATGCAAAGCCACACCGCCCGAGGCCGGATCCATGTGATGGGCACCCAAAGCGTGACCCGTGATGCTGCCGCGCGCCGTGAGCGGTGCGGCAGGCGGCGTGCGCAGGCCACCCACCAGGGCCAAATGCACACGCTGGTAGGCGTAGGCTTGACCAGCGGGTGCCTCGCCAGCCATGTTCCAACAATCTGGCCCCGCACTTTGGCAGCCCTTGCTTTGCAGATGGATTTGGCCAGGGGTGGTGGTTTCCAGCAACTGCACCACGAAACCGGCAACGGGTTCGTCGTTCTGCGTGAGTGAGACGGACGCTGCGCCCAAGGCCGGGCAGTGGCATCGCCACTGGTTGCCTTCGCGCAGGCAAGCGGCGGTGAGGCCGGCTGTCGTGTGTTGCAAGCGTGTGTTCGCGTCGTATTGGAGATGACGTTCGCGCCACAACCGAGCGGTGTTGCTGCTCTCGGGCAAGCAGTCTTCATTGATACGCTCGTGGCTGTTCACCATGGCCAAGGCCCACTCCATGCCGGCCTGCGCCGCCTCAAACGCCTGTGCGGCCCGCACTTGGTTGATGGCCGTGCGCTGCTCAAGCAACAAGTGGCGGTTGGCAAACGCCAGCACCAAAGCCAAGACAAAAAAAAGCAATAACGTCACCGACAGTGCCGCAGCGCCGCGTTGTGCCGGCGGTGATTGGGGTGCATGGCGGCACCTCATACAGGGCAACTTCCGATGACGGCATCGTTGCGCAACCGCACTTGCGTTTGCAGGCTGCGTTGCACTTGGGCGTCGTGTGTGGCGCTGGCTTGCACGCTGACCTGCATGCTGCGCACCTGTTGGCGTGGTGGGCAGGTATTGGCGTTGGGCGGGCAGGGCCGGTGGCACAGGTCGGCCAAGGCTTGTTCAAACACCAACGGTTGAATTTGCAGTTGCGTGACCTTCATCACCTCGGGGTCGGTCAGGCTTTGCCACCCGCCGTCACCCAAGCGCATTTGTAATACGCCTTGTTGCAAACGAAAGCCCAGGGTTTCGTTGCCGTCAATTTGCTGGTTCTCTTGCGCATCGCGTGAGGCGTAGAACATCACGCTGTTGTTGCCTGGCGTGAGTGCTGCATAGGGGTTGGTTTGCGCCGCGGAATCCGCCTGCCAAATAGCGGCCTGGGGTGTGCCCCAATGGCCAGCGCGGTGCAGGTGGCGGCTCATCAAATCGAGCGTGGTCCGCAGGTCTTGCTGCAAGCGGGCTTGCAGCAGCAGGCTGCGGTTTTCACGCAAGTGTTCGCTGAGCAAAAACAAGGCGGCGGCCACGATGAACAGCCCCAAAGCCAAACCCACCATCAGCTCCACCAAGGACAAACCCCGGCACGCGTTGCGCTGCGCTGTTAAAGCGCGTTGGTTCACAACGCCCAACATGCGCGGTTCTCCGTCACGGTGTTGCCCACTGCGGCCGTGGGGCCAGACGATTTCACTTGGTTCAAGCCCTGAACCTGCAATTGCAGGTAGCGGCAGCGCGCATCGGCCTGTTGCGTTCCTTGCGCTTGCAGCAGCACACGCCAGCCATTCGCATTCACATCGTGCAGGCTGACGGCATAGTGGCCATTGCTGGTGACCGCAGGCTGCTGCAATGCGGCCAGCGTGCCGTAGGCCATGTGATCGGCGCGGTGGCGTTCTTGTATCAACTGCAATTGCATGATGGTGGCCAGGCCATCCACGCGCCTTGTTTTCAGAATCACGCTGTGGAAGGACGGCAAACTCAAAGCCGCCAAGATGGCGCTCACTGCCATGGCACACACCAGCTCAATCAAAGTGAAGCCGTTTGCTGGGCGGTTAGGGTGACAGCGCATGGTCGATTCCCTTCAGCACGGCACATGGCCCGGCACGCTGCCGCCCGGCGAGCAGGTGCGCACGCGCCCCATCACATTCACCACATGGCGCAGTTGTTGGCCTTGGGGGTTGCTGATGTTCAATGTTGCGGTAGGCGTGCTGGTGCCGTCCCAAGGGTCAAACCGCAACGAGTTGGCGGACGACTGCAAGGCCGCTTTGTCCTGCGCCGTCCAGCGCACGGTTTTCACTTCCGTCGCACCGCCGCTGCACACGGCGGGTGTGTTTTCAACCGGGCCACAGGTGCAGGCATTGGCGTTGCCACTGTGCAGCACATAACAGCTGCCACCGGCCCAAGGCAACACCGTCAAACGCAAACCCTGCTGCCGCGCCACGGCCTCGCTGCGAATGAATTGCAAATCGCCGAGTAACTGCTGCGCCGCGCCTTGCAGCCGCTGCTGATCCAGCCAGCGCGCCATCGACGGCACTGCATTGGTGGCCAAGATGACGCTCACGGCCACGGTGATCAAACCCTCGATCAAGGTGAACCCGTGCTGTCTTTTTGAACGTGCGGTGTGTGATCTCACGGCTGGCTTCCTGTCGTTGATGAACTGGAAGCGACTGTAAAAACCGTGATGAATTCACGCGACCCCAGGAGGTGGGGGGTGGGGCAGTTTTGAGGGGTGCCCCTGGATGGGGGGTGTTGACTTCAACGTCGCCGCCAGATGTTTTTAGGAGGCATGGGTTGATCGATGAAGGGCGGGCTACGGCGGGAGATTTGACGGTTTGGGGCTGCCTTTACAGCGTCCTGATCTGCGTCATCCCGACTGGCCCGTTCAATGCCGACAGTTTTACCGGTTTGAAATAGCAGGGGAAGACACGAGCTGCAGCATTGCTGCGTCGATCAACTGCGTGCGAACCGAACAGCCGCTGGGATTAGTTTTTTGAATATGGCTCTGACGCCGAAACCGAGCAAGACGCCCGCACACAACACGAGCAGCAGCATTACCAGAACTACGGGTATTGAAACTGTTGGGACCATGAGAGAAACCATGAAGGTCATTGTGGCTTCACCATTGTTCCGCCAGTCATGCATGGCCCACCGCGTCCACGCCCAGTACCACCATACCGAACTGCCTATGCCGAGTGCGGTGGGCGCGATGTCGACTAGCTTTTCAACATACGGATGAAGCGGAGATGCAGCAGGAGCTTCTGCTGCTGACGAGTGATTGTCTTTGGCCCACTCAATCGCACGAGCAGTTGTGACTGCCGGTGAGCGGCAGTGAGCGCAAGTTTCTATGCCGGCCTCATTTGCTGCCTGGCAAACATGGCATACCCAGCGATAGGTGGGGGCGGTCATTAATCTGAGCCTTCAGTAGATGAAACTAACGTTTTAACGTTTGAACTGGCAATCGGTGAAGTATGAAGGTGGTGTTCAGCGCGGACTGACCGTTCGATGAGGCATCACCCTACCCGCGCGCGCCAGTACCCAGGCTGTTTTTTATCTGGCCGAATGGCGTACACGACCGTCTCGTTGGGTTCTCAGCGAAAGACCACTGAAAACGGGAACCCGGTAACGCGAAGCCGACGGCATCCTTCTTCGTCTGGTTTGCCTGCCAAGGGGTTGCGTTTGATTTGCGCAAAGATCGATTTGACCTCGGCAACAAACTTCTTTCTATGCCCTGGTCGGGCTTGTTCCAGATACTGTGATTCGTGCAGAAGCTCCGCGCGAGCTGCTGAATCTAGGCGCAGGGCCTTCACCGCGTGAGTCGAGTCGCTTCTGCGATCCCTTCGTCAGCGTCGTACAACGTTGCTTCGCCCCGCTCGTAGGCAGCAACGCGACTGCGAAGTTCGAGGCGCCAAGCCTCTTCAACGCCCACATCCATCGGCTCGTCCAGCGTTTCGCGCAGCAACTCGACCAATTCAGTTCTTTCTTGTGGTGAAAGTGCCTTACCACGCGCGACAAGTTCAGCAACAGTGTCAGTCATTGGGTGCCTCCAATGAAGATTTCGATTCTACGAGGGCGATAGCTCGCACTGCGCTATTTTCGAGCACGCCAGTAGCCAGGGCGGCGGCTGTGGTGCGCGACTGCACCTATGCGCACGCCGTCGTCTTCGGAACGATAGACGTGCGAGTAAGGAAAGCGATGCAGTGGAAAGAGCCGTCGCTCACGAGAAGTGCGCGTGCCCAGTCCGGGATTCGCTGCAATCATGCTTGCGGCCCGAGTGAACTCGGCTAGAAAGGCGGCTGCGACCGAGGTGCTGGCTTGTTCAGCGTAAAAGGTAACTGCCTCAGCAAGTTCTTCTGCTGCCTCGGGTGAGAGGAAGTAGTTCACTTCAAACTGGCACGCAGGCGAGCGACTACCTCTTCACCTGCAAGCCAAGTGGCTCGCCCCGCAGCGATGTCGGCCTCTCGGCGATCAATCTCTTGTGCCCAGGCCTCTTCCCACTCGGGGTTGGGATCGAGGCTTGCCAGCAGCCTGTCCAAAAGCCGTGAGCGCTCCGCAGGCGGGAGATTCAGAACCTCAACTTCCAAAACTTCTACGGGGATAGACATGGGACAGCTGCGGGGTTTCAACTGACCGATGGGAGCATGCCACAAACGAACGAGTTTTTGGGTCACGACGCTGTTCTTCTCAACCCCCATCCCCCACCAAATAAAACCACCGCCCCTCCTCCCATACAAACCGGCTCACCTCATGCAGCCGATGCGCACGCCCACCTTGTTTGCTGCGGGCGATGAATTCAACGGTGGCGTGGGTGTCGTCTTGCACTTCAAACGTTTTCACCGCCAGTCCCAACCACTTCAAGCCGGCATCGTTCAGGTCGAGTGAACTGGGACGGGTGCTCGGGTGCCAGGTGGCGAGCAGGTAGTCGGGCAGCTTCAAGACGAAAGCGCTGTAACGCGAGCGCATCAGGGCTTCGGCGGTGGGGGCTTCTAAGGCCAGCGGCCCCGCGTGGTAGCGGCCACAGCAGTCGGCATAGGCCAGCGGTGGGCCTTGTTCTGTGCGGCAAGGGCAGGGTGGGGCGGTGGGTGGTTTGGCAAGAGACGGCATGGGGCGCATCTTGCCGCAAGCGCAGGTGGGGGATGGAGAGTATTTGCAAAACAGCTTGCGCAAAGTACTGTATAAATATACAGTAAATGCTCTTGCCAAAAACAGTGCGCGCCAGCAGCTGTTGTGTGCCCTTGTGTAGGGCGCGCACCCCACCGAATTCAGGAGTGATTCTTCATGCTTGACCACATGACTTTCCGCGTGACCGACATCCACCGCGCCAAAGCCTTTTACAGCGCGGTGCTTGCGCCACTGGGCTACAGCGTGGCCTATGAAGGGCAGCACGGCGCGAACATTTTGGGTTTCTCCTATCCCGATTCTTCTGAGCCTGATGGCAAAAAAGCCGATGTGTGGTTCATTGATGGCCCCTCTCCCTACGGTGGGCCGCCCGCGACGGCGGGCTGTCACCTGGCATGGCGGGCTGAAAGTCGTGCACAGGTGGATGCTTTTTATCGCGCAGCCCTGGCTGCCGGGGCAAAGGACAACGGCGCCCCCGGTTTGCGCTCCCACTACCACCCCCACTACTACGGTGCTTTTGTCATCGACCCCGAAGGCAACAACATAGAAGCCGTGTGCCATCGGCCAGAGTGAGTGGCGACTATCCTGCCCTGAATTTTTTAATCCCCATGCAGCACCCAGCACCCAGCTCAGCCGCCTTGTTGCGTCCTGCGGCCCGCAAGGCCACAGCCGCCATCGCCCTGCACCCGAGTTTGTGGCTGGGGCACCAACTGGGGCGCGCCAGCGAACGCGGCTTGCCCACGGGTTTTGCCCCGCTGGATGCCGAATTGCCCGGCGGTGGTTGGCCACGCCGTGCGCTCAGTGAGTTGTTGTTCGCGCAAATTGGCATGGGCGAAGTGCGCCTCTTGGCACCCAGCCTCGTGGCCACGCAGCAAGCGGGGCGCGTGGTGATGTTCTTTGACCCACCGGCTGCGTTGTCGGCCCTGGCCCTGGCCCAACTGGGGCTCGATGTGCCGCAGTTGCTGTTGATTCAAACCCGTGAGGTGGTCGCCGCAACTGTTGTTGACCCTGTTGCTGCGCAGCCTGCCGCATTGCCAACATCGCGGCCAACATCACCGCCAATGTCATCACCAACAGGGGCCAAGCCCGACAAGAACGGTGCCAATCAAAAAAGCCTGTGGGCCTTGGAGCAGGTGCTCAAAAGCGGCCATGTGGGGGCGGTGGTGGCATGGTTGCCTGCGGGGCTGCGCCCAGAGTACCTGCGGCGTTTGCAACTGGCCGCACAACACCACGATGGCCCGGCTTTCATGCTGCGCCCGTGGTGGGGGGCAGACGTTCAACAACACATGCAGCCCAGTGCGGCCCCGCTGCGTTTGGGGTTGAAACCTGTGGCTGCTTGGCAAGTGTCACACGCTGCACAGCTGGCATCGGCACATCAACCGGGTGTTGAGCGCCCCCAGACCTGTCGCTTTGCGCCAGGCCCCCCGAGGGGGATGAGAAAACTTGGGAGCGGCCCGGCGTTTTCTCATGAGCAACTGTCCATTCAACTTTTCAAACGCACAGGTCCACCGCGCCTGCAACCGCTGTTGCTGAACTTGCCGTCGGTGCTGCCGAACGATGGGCGTTCTATCCCAGAGACCGCACAAGACCTGCCTTTGCTGCGACCGGCTGCGTTTGTTAATTTGGCTTGATTAGCGACAAGCCTCAGCCCCCCTCACCTCCGTTCGGGCTGAGCCTGTCGAAGCCTGCGTGTGTTGCTCCGCGCGCCCCTTCGACAGGTCTTGTCCTGAACCCCATCGAAGGGTCATGGCGAACGAAGGAGGGTTGAGGAATGTTTGCGAATCAAGATTTGGTTTGAACCTCGCCTCGTGTTGTTTTTGTAAAGATTGCACCCCCCATGCTGTGGATCGCCATCCACCTCCCCCTGTTGCCGCTCGAATCCTGGGCGGCCACCTTGCCGTTCACGTTGAGTGCACCGCTGGCCTTGATGGATGCCAAGCGGGTGCTGCATGTCAATGCCCAAGCCCTGGCCTTGGGTGTGCAGCCCGGTTTGAAGCGCGCCACTGCGCTGGCCTTGGCACCTGATCTGCTGCTTGGGCAGCCAGACGACAAACGCGACGCCCAAGCCTTGCTCCGCGTGGCTCATGCAGCTTTGGTTTTTACGCCCATGGTGCACTTGGCCAGCCACCCGGCACACACCGTGCTCCTGGAAGTGCAGGCCAGCTTGCGCTGCTTTGGTGGTGAAGCGGCTTTGCTGCAAGGTTTGCAGTCGGCCCTGGCGCGGTTGCCTCACCGCATGCACCTGGCCCTGGCACCCACACCGCAAGGCGCGGCCTTGCTGGCGCGGTGGTCAGCTTGTGCTTCTAAGCACAACCGCACCACCCCGTTTCGCTGTGGCAACCTCACCGATCTCCAACGCCAACTGCACGATGCCCCGCTGACCTTGCTGGCCAGCGCCGCAGGCCATGAAGACACCTTGCTCAGCATGGGCCTGCACACCCTGGGCGCTTTGTGCCGACTGCCGCGTGCCGGTCTGAACCGGCGGTTTGGTGAAGCCTTGCTCGATGAAATCGACCGCACCTTGGGCACCCGTGCCGACCCACGCCTGCCCCTGGTGTTGCCCGAAACCTTCCACGCCCAACTGGAGTTGTGGACACGTGCCGACACCACCGATCAACTCTTGCCCGCTGCCACCGTGCTGCTGGAGCAACTGCTGGCCTGGGCCCGCGCACGCCAAGGCCGTGTGGCTTGTTTCAGCCTGCGTTTGAAGCACGAACAACGCCGCACCCGTGGTGATGCAGACAACGCGCCCGCCAACACCCAATTGCGCATCGCCCTGACCCAAGCCAGCGCCGAGTTGGCTCACCTGCAAGCCTTGCTGCGCGAGCATCTCGCACGCTTGCAGCTGCCAGCACCCACGTTGGAAATTCACCTTGAATGCGCCGACTGGGTGCAAAACGCACCGCCCAATGAATCACTTTTTCCCACGCCACAGAGTGAAAGTGAAGGCCTGGTGCAACTCATCGAACGCTTGCAAGCCCGCCTCGGCCCCGAGCACGTGCGCCGCCTGGCCGTCGTGGCCGACCACCGCCCCGAGTGCGCCAGCCAAAGCCACAGCGCCCAGGCCACGATCTCCCACTTGCAGGCCGAGCGCAGCCAGCGGGTGCAACAAACCGCGCCCGCTGCTGCCCGCCCCGTGTGGTTGCGGAGCCCGCCACAAGCCCTGAAAGAGCGCAGCAACCGCCCGTGCTTAGACGGCCAAACCCTGCAACTGCTGTGCGGCCCCGAACGAATCGAGAGCGGCTGGTGGGACGGCTTGCTGTGCGAACGCGACTACTTCATCGCCCGCCAACCCAGCGGCGCATTGGTGTGGGTGTATCGGCTGCGGCACGCACGAGAGGGGGATGCGGCGGGGTGGTTTTTGCAGGGGTGGTTTGGGTGAGGCGAATCGTGCAGTCAAGAGACAGGGCGCAAAAAAGGCCCCAACCAGTGGGGCCTCAAGGCAGAAGAAGGACCTCTCTGCCACCTAGGAAATCATGGGCGCGGCGACCGCATCGGCAAAGCGAGCGAGGCCTGCGGTGCGGGATATCAATCGGCCTCCTGGAATGCCTCCTCGCGTTTGTTTCTGATGGCGGGCAACATCACGATGACCAGCATCACGAGGCCGGCCAGCAACAGCGTGGCGGACAAAGGGCGGTCCACAAACGTCTTCCAACTGCCGCGTGACAGCAGGAGCGAGCGGCGCAGGTTTTCTTCCATCATGGGCCCGAGGATGAAACCCAGCAACAAGGGAACGGATTCGCAGCTGAGTTTGTAGAAGACATAACCCGCAACCGCAAACGCAGCCGTGAGGAAAACATCAAAGGTGTTGTTGCTCAGCGAGTAAACGCCGATGCAGCAGAACAAGGTGATGGCCGGAAACAAAAAACGGTAGGGCACGGTCAACAGCTTGATCCAGATGCCAATCAAAGGCAGATTCAGAATGATCAACATCGCATTGCCCACCCACATGGATGCGATCAAGCCCCAAAACAATTCTGGGTTGCTCGACATCACCTGCGGGCCGGGCTGGATGCCTTTGATCATCATGGCGCCAACCATCAGCGCCATCACGCCGTTGGGCGGTATGCCCAGCGTCAGCATGGGAATGAAGGAGGTCTGCGCACCTGCGTTGTTGGCCGCTTCAGGCCCTGCCACGCCGCGAATGTTGCCCTTGCCAAAGGGCACTTCGCCGGTGCGGCCGCGCGATTTTTTCTCAACCGTGTAAGCGGCGAACGAGGCCAGCATGGCGCCACCGCCGGGCAATACGCCCAGCACAGAGCCGAAGGCCGTGCCACGCAACACCGCGGGCCACGCGTCTTTGACGTCCTGGCGGGTTGGCCACAAACCTTTCACATCTTTGGTGAAGACTTCGCGTTGTTCTGCGGGTTGGCTGAGGTTGACGATGATCTCGCCAAAACCAAAGACGCCCATGGAAATCACCACGAAGTTGATGCCATCGGTGAGCTCGGGAATGTCCAAGCTGTAGCGCGCCACGCCTGAAATGATGTCGGTGTTGATCTGGGCCAGCAACAAACCCAGAATGATCATGGCAATGGCCTTGATCAAAGAACCCGAGGCCAGCACGACGGAGCCAATCAGGCCCAGCACCATCAATGAAAAATACTCCGCAGGCCCGAACTTGAATGCCAATTCGGTCAGCGGGGGGGCAAACGCCGCGATGATCACGGTGCCCGCGCAACCCGCGAAAAACGACGCCAATCCCGCCGCAGACAATGCAGCGCCCGCCCGCCCCTGGCGTGCCATTTGGTAGCCGTCAATGGCCGTGACCACAGAGCTGGATTCGCCCGGGACGTTGATCAATATCGCGGTGGTGGAGCCGCCATACTGAGCCCCGTAATAAATGCCCGCCAACATGATCAAGGCGGGTGCGGCGTCCAGTGTGTAGATCGAGGGCAGCAGCATGGCAATGGTGGCCACCGGCCCCAGGCCGGGCAGCACGCCAATCAAGGTGCCCAGCAAGGCACCGACAAATGCATAGGCCAGGTTGCTGAGTGTGAAGGCCACACCGAAGCCAACGGAGAGGTTGTGAAGTAAATCCATGAGAAAAGCCTTGTCGTTCGGAATGGATCAACCGCCGTGGGCCGTCAAAAAGGTGGGCCACACCGGGATGGTCAAACTCAGTCCTGCGATGAAGATGGCCCACGCGCTCAGCGTCAGAACCACCGCGTTGATCAACACCTCGTGCCAGCGAAATTCCTCACCGGCCAGGCTCACCACGATGGTCAGAAGGGGCACCGTGACCGACAACCCCAACCGAGGCAGGGCCAGCGCAAACACCGAAATGGCGGCCACGATGACCAACAAGGGCCGCCACGCGATGGGGCCAACTTTGTCGCCGTCCTCGGTTTGAATCACCAGCGATTTGAACAACACGATGCCTCCCAGGATGGTCATCAAACAACTGAGGATCAATGGAAAGTAGCCTGGCCCTGGACGCGCTGCCACGCCCATGCTGTAGTCGGTGGCACCGACCGCGAAGCCGATGCCTGCGGCAACAAAAAGCACGCCGGACCAAAAATCGCGTTCACTTTTGATGCGGAGTTGGGGCGTCTGGCTGTTGCTGGGTTGACGTGTTGATTTCAAGGGGGATGTCCTCGGTAGGTTCTTAAAAAATGGACCAAACAGATTTCATGGTGAGCGTGGCTACCTGCGGTACCGCCCGTCTTCGGTCAAGATGCTCAATTCAGCAAAGCTGGAGCCACTGTGTTTGTCGGCGCCGTAGTCCACCTCCATCCCCCCGAGGTCCACGCGGCGCATGGATTCAAGCGCTTGAACAAACCCCGCCCGTGTCAGGTTGGGGCCGGCCCTGCGCAAGCCTTCCACCAACACCTTGGCGGACACATAGGCTTCCATGGCGGCATAGGACAAATCAGCATCGGCCTTGCCTGCCAGCAGTGGGCTCAACTCGCGGCTCAGTCGGGTGTTTTGAATGCCAGCCGGCGGCGTGACCTGGCTCACGACCACCCCGCGGGCTTCTAGCCCCAGTTCACGTGCGAATCCGGCGGACGAGTTGTTGGACAGCGTCATGAAGGCCGCCGACACCTTGGCTTGGCGTGCGGCAAGAATCAGTTCGGCCACCCGTTTGGACGAGCCAATGAAAATCACCGCCTGGGGATTCGATTTGATCAACGCTTGCACATGCGCTTCGGCGTTGGTTTTGTCAGCGGTAAAGCTGGCTTCATAGACCGAGCTGGCGCCGGTCAGGCGTATGCCCTCTCGGTAACCCTCTGCCCCATCACGACCGAAAGCATCGTCCACATGGATGAGGGCCAAACGCCGTTGGCTGACCAGCGCGAAATGTTTGACGGCTGCGATGACTTCATCCTGGTAACGCGCACGCACATTGAACACGTAGCGGTTCAGGGGCTGGTGAAAAACGCTGGCCCCGCTGTTGGGCGCGACAAACGGAATCTTCAACGGGCTGGCGTATTTCATGGCCACCGTGCTGCCCACCGTGCCGCCAAAAAGAAACAGCGCAAAGGGGCGCTGCGCTTGCGCGATGCGTTTCATGGCGTCGTCCGTGCGCAAATCTTCATCTGTGGTCAGCAGCTTGATCTTTCGACCATGAATGCCGCCACTGGCGTTGACAGAAGAAAAATACGCCTGCAGCGCAGCCTCTTGTTCACGGCCCTTGGCGCCTGCGGGGCCTGTCAAGGCGATGACCCGGCTGAGGGTGATGGTGTCGGCCGTCACGCCTTCTTCTGCCCGGGCAGCACCCGTCAACCAGGCCAGCGTCGTGACAACGAAGGACACCAAGGCGTTTTTAACCAAACGATGGCCGGCTCGTGTCGGGTTGGATGTGCGATGCATGGGACTCCTTCAGGCGGCTGTGGATGGCGCAAGCTCAAGCCGCTTCACCGTCCAAGGCCGACGACGCGCCCCGAAGCGCGGGTGAAGGATCGGCCTGGATGACGTAGACCGGTATCGCCGCCAAGTACGATGTGAACCGGCCCCGCTTCTCAAAACGGGTTTTGAATGCGGAGCGGTCGAAAGCGGACCCCAAACGCGGCACGATGCCGCCGCCGATGTACACCCCGCCCCGCGCGCCCAAGGTCAAAGCCAGGTTGCCCGCCACCGTGCCCAAGAATCCACAAAACAAATCCAGCGCTTCTTCGGCCAAGGCATCCGATTGCGCCAAAGCGGCGGCAACGACCGCGGCCGCATCCAAGGTGGAGGGCTCTATCACGCCGTTCAGTGCGTGCAGTGCGCTGTACAGGTCGGACAAGCCTTGGCCGCACACTGCTCGCTCAGCCGAAGCATGGCCACCGTGTCGCTGCGCCAGCCAAGCCAACACGGCTTGTTCGCGGGGGGTGATGGCCGCCAAAGAGACATGCCCGCCTTCCCCTTCAATGGGCACCCAACCACCGCGTCCGTTGGGCAGCAGACCCGATACACCCAAGCCTGTGCCGGGGCCAATCAAACCGATGGCGGCGTTGGGCGCGGCACCTTCGCCCGAAATTTGCCGCAGCTCTTGTGCTTGTAGCAAGGGAAGGGCCAAAGCCAGCGCGGTGAAATCGTTGAGCACCCGAAGTTGATGGAAGCCGAACTGTGCCCGGAGGCCCTGGATGGAGAAGCTCCAGTGGTGGTTGGTCATCTTGACCACATCACCCACCACCGGGTTGGCGATGGCAATACAACAGCGCGCTGGGGCGGGGCGCTGAATCTGCTGCAAGTACGCTGTCATGGCGTCGGCCAAGGAGGCGTGGTCGGCGCAGCGCAAATTCACCACCTGGTCGAGTGTGTCGCTGCCATGCGCTTGCCAGGCAAACCGCGCGTTGGTGCCGCCGATGTCGGCCAGCAGCTTGTCTCCAGCATTCATGTTTTGGTGTCTAGCTAAAGATTGCGGTCGTGCGCAAAACACGCCCGGTTGTGCTTTGGGGCGCCACTTGTCGCGGTGCTGAGCCGCCTGCGTTCAGGGCCTCGTCGTCGCTGTCCCGCTTGCACACGCTCTCGCGGCGTGTGCATGGGAAGCCGGGCGGTTTGAATCACTCCATCGTGATCTTGGCGTTGGTCACAATCTCTTTGTACAGCTCGGCTTGCGGCCTGACGAAGGCTTTGAGATCGGAGCCTTTGAGCGGCGATGTGGTGATGCCGGACTCTTCCAGCTTGGTTTTGACTTCAGGCTGCGCCATCGCGTCCATCAGCGCCTTTTCATAGGCGGCCACAGTGGCGGCTGGGGTGCCCGCTTTGACGAACAGGGCTTGCCACAAAGGCAGTGCCACGCCGCTGAAGCCTTCTTCTTCGCCAATGCGTTTCACATTCGGCAGTTGGGGCACGCGCGCCGTGTCCGAGGACACCGACAGCGCCTTGATCTTGCCGTCTTTCAAGAAGGGCATGGCGGTGGACAACACCAACACGGCGCTTTCTACCTGGTTGCCCACCAAATCATTGGCGATTTGGGCGCCGCCCCGGTAAGGAATGTGCAGCATCGACACCTTGCCCTTGGTGTTAATCAATGAGCCGTAGAAGTGCTGCATCGTGCCGATGCCCGGCGTGGCGTAACTGAAACTTTCGTTGCCGCTTTTCCTCAACGCGGCCATCAACTCGGGCAAGGTGTTGTACTTGGAGTTGGCTGGCACCGCAAAAATCATCGGCACCGTGGTCATGCGGCCCAGCGGGGTGAAGTCTTTGTCCCAGTCGTGTTTGACCTTGGGATTGACCATGGGCACCACCACCGTGTCGGTGCCGCCCATGTAGATGATGTTGCCGTCTGCAGGCGAATTGAGCACCTTTTGCACCGCCAGCATGCCGCTGGCACCGACGACGTTTTCGATGATGACCTGGCGCCCCAACTTCTTCGCCAGCTCGGCGCCCACGACGCGGGCCACAAAGTCAGCGCTGCCGCCGGCGGAATAACCCACGATCAGCGAAATGGGTTTGTCTGATTGGGCCTGGCCCATGCCCGCCGCCAGCACCAAGGTGGCGGCGATGGTGAGCTTGTTGATGAGTCTGCGTTTCATGAAACATCCTGTTGAATTTGATGGCAATGCGTGGGTGGCCGCCTGCCACTGTTTTGCACGGGAAAGCGCTGTGGCAGGTGGCGGTGCAGGGGATCAGAACGTGTGTTTGATCCCGAAGTCGATGGCCGTGAGGCGTGAAAGATTGACCTGTTTGGCAGACCCCACGTTGGCATAGAGCAAGGTGCGTTTGCTCAGGTCATATTGAACGCCGCCGCTGATTTTTTTGGAATCCTGGTTGTTGGCGGGGCTCAGGCTTCCGTACGACGCATAAACACGACCAAAGCCGGTCGGAAACAGCGCCGAGACACTGTAGGATTTCGCATCGCCATTGACCCCACCTTCGGCCTCCGAATAGCTGGCCATGGGCTGGACAAAGCCGAAGTCGTAGCTGCCACCAATGATCTTCAAATTGGTTCGGCTGTTCAACCCGTCGTAGGCCACACCCACGAAAACAGGGCCTTGTTTGTACTGGATGTTGGCCGACACGCTGTCTTGCCGCGTGGTTTCGCCCAGGCCGGTTGCCAGCTCAAAGGTCACCGGACCCAGTTTCGGTGACTTGTAGCCCACGCTGTTGGCCCAGCGGATGTTGGTGGCTTCTATGCTGGCGGGCACCGGGGTGTAGTTGGCGTACGTGTAAGCGGATCCCATCTGGCTGACGTAACTCCACAGCGTGGGGTCCAAAACCAAAGGAACCCAGTAAGCGGCCGAGTACTCCCGCCCTGCATAGACTTCACCCCAGGTTTTGCTGCCTGCGGCCACGACTGAGCGCCCCAGCCAAAACACATTGGCGTTGCTCAAAGCGCCTGTGTCTGTCGCAAAACGAGTTTCCAGGTGAAAGCGCGCATACATGCCGCCGCCCAAGTCCTCGTTGCCACGGAAGCCCAGGCGCGAGGTGTTGCCGGCCTTCATGTCCCAGGTGTCACGCGTAGCTGGAGCCCCGTTGTGGCGTGAGGTGGGCGTGGTGCCGTTGTTGTTTCTGGACAGCCCCATGTCAACAATGCCGTAGATCGTCACGGAGGATTGGGCATGGGCCGACAGGCCTGTTGCCATGGAGCCCGCCAGTATCAAAGCGGACAAGGGAAGGGCTCGGGTCACGCGGCGCACGAGAGGAAGCGAATGAATGGTCTTCAAGGTGGTCTCCATGGGGTGCCAGCACGGGCTTGTGGTTGAATGGCATTGATACACTAGCGCATCAATGCAATGTATTGTATTTGTACGAAATTGTTTTGGAGCGCCAGAAATGGGTCCGCGCGGTGAATTTTGATAGGTGTTTTCACTAGGAGTTGAGGGGTGCGCCTGGCTGGTGTTGGTTCAATTTCTGTGAGTTCGACAAATACAATACAATTTGTGTTGTCTCTCAGGCTGCTGAACAGGCCGCGGAGCGAACCATCTCTCACTTTGTTTCTCTTGTTGACTGACTGGAGTGTGTTCATGCGCATCGGCATGTTTGAATCCTTCATCACCGCCCATTGGTTCAGCGAGGCTGCTAAGCGCATTTGGAGTGACGTCGCCACACTGCAGGCTTGGTTGGATGTCGAGGCCGCATTGGCCCGTGCGCAAGCTGTGTTGGGTGTCATTCCGGCGGACTCGGCCCAGACGATTGCCGACAAGGCAGATGCCAGTTTGTTTGACATCACCCGACTCTCAAACGACATCGCCTTCGCGCAACATCCCCTGGTGCCTGTGTTGCGGCAGTTCGAGCATTTGTGCGGCGAGCCGGCCGCGGGTTTCATCCACCTGGGGGCCACCACGCAGAACATTTTCGACACCGCCAGTTCATTGCAGATGAAACAAACCCACCATTTGCTTCAGGATCACTTGCAAAGTGCCATCGAGCAGTTGTCGCGGCTGGCGCTGGAGCACCAAACAACCGTCATGCCGGGGCGCACCCATGGCCAGCATGCCCTGCCAATGACGCTGGGTTTTAAGTTGTCTGCCTGGATTGACGAGCTGGATCGCCATCGCGAGCGCCTGAATCAACGCCTGGCAACCTCATTCACTGCCAGCATGGGCGGAGCCATTGGCACATTTGCGGCGACAGGGGTTGTTGGGCGCAAGGTGGAGGCTTTGATGGCGCAGCTACTCGGGTTGGCCACGACGGGTGTGTCCTCCCGCGCTTCCTATGACCGAGTTTGCGACTATGTGTCGGTGTTGGGCTTGCTGGCGGCCACGGCCCAGAAGATTGCGCAGGATGTCGTCTTCATGCAGCGCACCGAAATTGGTGAGGTGACTGAAGCCTTCCACATGGGCAAAGTGGGCAGCTCCACCATGGCGCAAAAACGCAATCCGTCCACGGCACTCTTGCTGGCCAGTCTGGCGCGGTTGTTGCGCGCACGGGTGCCGCTGGCGATGGAGGCCATGGTGCGCATGGACGAGGGCGACTCCTCTGCCACCAATGTGACCGACACCTTGCTGCCGGAGATCGCCATCCTGGCGGTGTCCGTGGTGGAAACGCTGGCTCGACTCGTGCAGGGCCTGGTGGTCTCGCCAGAGGCCATGCGCCGCAACCTTGATTTGACCCGTGGGCTGATTGCCTCTGAAGCGGTCATGATGCGCCTGACCTCCCTGATGGGGCGACACGAAGCCCACCATGTGCTGTACGAAGCAGCGCAGCAGGCGCAGTCGGACGGCATCGATTTTGTGGATGCGATCCGGCAGCATCCCTTGCTGGCGTCATTGAACTTGCACCCGGATTTTGAGCAATCCTTGGTGGCCAGTGCCTATGTGGGGGAGTCGGCGGCCGTCACGAATGAAACGGTACAGCGGGTGAACCAAAAGCCGTGAAGCCCAACGGCGTCGTCAGGCGTTGCGACCTGGTTTGACCGGCGCAACCGATGCGCCAGCTCGGCTGGACACCGGGATCAAACGAATGCCGTATTCCCTCGCCGGGCTCTTCCAGCGTGCATTGATGGCTTCATACAGGCACTCGACTTGATCGGTGACGCTACATCCCACGGTGTCGAAAAAATCGGCATGTTCGTTGGGCAGGTCCGTGCGCCCCAACAGCACCACACTCAGCGATTTGGGAACGGTCAGCCCGATGTTCGCCAACAAGGTGCGGAACTGAGCACCATCCTCAATGCCCCAAGCCACCAGAGCCGTGAAAGGCGGGCGGCCAGAGGGTGCCAGCTGCGCTTGAATCAAATCCACCAAGGTGCTGGCGTAGTCGGCATCGGGCAGGTGGGGCACCTGGATGCTGCTCAGGGTCAGGTCGGCTTGGCTGCGCTGCAGGTCATCAAAACGGCGCAGCCCCAATTGCGTGGCCAGAAAGTGGTGGGCGGTGGTGGCATAGGCGATCCGCCGGTGGCCTTGTGCGTGCAGCAGAGCGACGGCTGCGGCCAAGGGTTCGCCCCATTCCATGCCGACAGCCTCAATGTCCGCGCCCACCAGGGCGGCCCCGTCCACGGCCAGTACCTCAGTCTTTTCGCGCAGGGCGTGAAGCAGGTCAATGGTGATGGTTTTGAACGAGGACTGAATGACGCAGGCATCCAGTCGCGGCAATCCTTTCAATACAGTACGCGCATGTTCAGGGTCGGTGTAAGACACCTCCAGCACACGGTGTCCGTCTGCGGCAAAACGTTGCTGCAAGCGCTCCAGCAGCACCCGACCGCGGGTGATGCTGATGGACCGACGCAGCAACAAGATGGATCGCGTGGACGATGGTTTGGTGGCTCGGCTGGCCGCTGGCGCATTCGTTCCGGCTGCTTGAAAGTAAGTGCCCCGGCCCACTTGGGAGTCGATCAGACCTCGGTCCTTGAGATCCTGCAACACCCGCTGAACCACCATTTGTGAAAGGCCAAACCGCCGCATCAGGTCTCGGATGGTGGGCAACCTGTCTCCCGGTTGAGAGGTCTGTGCGAGTTCTTCGAGATGCTGTTCCAGGTCAGAGGTTGTTTTGCGCATCTAAATACAATACAACACATTTCTGATGCGTGACACGAGGCATCCGGTCAGTGGCTCGACAGGTCGGTATGGACTACAACCCCAGCTCACTCAAACTGGCATGCCCATCCGGCCGCCGCCCCAGCGGCCAATGAAAGAGCCTGTCCTCGGCCTTGATCGGCAAATCATTGATGCTGGCAAATCGCCGCTGCATCAGGCCGTGGTCGTTGAACTCCCAATTCTCGTTGCCGTAGCTGCGGAACCAGTGGCCGCTGTCGTCGTGCCATTCGTAGGCGAAACGCACGGCGATGCGGTGGCCGCCGAAGGCCCAGAGTTCTTTGATGAGCCTGTAGTCGAGTTCTTTGGCCCATTTGCGCTGCAGAAACAACCGCACCTGCTCGCGGCCCACCGGAAACTCGGCGCGGTTGCGCCACACCGTGTCCTCGGTATAGACCTGGGCCACGCGGTCGGGGTCGCGGCTGTTCCAGGCGTCTTCTGCGCCGCGCACTTTTTGCGTGGCGCTTTCCAGCGTGAAGGGCGGCAGGGGCGGTTTGGTTTCCATGCGGAATCCTCGGCGGCTTAACCCGCAAATTTCATCAGGGACACGCCCGAGTGGGCTGCGATGCGGTGCGCTGGCAAGGCGTGATGACGCAGTGGGCTGATGCCCACAAGGAGGAGCAACGCAGCCAGCGTGCCGTAGCGTGGCTCAATCGGGCGTGTAGCGTTCGGTACAAACCGGATTGGGTACTCGAAGCCAAGAGCGTAAGTATTCATGCGGTGTTGCGGGACATAAGAAAGCGACCTGGTGAAATATGCGGGTTAATAGGTTTTGTAGGGCAGGAATTTGCCCGACAGCACCACATTGACGCGGTCGCCTTTGGGGTCGGGCTCGCGGGTGATGTCCATGCTGAAGTCAATCGCGCTCATGATGCCGTCGCCGAATTCTTCATGGATCAATTCTTTGATGGTGGTGCCATAGACGCTGACGATTTCATACCAGCGGTAGATGAGCGGGTCGGTCGGCACGGCGGTGGGCAGCGAGCCTTTGTAGGGCACCACTTGCAGCCATTTTTGTTCTTCCGCGTTCAAGCCAAAAATTTTGCCTATGGCCTTGGCCTGCGCTGCGGTGCAGGTCATTTGCCCCAGGCAGGCGGCGGTGGCCCACTCTTTGGATGTGCCCACTTTCTTGGCCACGTCTTCCCACTTGATGCCCTTGGACACTTTGGCGGTGATGATTTTTTCGGTGATGTCGTTGCGGTTCATGCAGGTCTCCTGTTGGATGGGGTTTAAGGGCTTGTGGTGGATGCGGGTGCTTGCCCCGCTTTGGCGCGGCTCACCAAAAAATCGACGATGTGGTTGCGCAGCTCGTAGTAACCGGGCAGGTGGTGCAGGCCAGCGCGTGTACGTTCGCGTGGCAGGGTGTTGGTGACCACCTCGGCGATGCCGCCGGGCACGTAGCCCTGTGGCGTTTCGCTGCCGTTGCTCATGAGCAAAATGCGGTCGGCCAGCAAAATGGCTTCGTCCACGTCGTGGGTGATCATGAACACGGTTTGCTGGGTTTGCCGCACGATGCGCATCAGCTCGTCCTGGATGGTGCCGCGTGTCAGCGCATCCAGTGCACCAAAAGGCTCGTCCAGCAGCAGCATCTTGGGCTGAATGGAAAACGCCCGTGCAATGCCCACACGCTGTTTCATGCCGCCTGACAGCTGAGACGGCTTTTTGTCCAGCGCTGCAGTCAAACCGACCTGAGCCACATACTTTTCCACTTGGGCGCTGACCTGCGCAGCGCTCCAATCGGGCCAGCGTGACTCCACCGCGAAGGCAATGTTTTTGCGCACCGTCAGCCAGGGCATGAGGGCGTGGCTTTGAAACACCACACCGCGTTCCAGGCTGGGTCCGGCCACTTCGCGGCCATCCATGAACACATGGCCGCTGCTGGCCTGGTCCAAGCCTGCCAACACATTCAAGATGGTGGTTTTGCCGCAGCCCGAGTGGCCAATGATGCAAACGAACTCACCCTGTGCCAGCGTGAAACTCACATCAGAAAAAACGGGTTTATCGGCAGTGAAGGTTTTGCTCAAACCTTCGATTCTTAAAAAGCCGTCCATGGGTTTTCCGGTGCCAGAGTGAGAAGAGGTGAAGCGATGGTCAGGATCAGTCCACATAGGTCACAGCCCTTTGCAGGCGAGCGAACACGCCATCGAGCAGCATGCCCACCAAGCCAATCACCCCAATGGCAAAAATCACATTGGTGAGCGACAGGTTGTTCCACTCGTTCCACACGAAGTAACCAATGCCGGTGCCGCCCACCAACATCTCAGCCGCCACGATCACGAGCCAGGCAATGCCCATGCTGATGCGCATGCCGGTGAGGATGGTGGGCGCTGCGGCGGGTAGGATGACCTTGAAGGCTTTGCGCAGCGGCCGCACCTCCAGCGTGCTGGCCACGTTCAACCACTCACGCCGCACCGAGGCCACACCGAAGGCGGTGTTGAGCAACATCGGCCAGACCGAACAAATGAAGATCACAAAAATGCCGCTGATCGACGAGTCCTTGATGGTGTAAAGCGCCAGCGGCATCCAGGCCAAGGGGCTGATGGGTTTGAGCACCTGGATGAAAGGGTCGAGTGCTTTGCTGAGCAAGGGGCTCATGCCAATGCCAAAACCCAAGGGGATGGCCACACAGCAGGCCAGCAAAAAACCCAGGCCCACCCGGCCCAGGGAATGGCCGAGCTGGATCAAGATGCCCTTGTCGTTCGGTCCGTTGTCGTACACCGGGTTGGAGAGGTGCTTCCACACTGTTTCACCCATTTGTGCCGGCGTTGGAAAACCAGCCGCTTTTTTGTCTCCTCCTGGGCTCGGATCCTTGCCCAGCATTTTTTGGTACTCGATTTGTTCAGGCGTGAGCTGCACCGCTGGTGCAGTGCTGGCGGTGGGCAAGGTGGCGATTTGCCAAGCGCCCACAATAGTCAGCAACAGCAGCAGCGACAGCAGGGCCGCACGCACTTGCAGCGAGCGCATGAAGCCGCCTGGGATGTTGGAGGCTGTCATGCTCAGCTCATTTTGTTGATGGCAAAACTCTTGATGTAGTCCTCGGGCAGCGCCGGGTCAAACACCTTGCCCATGATGGTGAACTTGGGATAAGCGCCATCGGGCACCTTCTGGTCCAGCTGCTTCATGTGTTTTTTGGCGTCGGTTAGCAGGAATACTTTCTCGGCGATTTGTTTGTAGTTGACCTCGCCCTTCACATAACCCCAACGTTTCATCTGCGTGAGCATCCACACCGCCATGCTTTGCCATGGGATGGGGTCGAAGTCGGCGCGGTTGGGCACGGTTTTGATGTTCCCGAGGCCATCGGCAAACTTGCCGGTGAGCACCTGTTGCAGCACGGTTTCTGGTTGGTTCAGGTACTGGGCCGGTGCGATCACCTTAGCGATGAGCTCGCGGTTCTCGGGTTTGCGGGCCATGGCGGCGGCGGTGAGCACGGCGCGGTACAAGGCGGCAAAGGTGTTGGGGTTTTTCTGAATGAACTCGGTGCTGGTGCCGAAGGCGCAGCAAGGGTGGCCGTCCCACAGGTCTTTGGTGAGCAGGTGCAAGAAACCGATCTCTTCATACACCGCACGCTGGTTGAAGGGGTCTGGGCCGAGGTAACCGTCAATGTTGCCGGCGCGCAGGTTGGCCACCATCTCGGGCGGCGGCACCACGCGGATTTGAATGTCGGTGTCGGGGTTCAGCCCGTGTTCGGCCACGTAATAACGCAGCAAGAAGTTGTGCATGCTGAACTCAAACGGCACCGCAAACTTGAACCCCTTCCACAGCTTGGGGTCGCGTTTGTCTTTGTGTTTGTTGGCCAGGGTGATGGCCTGCCCGTTGGTGTTTTGAATCGTGGCCACATTCATCGGCACTTGGTTGGAGCCGATGCCCATCGAAATAGCCAAGGGCATGGGCGACAGGAAGTGGGTGGCGTCGTACTCTTTATTGAGCATCTTGTCGCGTATCAAGGCCCAGCCCGCGGTTTTCACCACCTCCACATTCAGCCCCTGCTGTTTGTAGAAGCCTAAGGGGTGGGCCATGATGAGTGGCGTGGCGCAGGTGATGGGAATGAAGCCGATCTTCAGGTCTTTCTTCTCCAGCGGGCCTTTGTCTTGCGCCATGGCTTGCAGGGCACCGAGAGGCAGCACCGACGCAATCGCCGCGCGGGCGGTGTTGGCGCCGACGGCGCGCAGGAAGCGGCGGCGCAGGCCGTCTTGTGGAAACAGTGCCTTCATCAGGCTGGCTTCGAGCAGGTTGTTGGAGGTGGCCTCGACTTCACTGGCCGTTGATGCCGCATGGTCTTGCGGCGCGTGGTTTTCACCGCAGGCGCAGCGCAGCATCAGGGGGCGGTCGGCGTCGTAGGGGTCGTGGCGGGCGGATGCTGTGGCGGGGGCAGCGGGTAGCTTGGACATGGCGCACCTCGGAGGTTGAAAGGTGCCCACCTCTATGCAATTGCCGCGCCCAGGTGTGCCAGTTTGGAGGTGAGCCCCACAAATCACCCACGCGCCACCGAGGCCTTGTAGGGCTGGCCCTACAAATCGACCTTAGACGCGGCCTTGATGGTGTCGTTGCGCATACAACACCAGCTCCACATCGTTCTTGGTGCCGGTTTTTTCCAGGATGCGGGCGCGGTAGGTGCTCACCGTGTTGGCCGCCAACTGCAATTGCGCACCAATTTCGCTCACGCTGTGCCCCGTGGTGAGCAGGCGGTACACCTGGTATTCCCGGTGTGACAAGGCTTCAGGCCCCATTTGGGTGCCGGCTGCGCCCACGGCATTGGCCAAGGCTTCCGCCGTGGTGGGTGTGACGTACACCCCACCCTGGGCAACTTTGCGAACGGCGGCAATCATGTCGTCGGGGTCTGCGCTTTTACTCAGATACCCGGACGCACCGAGTTTGATGCAGCGCACGGCGTATTGTTTTTCGGGATAGGTGCTGAGCATGAGCACGGGCAAGGTGGGCCAGCTTTTGCGCAGGCTTTGCAGCACGTCCAGGCCATCACGTTCGGGCAGGGCGATGTCGAGCAGCACCACGTCCAGGCCTTCGCGCCCGTTCAGTCGCTCCACCTGTGCTTCCACGTCAGGGCCGGTAGCGGCTTCAGCGCACACGTCAATCTCCGGTGCGTCGGCCAACACCTGCTTGAGACCCTCGCGCACGATGCGGTGGTCGTCGCCCAGCAGCACACGGATGCGTGTGGGGTTCATGAACTGTCCTTTGGCATGGGCATGTGCAGTTGGAAGTGGCTGCCCTGGCCCGGTGTGCTGTGGATGTGGATCTGCCCACCAAAGGGCCGGGCGCGTTCACGCATGCCCATCACGCCATAGGCCGTGGGGGCTTCAAAAGCGGCGGTGGGTGCGCCCACGCCGTCGTCCCGCACGCTCAAAGCCAGTCCGTTGGCATCGGCATGAATCGCCACGTCCAGTTGCTGGGCTTGCGCATGGCGTCCCACATTGGAGAGCATTTCCTGAAAGATGCGAAACACCGCCATGGCGGCGGGCTCGGGCAGCTCGGGGGCTTGTGCCACCTGCATCTGCCAGTTCAAGGTGAGTTCGGCAGTTTGTACAAACTCGTGCGCTTGCCACTCCAGCGCCGCCCACAGGCCTTGGTGGTCCAGGATGCTGGGGCGCAAGTCAGTGATGATGCGCCCCACGTTGTCCACCGCCGTTTCAATCGAGCGGCTCATGTTCTGGCATTTGGCACGCATGCGTTCGCGCATGGCCTGTGCTGCCTCAGCGTCTCGGCTTTCCTGTTCACCGAGGCGTTTGTCCAACCAGTTCACGTCCATCTTCAGGGCCACGAGCAGGCTGCCCAGCTCGTCATGCACTTCGCGGGCAATGCGTGTGCGTTCGTTTTCGCGCACGCCTTCGGAGTAAACCGACAACTCCTGCAACTGCTGCAGCGCGCGTGACAACTCGGCCGTGCGCTCGTCCACACGCTGCTCCAGCTCGGCCTTCGCTGCACGCAGCGCGTCGGCCGCACGTTTGCGCTCGGTGATGTCGACAAAGGTGATGACAGCGCCGCGCACCACACTGCCGTCCATGATGGGGTGGCTGGAGTACTCCACCGCGAAGCTGCTGCGGTCGCGACGCCAGAACACCTCGGTGTCGATGCGGCAAGGCAGGCCCTGGCGAAAGGCGTTGAAGATGGGGCAGTCGGTGTCGGGGTAGTGGCGGCCGTCGGCGTGCGAGTGGTGGGTGAGTTCGTGCATGTTGCGGCCCCACACCTCGGCGGCTTCATAACCCAACATCTGTGCTGCTGCGCGGTTGATGAACATGCAGTGGCCGTCCAGGTCCACCCCAAAAATGCCTTCCCCGGTGGACTCCAGCAAGAGGCCCAGTTGCTGCTGCCACAGTGGGTCGGTGGTCGCAGCGGTGTCTACCGGGGCTTGTGGCAGCCGTAGCGAGAAGGTTGGCGAGGGTGTGGGCGAGCTCATTCAACGGCCCCAAAAACAAACCGCGTCACGCCCAGCGCAAACGCAAACAAAAACCCGAAGGTAAAACGGTCCAGGCGCATCACAGCCTGTCCGCGTTTGGCGCGCCACATGCCCAACCCCACCATGGCCAGGCCAACTGCAGCTGGGGTGATGATGAGGTTGAGGTACCTCAAGGTGTGGTCGCCAATGAAATGCAGAGGAAAAAGCCACAAACTCAAAGCGCCAAGCAAGCCCCCAAGCACCGCGTAACCCAAAGCCGCAAGCCAAGGATTCACCGGCCGACGCAGCGGGTCTGCCACCGCATGCAAGCCCATCTCGGCCAGCGCTTCGATGAACAGCTGCAAGAAAAACTCGCCGAAAACTTCGAGCAAAAACTCAATCATGGCTGCGAGTTTATTGATGTTTGCCCGATTCACGACAAGCCACAGCCTGAACGGTGTGTGGTGTTGCCATTGATTTTCAGCGCAAGAGAACTCAGTCCACGATGAACAGTGTGGCACCCACCTCGGTGGAGGAGCGGTGAGGCTCCGCGTTGTCGGCCACTTGGTAGCTCGTGCCCGGCGTCAAGACGAAGTGTCGGCCATCTTCCAACTCGGTGTGCAGTTCACCCGACAGGCACAGCAGCACATGGCCTTTGACGCACCAGTGGTCGGCAAGGTAACCAGGGGTGTACTCCACCATACGCACCCGAATGTCGTTGAAGTGCTGCGTTCGCCAAATGGCCATCCCACGTTCGCCTGGGTGCACCGTTTTTTCGACCCGTGTCCAGTCCGTGGTGCCAAAGGGAATGTTGTTCAGTCGCATTCAAAAATCTCCGTTGTGGTGTGCTCAGTGGACACGGGTATGGGTTTTTTCGCAATACACACCTGGGATCGGTTGAGTCAGGCGTCTGTGATGTAAGAAATCGCGTCCAGCGCCGACATTTGAGCGATGCGTAAGGCCATACCGCTTGTCACCACAAGCTGCAGCTTTTCCCACTACGATCAGGTGCCGTTCCTGGAAGTCTTTCTTTGCCTATGCAGTCACTGCTACCGTCCTACCGCAGCATTCGCTCCACCACCGTCCAGTGGGTCGAAGGCCTGAGTGATGCCGACCTGACGGCCCAGTCGGCTGAGTTTGCAAGTCCTGGCAAATGGCACCTTGCGCACACCACCTGGTTTTTCGAGCAGTTCGTACTGCAAGCTTTTGATGCGTCTTACCGCGTGTTCGATCCGCGGTTTTGTTTCCTCTTCAACTCCTACTACAACGCGGTGGGTCCGCGCCAGGCCCGAGCCCAGCGGGGTTTACTCACGCGGCCGAGTTTGTCCAACGTGTTGGCCTACCGTCAGCATGTCGACAGCGCCTTACAGGCCTTGCTCTCACACACGGTGCCTGATGAATGTCAAGAGCGCATCACCTTGGGTTTGCACCATGAACAACAGCACCAGGAACTGCTGCTGACCGACCTGCTGCATTTGTTCGCGCAAAACCCCCTGCGCCCCGCTTGGCGTGCACCCGCAACCGTCACCAGCGCCATGAGCCACGGCGCCGCACCACAAGCGCTGCAGTGGGCTTCCTTCCAAGGCGGTGTGGTGGACATCGGCCATGCGGGTGACGGTTTTTGTTTTGACCATGAACAGCCGCGGCACAGCGTGCTGCTGCGCCCCTACCGCCTGGCCTGTAGACCTGTGACCTACCGTGAGTGGCTGTCCTTCATGCAGGCCGGTGGTTACAGCGACCCTGCGTTGTGGTTGTCCGATGGCTGGGACCAGGTTCAGACACAATGCTGGCAGGCACCACTTTATTGGGAACAGGCCGATGATGGTTCGTGGCAGACCATGACACTGCACGGCATGCAGCCCTTGCCGCTCGACGCCCCAGTGGCCCACATCAGTTTTTTCGAGGCCGATGCCTACGCCCGCTGGGCAGGCAAACGGTTGCCCACTGAGTTCGAGTGGGAGGTTGCGGCGCGGACCTGTGCTGTCGAGGGCAACTTCGTGGAGAGCGGCCATTTCGCGCCGCGCGCGTCAGACAATGCCAAAGACGAGTCACTGGGCCAGATGTTTGGTGACGTCTGGGAATGGACGGCCAGTCCCTTTGTGGCCTACCCCGGCTTTCGTGCAGCGGTCGGTGCCGTCGGCGAATACAACGGCAAATTCATGAACGGACAGTACGTGTTGCGCGGCGGCTCCTGTGTGTCGCCGCGAAGCCATTTGCGGCCCGAGTACCGCAACTTTTTTCAACCCACCCAGCGCTGGCAATTCACCGGCTTGCGTCTGGCGGAGGACGCATGAGCGGTTCAACTTCCACCCTGCGAGTTCCATCGTTCGATACCCACACGATGGAGGGCACCGAGGCGTCCCTGGCTTTGGCCCGTGATGTGCTGACAGGCCTATCTCAACCGCAAAAAACAATCCCCTGCATCTGGTTTTACGATCACCGCGGCTCGCAGCTCTTTGAAGACATCACCGGGCTGCCCGAGTACTACCCCACACGCACCGAAACCCGTTTGCTGCAAGGTTTGGTGGATGAGGTGGCGCGCACGGTTGGCCCCCATGCCCAGCTGATCGAGCTGGGCAGCGGCGCCAGCAAAAAAACACGGCTGCTGCTGCAAGCCATGCCCCAGCTGGCGGCTTATGTGCCGGTGGATATTTCTGAGTCTTTCCTGAACGATGCGGTGGCGAGTTTGTTGCGCGACTTTCCGCAGCTCCTCGTCAAACCTGTGGTGGCCGACTTCACCGCGCCTTTTGCCCTGCCCCGCATGCCCGCCCAGCTCCATCGTCACCCCAGTCCGCGCCTGGGCTTTTTTCCGGGCTCCACCATTGGCAACTTCTCACCGAATGCCGCCACCCACTTGCTCACGCAGTTTGCGCAAGCGCTCGGGCTGCAGGCGTGGTTGCTCATTGGCGTGGACACCACCCAAAACCCTGCGTTGCTCGTGCCCGCCTATGACGATGCCCAAGGCGTGACGGCAGACTTCAACCGCAACCTGCTGCTGCGCATCAACCGCGAGTTGGGTGCGAACTTTCGCTTGAACCACTTCCACCACGCCGCGCGTTTTGAACCCACGGCCGGTCGGGTCGAAATGCACCTGGTGAGTGAGGTCCAACAAACCGTCCAGGTCTTGGGCCACAGCTTCGAATTCAAAGCGGGCGAATCCATCCACACCGAAAACGCCTACAAGTACACCGCCTCGGCGTTCACACGTTTGGCAAACAACGCTGGGTGGCGCGAGCAGCGTATGTGGTGCGACACCGAAGGCACGGGCTTTAGCGTTTTTTTGATGCGTTCGGCGGGCTGATATTCACAACGCCAGCACCGCGGCGACGAGCAATGCCCCGGCGGCCACCAGCGAAGCGACCGCCCCCACCATATTGCCCCAGTAAACCAACCGCCCCCAGCCTTCACCGCCAGCAGCCAGTCCACGTTCACCCGTGATCGCCGCCAAGGGCGTGGACAAACAAAAGCCGTAAGACGACACCACCAGCGCCACCACGATGGTCCAAGTGAGCGCGGCAGGCGCAGCCAAACCCGGCAACAGCGCGGCCACTGCCAACATCAGCGTGGCACCCACCGGCAAACTCAAATGCGCCACCCGCCAAGAGTTCACGATGTGGGCTGCGGCTTGCCGTTTGATGGCGCGCGCATACGGCGCACCCAACAACAAACCAAAGAGCAGCACGATGGCGCCGTGCAGGACGAGGTGGCGTGAGGCGGTATCCAATGTTGAGGTTCTTTCAAGGCGTTGATTTGGGCTGCCACTGATTGGCCCGCACATTGTCCTGTGCCAGCCGCGCGGTTTCTTGAATCCGCTTGGCGCGTGTCTCCGGCTTTTTGGCCTGGCTGATCCATTCCAAGATGCCGCGTTTGGCCGAGCGGGGAAATGCAGCGAAGTGGGTGGTGGCCTGGGGGTAGCGGGCAAGTTCTTCTTGCAAGTCGGCCGGTACCACCAGTTGCTCCACCTCGTCCAGCGCCGTCCAAGAACCATCCAACTGAGCAGCTTTGATTTTGGCGAGGCCGCTGGCATGCATCAGCCCTTGCTCAACCAAACGCGCCACCCGCTCCTTGTTCGGCCCCGATCATGCCGACTTGGGCTTGCGCGGCGAGAACCACAACATGGTGCGGTGCTCATCGAGCTTACTCGGTTTGCTGTCCACCCAACCAAAACACAAGGCTTCTTCGACTACCGCGTCGTAACCCAGGCTGGGTTTGCCGCTGGCTTTTTTGTACGACACCAACCAAACCCCTTCGTCCCGCTGGTGGTGGGCTTGCAGCCAGGCCCGCCATTCGTCGCGGGTTAACGGGTGAACGGCGTTGGGGGGTCGGCGGGGAGGCATGGGGGTGATACCAGGCGGTGCCTTTGACGGAGTGCCTTTAACAAGCTGCCCTGCGATCCAAAGGCATGAATCTTAGACCTCAATGCGCGGGGGCATTTAGTGTTTTTCCTTGTCGCTTGTTCGCCGTTGTTGCCTCTTTTTGGAGAGGACGAGGACCGATTCAGTGCTTCACAGCGTGCCCGAGCGCGGAGCGATTGCCTCCAGCAGCCGACGGTCGCCGATACGCTTGGCATATTCAACAGCGGTGGTGCCATGGTGCCGCAGTTTGGTGTAGTCCACCCGGAACTGCTGCATCAAGCGGACGGCTGCGATGTCGCCGCTAATCACTGGCAGCAGCGCCACTGGCATGTCGTCGGGGCCGATGGCTGCATCTGGTCGCGCGCCGAGGCGCAGTAGTCGGCGCGCGGTCTCCAGATCCTGATCCTGAATCGCATAGGCCAGTGCGGTCAATCTACGATTGTCACGCAGGTCAAGAGACTCGCCAGTGGCCTTGATCTGCCGGATCGCAACAACCGTGCGCTCGCTGGCGGCCAGCTGGTACAGCAGCCGTGGGCCGGCGGGTAGGAATACGCGCGCCTGATGCAGAGCCTCGTCGCGCGCAGCACCATTGGCGTCGGCCCAGATGACGTAGTAGGCCAGTCCCAGAACCTCGTGTGCGAAGGCGAAATTGCAGCTGCCCTGGACGGCCTGGCGCGCCAGTGCAATGGCTGCTGTCGTGTCGCCACGCTGCTGTAACAAGAAGCGGGCATAAGAAGCGCTGTGGCAACTACCGGGGCCGAACTCCTGGGTTCGCTGCTTATGCAAGGCTTCCATACCATCCAGGTCCTGGTGCTTTTGCAGCAGCGCCAACAGTCGCTCATAAGCGTCCAGGCGGGCGCGGTCGTAGGTATCGTGGGTACGCGGGCGTGTCACCGCCTCGCGGTACTTCTCCACGGCGCGCTCCAGCTTACCCTGCATGACCAGTACCTCTCCCCAGTTGGCCCAAAGCCACAAGTTGCGCGTGTCGGTCTGCGCGGCTTCGGCAAACAAAGCCTCGGCTGGCTTGTGACGTCCTTGGTGGGCATACACGTAACCCAGCAATATCTTGGCATTTACGTTGTCAGGGTGAATCTGCAATGCTGAAGAGAGCAGGTCTTCGGCTTGGCGCAGCCCCTCTAGGCCCCAGTTGGTTTTCATTGCCACGCGGGCCAGCTCCACATAGCCCGCGTCGAACCGAGTGTCGCGTGTGATCAGACGCTCTAGCAACCGTTTGGCCTCGTCTAGCGACCGGCTGTCGCCGGTGTCTATGAGATCTACCGCATCATCCAGTATCTGCTGCGGCGACTTGCTCGCTAGTTCGCGCTCGCGGAACCAACTCTGCACGTCGGGCCATTGAATCGTGTGCGCTACCTGCTGGCTGGCCAGCAACTTGCCCCCAGCACTTAGCTCGAGTACCACCTCGTCAGTAGTCATCTCCGCCGCGCCGTGCGGACGTTGGATTTCTAAGCGAACGTGGTGGTTACCTCGCTGCGCAAATTGGTGGCTAGATGTGAACCCAGACGGGGACGGCAAGTTATTTGCTGGGCTTCGTACCTGGCTGCGTGGCCCTATTTTGAGCATGCCGCCTCCCGGATCGCCGGTGTAAAAGTAGTCGAATGTTCCTATCCACTTACCGTCGGGAGCCTGCTGCACTTGCAAGCCCGAGACCGTGTTTCTGCCCGGTAATGGTGGTTCTGCTTTGGTGCGGGAAGAACCTGACAGCCAAGCATCCCAATGTGGCCGGGTGATGTACCCAAACATCAGGACCAATAGCAAACCCATAAGAACTAGTGGGCGTCTTGACGACATCTTGTTTCCTCCTGCGATCAATCTCGATGCTATTTAAATACAAATGGACTTGGCGTGGGGCACAGGGGTCACGGCTCACATTCATACATCTGTCCCGCTGCCCAAACGATGATTCTCACCCCGCCCCGATGATGCGAAACGCGTCCGCAACAGAGCAGATTGGAATGCCCTCAAAGGTTTGAAGCATCAGCAAGTCCTGGTCACCCGATACCACAAGGTCAGCCGCTGCGGCCAGTGCCAAGGCGAGCACCGCGTCATCGTCGGGGTCGCGGCACACCGGCTGCGGCAGTGGTGGTGCATCCATGATTTCTACAGCCGCCACATAGTCCAGCAACACCGCGTGCGCTTGCTGGTTATTGATGGCCAACCGCTTGGTGGCCGAAGGCCGAGTCATCACATCAGCCAGTTCCTCGAGCAGCGCTGCGCTGCTGTAGAGCTGTACTTCCTCGCGCTGGCGCAACCGGACCAGCAGTTGATGCGGTGTGCCGCGCCACAACAGCGCCGACATGACCACATTGGTGTCAAGAATGATGCGCACGCTGCGACTGATTCTTTATGGCTTGGTCTGTTGTGCTGATCCCAGCTTTTGTTGCTCCGCCTGTTCGCGCGCCCGCCGCTCTTGGCGAGCCGCTTTGATCTCGGCGGCCACCAAGGTGCTGACCTCGTCGTCGCTCATGGGGGGTGCACCTGCCGCCTCCAGCGCTGGCGCAATCGACAGCAGCCGGTCCAGCGCCGCAGACTTTCTGGACTTGGCCGCCAAAAACTCAACAAACCCTTCCACCTCGGCCACCTGTTCTGGCGCCAGTGCCTTGATCTTGGAGAACAGGGCTTGTTCGGTGTGTGCGTTCATGGCTGATTCCTTTCTTGGGCTTGAGGGCCACGTCCAAGTGTGCCATGGGCGCCCAGATTTTTGGGGCTTCCCATGCCCCGTGGCCTCCAGCCAAATACCTCAAGCCGCCTTCTTAGCCGCCACCTTCTTCGCTGCAGTCTTCCCAGCCGTCTTTGCCGGCACCTTCGCCGCCCTCGGCTCAAACTCAAAACTCACCTTGCCTTCTTTTTTGTCAAACGCCAGGTAGGCCTTGAACTTGCGGCGGGTTTTGTTGGAGACGAAGTTTTCGAGCAGGTTGGTTTTTCCTGTGGTCAAGAGGTGGGTCATTTCCTCTCGGGCCACGGGTTGCTGCAGGATGATCTTGCCGCTCTTGAAGTCGCAGGTGGCGTGGGGGCCTGTGCTTTTTTCGCAGACGTAACTCGTGCCGTGCTCGAACACGGGGCTGTGGCATTTGGGGCAGGGGCCCAGGGACTCTTGGCCGGTGAAATCGACCGCTTCGGTGGCTTCAGCGGCTTTGGCGTCTTCGCCAAAGTCAAACTCCAGCTTCCAGTTTTTGATCTCGTCGTCGAACACGAGTTTGATCTCGGCGGTGAAGGGCCAGCCGGCTTTGGAGCGGAAGCCTTCCAGGGGCCCGATTTTTTTGTCGCGGATGAAGGTTTCCACCTCGGCCGTTTCAAAGGCGCGGCCACCGGGGATTTTTCCGATGGAGAAGCCGCAACCCTCCGCTGAACCGGTTTTGCCCTGGCATGTGTAGCGGCGGTAGTTTTCTTTCACCACGCCACCACAGTTGGGGCAGGGCGTTTCAAGCGTCGCATAGTCACCGGGAATGGTGTCGCGGTCGTACTCTTTGGCTTTGGCCACCACACGCTGGGTCATGGCGGCGATCTCAGCCATGAACTGGTCGCGGCTGAGTTGGCCTTTTTCCATTTGCGAGAGCTGGAACTCCCAGTTGCCGGTGAGCTCGGGTTTGGTGAGTTCTTCCACCTGCAGGCCGCGCAACAAGGTCATCAACTGGAAGGCTTTGGCACTCGGGATCAGCTCGCGGCCTTCGCGCACGATGTATTTCTCGTACAGCAAACCTTCAATGGTTTGCGCGCGTGTGGCTGGCGTGCCCAGGCCTTTTTCGGCCATGGCTTCGCGCAGCTCGTCGTCGTCAATCAATTTGCCTGCGCCTTCCATGGCGCTGAGCAAGGTGGCTTCGGTGTAACGCGCTGGGGGTTTGGTTTTGAGGGCATTGGCGCTTGCGCTTTCCACCTGCACCACTTCGCCGGGCGTCACGGCCACGAGGTTGGCATCGTCTTCCTGCGCTTCGCGGCCGTAAATGGCCAACCATCCGGGTTTGACCATGACCTTGCCGTTGGTCTGGAAGCTGTGTTCTTTAGCGTCCACTTTCACAGTAGAGATGCGCGTGGTCACCATGAATTCGGCGGGCGGGAAGAACACCGCGAGGAAACGCTTCACGACCATGTCATAGAGCTTGGCCTCAATCTCGCTCAGGCTTTTGGGCGGCAGCAAGGTGGGGATGATGGCAAAGTGGTCCGAGACTTTGCTGTTGTCAAAAATGCGTTTGATGGGTTTGACGTAACCCTCTTTGAGTGCCTTCTGGGCGTGCGTTGCCAAATCGCGCAGGGGGCCGGGCAGATCCTCGCTGCTGATCATCTCCATGGTTTGTTTGACCACGCCCACATAGTCTTCTGGGAGACAGCGGCTGTCGGTACGCGGGTAGGTCAGCACCTTGTGTTTTTCGTACAGGGCCTGGGCCAGGGAGAGCGTGGTTTTGGCTGAAAAACCGAAGCGGGAATTGGCCTCGCGTTGCAAGGTGGTCAGGTCATACAAACCCGGCGAGCTTTGTGTGGTGGGTTTGGCTTCTTCCGTGACATGCGCGGGCTGGCCGAGAACGGCTTTGGCTATTGCTTGCGCATCCGCCTCGTTCCAGATGCGGTCGGCACGTTGTTCGGGGTCGTCGGCGTTTTTCTTCCACTTGGGGTCGAACCACTTGCCTTCATATTCGCCCGCTTGTGCAGCGAAGTCGGCCTTGATTTCCCAGTAAGGGCGTGAGACGTGTTTGCGGATTTTTTCTTCGCGGTCGACCAGGATGGACAGCGTGGGTGTTTGCACTCGACCGACTGTCGTCAAGAAGAAACCGCCATCACGCGAGTTAAAGGCTGTCATGGCGCGCGTGCCGTTGATGCCGACCAGCCAGTCGGCCTCGGAGCGGCTGCGTGCGGCGTCCGACAGCCCGCGCAGCTCTTCGTCGCTGCGCAGCTTGTCGAAGCCATCGCGGATGGCTTGCGGCGTCATGCTTTGCAGCCACAGGCGCTGAATGGGTTTGTCGATGGGCTTTTTCTCCGTGCCCGCGTACTGCACGATCAAACGAAAAATCAACTCCCCCTCGCGGCCCGCGTCGCAGGCGTTGATCAGCGCCGTGACGTCTTTGCGCTTGACGAGTTTGACCACCGCATTGAGCCGGGACTTGGCTTTGTCGATGGGCGCCAGGTCGAAGTGCGGCGGGATCACCGGCAGGTTGGCAAAACTCCATTTGCCGCGTTTCACGTCGAATTCTTCGGGCGCTTTGATTTCCACCAGGTGACCCACGGCGCTGGTGACCACATAACGTTCGTTCTCGAAGTGGTCGTCGTGTTTGTCGAACTTGCCCGCGGTGGGCGTGAGCGCACGCACGATGTCCTGGGCCACGCTGGGCTTTTCCGCAATGATCAAAGTCTTGCTCATGGTTTCCTCAAACTTCCACATTCACAGCACGGGACGTGTCAGGCGTAAAAAATTTACACGCCTCGTCTAGGCCATCGTGACTCGTCCATACAATCCGGGCTTCGCGCGCACACGCACGCGCGCGCCCACCAATTCAATGTACCTAAAGATTTTGATGAAGCAAGCCCGCTCCGATTCTGCCAAGCCCGCCCCCGTCGCTGCCCCTGCTTCCGGTCGCCGAATTCAAGTCAAAAAAAGTGGCATTCATGGCAAGGGCGTGTTTGCCGCCCGGGCGTTGGCCAAGGGTGAGTTGGTGATTGAATACAAGGGCGAGATCATCAGTTGGGACGAGGCATTACGTCGCCACCCGCACGATCCCACCGACCCTAACCATACCTTTTACTTCCACATTGACGACGGAAGGGTGATTGATGGCAAGGTCCACGGTAACGCAGCCCGCTGGATTAACCACGCCTGCACACCCAATTGCGAGGCTGAACAAGAGGGCGATCGGGTTTTCATTCACACCAAACGCGCCGTCAAAGCGGGTGAAGAGCTGTTCTATGACTACGGCCTGGTGATTGACGAGCGCTACACGCCCAAGCTGAAAAAACAGTTTGAATGCCGCTGCGGCACCCGAAACTGCCGCCACACCATGCTGGCTCCCAAGCGCTGAAGAAACCCTGGCATGCCTGATTTCATGTCGAATGCTCCGATGGGCTCCGCCCGTGCCGCCTCCAATGCTGGTTGGCAATCCGAGGCGCTGTGGGCCCAGCTTTTGCCGCATTTGCCGGGGCTCAGTGTGGAAGTGGTGGCGCGTTTGCCATCGACCAACAGCGCCTTGTTGGAGCGGGCGCGGGGTGGGGGGGGGCGTCCCCTGGAGGCCAACAAGGCGGAATCGGAGTGGGGCCAAGTCAGGCGCAGCGTCGAAAGCGCCGCGTTTGGGCGCCGCTCGGTGGACTTGCAACCTTGTTTGCTGGTGGCGGAACATCAAACAGGCGGCCGTGGCCGCCAGGGACGACCCTGGCAGGCCGTGGCCGGCGCCTCCTTGACCTTCTCCCTGGCCCTGCCCATGGCACCTTCCGACTGGTCTGGGCTTTCCCTGGCGGTGGGTGTCGCGCTGGCTGAGGCGTTGGACCCCTTCGCACCCGGACAAATTCCCCGCATCGGCCTGAAATGGCCCAACGACCTGTGGTTGATGGACGGCGGGGTCGACGCATCCAGCACTGGACGCAAGCTGGCTGGCATCCTGATTGAAACGGTCAATGCCCCAGGCAAACGCCTGGTGGTGGTGGGCATAGGCTTGAACGTGTTGCCGCTGTACCCCAATGACGTCAAAACAGGCGTGGCTTGCTGGCAAGAGATTGCGCCCCAAGCGACGCCGCCCGCTGCGTTGGCCCAGGTGGCCTTGCCCCTGGTCCAAGCCTTGCAGTTGTTTGAACGTGAGGGTTTTGCTGCGTTTGAGGCGCGTTATGCCGCGCGTGACATCTTGCGCGGCCGGCAGGTTCACACCACGCTGGCGGCCGCCAGGGTGGGACTCGCCCACGGCGTGGGGCCTGGCGGCGAGCTGCATGTCACCACGGCTGACGGTGTGGCGCACCAGATCAACAGTGGCGAGGTGAGCGTGCGGCTTGATCCGCCCGGACCCGACAGCGTGTTTGGTGCGCTCAACCCTTAAACCGTCCGGACCAGGTTCACCATGCTCCGAGTTCTCGCCCTGTTGTTGCTGTTGGCCAATGTGGTTTTTTTTGCTTGGACACAAGGTGCGCTGGACCACGTGATCGGCGTGCGTTCGGTGGGAGACCGGGAACCCGAGCGCGAGGCCTTGCAGGTGCGTCCCGGCGATTTGCAGGTGGTGTCTGCCGCTTCGGTGGCAGCCCAGCAGGCGCCCGTGCAGTGCGTCGAGGCTGGGCCCTTCAGCCCCGCACAAATTGCAGGGGTGGAGCAAGCTGCGACCGCGGCTCAAGCCGGTCTGACCTGGTCGCGCCGCAGTGTGGAACTGCCACCCGTATGGGCTTTGGTGATGGGGCCTTATCCCAACCGCGAAGCGGTCGACAAAAAAATTGAAGAACTTAAACGCACCCGCGTTTTCTTCGAGGAGTTGACCGCGCCAGCCAACTTCAAGCTGGCGCTGTCACTCGGCCAGTATGGGTCACAGTCTGCGGCGAACACGGCCCTCGCCGAGCTGTCCACCCGCGGCATCAAAACCGCCCGAGTGGCGCAGTTGGCCCCTGCCAGCAGCCAGATTTATTTGCGCACTGAAACCAACGATGCAGCGGCACTGAGCACCTTGCGCAACCTGAAGGGGGAGCTTTGGGGGGCGGGGTGGGGGAGTTGTTCTTGAGTCGCGCTGAACACTATCCCGCAACCGACTGCCTTATTGGAGGTAAGGCAACGCCGTCGTGACTGATCATCTTGCCCAGCGTGTCAATTTGGCGGCGGAGTCGGATGACCGCCTTCCTGTTTTGAAGGTGCTGGTTGAGGCAGGTGCCAATCTTGCAATCAAAGCCGCATTTGACGAGACAGCATTGGATGTCGCACTACGACAAGGTTGCCATGCGTGCGCTGTTGCGCTTTCGGCAGCAGGTGCTCCACGGTGTCGTACTCGGGCGCTCTAACGTCATTGAGTCAAAGCCCTGGTGGGTTTGAAACACACCTACGGTCAGCGATCACTCCAAAGACACGTCTTTAGCCACTTCCCCTCACCGCTGCGGCCCAGCCCCATGCCGCCTCTGACACTTCCAGCACCTGGGCTACACCGCCAAACGCCGTGGCCTTGATGGTGGCTGAGGCCATGTCATGGCGTTCCAAGTCGGCGGCCAGTTGCAGATAGGGAGCCCAGGGGCCACTGTGCTCCAGCAGCGCTTGCCGCGCTGGTTCGCTCAGGCGCAAAGGTTTGAGCACTTCCTCCAGCGGTTGTTTCAGCAGCACATTGAGCAAGGACAGCAAGCCCACGGTGAAGAGCGCGGCAGGTGGGTGGTTGACCGCATCGTCACGCCGACGCGCCAACTCTTCCAGCAGCCGCGCCCGCGCCAACGCAATTTCTTGCAGGGCTTTGGAGCTGCCGCGCGCTTCGCCGGCTGACAGCAACAGCACCGACAACCACCGGTACAACTCATTGCGCCCCAGCACCATCACCGCCTGGTCCACCGACTCCACCGCACGCGACAACCCGACCGCAGGGCTGTTCACGAAGCGCAGCAGTTTGTACGACAGTGCCACATCGGCGCGTATGTCTTGCGCCACCGAGGCAGTGTCGCGGTCTTGCATCACGTCGTTGAGCAACTGACACAGGCGAAGCGTGCCGGTTTGCAGCGGGCGTTGTTCGCGCTCCTGCGGCATGACACGCCCATCGATTCGGCCAGCCGCCAGGGCGACACCCAGTTTCATGGCGCGTTCAATGTCGTCCATGTTGTCAAGCTCCATGGCCACGATGGCCACGGCGGGGTGCTTGCTGCGCCAGTCGGTCACCTGGGCCCAAAAGCCCATCGCATCGCTGCTGCGCAAAGTGAGCTGCACAAAATCGACAGGCCAGGCTTGTGGCGGTTCTGCCGCCACCCGACCGATCAACACCCCCCGCGCACGCAGTGCGGCCAGACGCGCTGGGGCGTCGTTGTCGCTGCATTCCCAGGGATGCACCAGCAGGTGCATGCCCGCGGGCACCTGGTCAAACACCTGGGGCCGCATCAACACCTCGGCGGACAAGGTGGTCATGGCAACCCGGCCGGCTTTCAGGGTGGACTGCATGGCCGACAGCAGCATCAACACATAGGCGGCTTGCACGGCGAGATCGGGCCGGGTTTGCAGGCGTTGCTCCAGGTTGCGTGCCAGCCGAAACTCAAAACCTGCCATCTCACCACCGTGGCCGACCAACGGCCTGCGAACCCCAAACCGATGCACAGGGGCCACCTCGGTGGGCGCAGTGGCTGCAGCGGGTGTTGCAGGGGGCTCGGACGGGGGATGGTGTTCCGCTGCGACCTCGGCTTTGATGCCCAGCAACTTCGATAACCAACCGCTCATTGCCATCTCCTGAATGGGGCAGTAGGGGGCTGCCGTGTTCGTTCAGGCCGATGCTACCGCCACGCGGGTTTGTACAACACAGTTGTGCGTTCAAGTCACTGCGGGACAAGCCTCTGTCGCGTTGGCCTGTTCCCGCCTAGTGTGGTGTCCCACTGATAACTGCCAATGGAATCGTGTCTTGCAAGCCAGGGCCGCGTTGCAAATCCTCGCGATACCGCCTGGTATCGCTGCGGTTTGCGCCTTACCCTGACTTGCAATCCATCGATTCCACTTTTGTCAGTTATCAGCGGGACACCACACTAGTCCTACTGACACGGTAGGACTAGGATGTCCTGATGAACACACCCACGCCCTATCCCCACCTGCTGCAACCCCTGGACCTGGGTTTCACCACCTTGAAGAACCGGGTGCTCATGGGCAGCATGCACACCGGCCTGGAAGACAAAGCCGCGCACTTGCCCGCGCTGGCCGAGTACTTCGCCGAGCGCGCCCGCGGCGGGGTGGGCCTGATGGTGACCGGGGGCTTCGCGCCTAACATCGCCGGCTGGGCCAAACCGCTGGCGGGCACGCTCAGCAGTCACCGTACCGCGCGGCAGCATCAACAGGTGACGCGCGCCGTGCATGCCGAGGGCGGCAAGATCGCGCTGCAAATCCTGCACACAGGGCGTTACGGCTACCACCCGTTTTGTGTGGCCCCTTCGCGCATCAAGTCGCCTATCTCGCCCTTCACCCCCTGGGCGCTTTCAAGCCGTGGTGTGGAGCGGCAAATTCGCGCCTTCGTGCGCTGCGCGGTGCTGGCCCGCGAGGCGGGTTACGACGGCGTGGAGGTCATGGGCAGCGAGGGTTACCTCATCAACCAGTTTCTGGTCACGCACACCAACCAGCGCACCGATGCCTGGGGCGGCT
>Ga0315907_10000669_pt1 | contig 48762 bp, 46 predicted proteins | sample LakEriMetagenome_3_FD_203525 | JGI IMG/M metagenome (GOLD analysis project Ga0315907, IMG submission 203525) | Freshwater fungal communities from buoy surface, Lake Erie, Ohio, United States - Buoy 12 MA123 | ecosystem: Environmental > Aquatic > Freshwater > Lake > Lake biofilm | place: USA... | reverse complement strand
CACGCTCAAACGAGACCGCTGGTTCGTGGTTAGAGCAATCATTCAATTCGATCTCTCCAAACTTTATGGCGAGATAAAAAAACTCCACCTTGAGGACGAACTCATATGCAAACTTCTGACCTTACCGATCGAAGAAAAGATTCAAACGGTAAAAAGCTACTTTGAGACGCATAATCCATCTATTTCTATTGATGAAGTGCTGGTTATAGAGGATGGGAAAATGTAGGGTTAAGGATGATTACTTTTTGTAGAGATTTTAAGAGTGATACCATGCATTTGTATATTCACAATGATTTTCCATTGAATTAGCATTGTTGACCATTCAAAAAATAATCAAAAAAATGTTTAGCATATCTCTCATCTTTTTCCCCTTTGATAAGGCAATCTTTTTATTTTCGCTTAAAAAAAATACAATGACGAACTACGACATCATCGGTGATATTCACGGGCACGCTGACGAACTGGAAATCCTGCTCCAAAAGTTAGGGTATCAAAAATTAAATGGCGTTTATCGACATCCCTCACGACAAGCTATTTTTCTCGGTGACTTTATTGACCGGGGTCCAAACATTCGAGGGGTATTGCACATTGTAAAGGACATGGTGGACGCGGGGTTTGCTCAAGCCATTATGGGAAATCACGAGTTTAATGCCGTTTGTTTTGCTACAAAAATTAAAATAGGGGGTGGTTATTTTCGTGAACATAGCGTAGAAAAGATAAAGCAGCACTTAAAAACCTTAGAACAATTCCGTCTCTTTCCGAAAGAATGGGATATGTTCCTAACGTGGTTCAAACACCTTCCGATGTTCTTGGAATTGGATCACTGTAAAATGGTACATGCGTATTGGAACGATAAGCATATCGCGTGGTTGAAGAAAAATTATCATCCAACGGAGGAGGGATTAAGTCATGAATTTTTAGCCAACTGTTATCAAAAAGAATTGCCGGGATTTAAGCCCGTAGAAGAAACCTTAAAAGGACCTGAACATAAGCTCCCGGAAGGTCAATACATGGTTGACAAAGAAGGGATTTTACGGGAAGAGTGTCGTTTGCGCTGGTGGGCCATAGAAAAAAAGACCATGGGACAGGGCGTCATGGAATGCCCAGAGGCCTTAGTGGATGATCCCATGCCGGATGGTGTAGATCTTTCTGTTTTCACTTCAGATAAACCTGTTTTTTTTGGTCATTATTGGTTAAACGGAATTCCTAAAATTGTCAATGAGCATGCCATTTGTTTGGATTATTCGGTAGCAAAGGGAGGTAAATTAGTGGCCGCACGAATTACTGATGGAAAAATTAGTTTGATTTATTAAGCTATTATTATTGTAAGAATTGTTTATTTTTGCAGTCCGATAAAAGTAAATTTGAAATACGTTGCTGTAAAGTAACATTGGTCCTATAGCTTCCCGAATCGCACTTCGTGCCATCGGGACTAGCAACTTCGCTATAGGATGTGAAATTGAAATACGTTGCTGTAAAGTAACATTGGTCCTATAGCTCAGTTGGTTAGAGCACCTGACTCATAATCAGGTGGTCCCTGGTTCGAGCCCAGGTGGGACCACAGAAAAATCCTGCGAGAGCGGGATTTTTAGGTTAGGAATGAATGGGCGAGAAGTTTATCCCGATCGAGGAACGAGTATCGGGAAGCCCAGCTTTGCTCCGCTATAGCTATGCGAAAGCGAGGTGGGACCACAACCCTGACGATAAATGTCAGGGTTTTTTTATGTTCAATTTTTAATGGGCTAGGACTTAGCGAAGGATTTAACGACCATTGGAAGTAACTTTATCCGTTAGCAGCGGGAGTCCAGCTTTGCTCCGCTATAGCTATGCCAAAGCGAGGTGAGACCACAACCCTGACGATAAATGTCAGGTTTTTTTTGTGCTTCCTTTTTTTGCTTGCTTTAGTTTGCTTTAGTAACACCTTAGAAATAGGAGGTGTTGTTTACTAAGGCGAAACAATAATTTGTTACCCTTTCTTACGGTTTCCGTTAGCAACTTAATTCAAGGTATTAACCATTTAAATTTTTAAGGCATGAAAAAGGTGTTTTTTACGGGCTTAGCCCTATGTGTTTTCGGTTTTAGTAATGCACAATCGATGCAATTGTCGGAAAAGGGAAGAGATTTATTGGTGCAAATGGAAAAGTCTTTAGAGATATTTTACGGGCATGATATGATACTCACACCATCCTATGAGAAAGGAATGCGTGAATATGCACATGAACAAGCCGGTGTTCCGCTTCCAGAAACAGCCTTTGAAGGTAACGCACATTATCATACTGCAGTGCACTTTGATCCGGCCTTGTTTGAACAAATTGATAACATCACCTTAGCGGGCTTGCTCACACCAGATAGTACGAAAGATAATGAAGTGAACAGCATGCTAACGACAATTAATCCCAACCGCTTTTATATAGAACAATATACGATTAATGAGTCCCTGTATATTGTGTTGGCGCTAGATCGGCCATTCAATTACACGACTTGGAAGGCGGAAGAATAAGAGAATTAAAATCAATTCGCTTTGATTGGGGATTGTTTACATTAAATAAGTCAAATAAAGTAGGGGAGGGACGCTGGCTGATTATTGTTAAACTTAGGATGTGCTCGCGCTTAGCTTGATAAGTTAATTTTCTATTTCCAAGGTTGTAATTATCGCTGCTTTTTCTACTACGGCTGCTTTGAATTCTTTTGATACGCTAAATTCTTTAAATGCTTCATCTACCGCCTCCGGAGATAAGCCGCTGAGGGGCTGTAAAATCGACGATTCAGCAAGTTCCTTCATTTTTGGAAACTGATAGAAGGGTTCACTTCCATCTTCAGAACAACGATAGGTGAACACCCAGCGGATATTTGGGTTGGAACGCCAATCATTTTCGAGCTCTTCTTTTTCATTATAGGTGTAGAACCAATCGGAAATTTTGAGTTGTGGATACGCCACTTGAGCCTCGTCAAGTCCATCTAAAATAATGACCAGATTTCCAGTGGTATTTGCCTTTTGAACGGCTAGGTTTTCATTAAGTAAGTTCTGGAAAAAGTGAATCACATCAATATACTTCGAAGGCAATCGATCAAGCTTACGCTGGATAGCTTCATCTGTTTTAAGCCAGTATTGATTTCTTAATCCTTGCAGAATAAAATGGTACAGTGTTGCATGTAAGCTATTTTGAATTCCAGCACCACAGTAATGATAAAGTACCTGCGTTTTTTCTGATTTAAGCTGCTCGATCACATTGGCAATTAATGCCCCTTTACCCATACCGGCCGGTGACTTTACGCAAAGCACATTCTGCTCATTCTGACTCGTACAAAATTTATGAACTGCAGCTTGTTCGCGCTCGCGACCAACAAAGCATGACTGATAATACGCTATGCGTTCACTGTGATCAAATACTTGTCCTGCACCTCCTTTAATCAGCTCTCGAATTGGCTGAAAATTAGGCTCAATATGTAAATCCGCATGTTGTTCGATTTCATCACCAAACTGGGTATTTAAGAAATGAGCATTTTTATGTAACTTGTCCTTACTCAAATATAAACCCTGAAAAACATAGGCTTGCTGTTCATCGTTAGAAGTTTGAAGATACGGATACAAACAAAACTTTGATCCGTTTTCTTGCCAATAATATTTACCCTCAATTAGAATTATTTCTCCTAGATTAAATAACCCGATTAACTCAGCCATTTCATCAAAAAGCGCAACGGCAGCAGTCAATTGATTCACGAATGTGGCGTCTATTTTTATTTGTTGATGCACAAACCGATTGCGAAACGTTACAAAGCGATTCAATAAAGACTCGGCATTTTTAGGCTTACGTGTTGGGGCCAGCCATTGTTCGGATTCAGCTGACAAGGTCCAAAGGTTTTTCCAACTGGTGTCTGAAGGCAGTGTTTCGCGAAGATTATCGAGGATTTGCTTTAAAAACAAGGCATCACCAGCTTCTTCCAGGCGCTCAAACTTTTGACACATTTGAATCACAGCACCTAAACGCAGCATCAAGGTACTCATGCCAAATGCCGCCATGAAATAGTTATTCAAACCTGCGGGATCGGTCTCAATCAGATTCAAAATTTTAGCTGAGTCAGAACTGATATTTTTTTCCGCTTTGATTTGCTGAAAGCGAATATAGTAAGGTTTTATTGGCATATTCTAATTACCCAATAAAGTATAACCTAACATTGCTATAATCCCTAATGGAAAGAAAAATTTCCACAAATCATTAAACGCGATTGTGCGAGCCTCTTTAACGATAAAGTTAATATGAATAAAACCTATAATAAACCCTAACACAAAATTCGATGCATCTAGTTGATTGGAATTCATATTACCTTCTAATATAGGCATAACATATAGACTTATACCTAGTGCCAAGCCACCTAATGCATTGACTCCAATTTTTTTTAGTGAAAACAAACCCTTAAAGTATTTTTTAAAATAAGATTCTTCCATATTTCTTGTTTTTGCTGATTTATAAATTATCATTTTTATACATTAAAACACGATGCTGATACTCGAGCTTGACGTCGCGTCTACCTAAAGTTAAAAAGATATGTGAACTTTCTTCCATAGTTTTCGGAAAACCATAAAGTTCATCCACCTCATCTTTGATAAACTCATCCTTCCCTTCTTGAAAATACGGCGCTAAAATGGCAAAGGCTTCATGAACATATTCAATGGGGAATTTATACTGATCAGCGAAACGACGTGCTACTACTTTCTTGTCTTTTTGTAAGGTAACAAATAATTGATCCAGAACCTTTCTTAACTGATTGTATGCCTCGATTTCTTGCGCTTGCTCTTTATTAGGGCCTTTGAAACGAAGGTAATTATGCAATGACCATTCAATTTGCTCTTGCGTTGCTGCATTTGAAAACGAACGCTCATCAGAGGTTTGGTTGGCAAACTTCTTTAAATAACTGTAATACATGCTGGTTGCAATGACAGGAACCCCAAGCGCATAGAGCTCATTGAAGAGCGTAGTAATATGACCCGGGTTAAATAAGGAAATATGCAATTGATGTAAGACAATAGCCGGTTTGAATGCCAATTTTTCTTTGTTGTTTTTCAAGTATTTCAAAGGGTCTTTGCTTGCTTTATCGTCGTTGGTTTGTAGCATTAAAAAAGCACCCAATTGATACAGCAAGAAGCTACTTGTAAAACTTGCTCCCTTTTCATGTAAAGCAAAAAACAACGGTTGATATCCTGCAAGTTCAACGGTTTGGATGGCTATTCTGTAGGCATTAGCGCCCTGCTCCTCCTCATCAGACCAAAGGACAAAAGCACCTTTTTGTTTGGTACTTAAAAAAGTTTTCAGCTGCTCCGAAATCTTTGCATTTTCTATACACGGCAATTTAACAAAAGTCGCTTCCTCCTCTTGGAATGAAGACGCATATTCATGCTGGATACGAGAAGCCAATTCAGCAAAGGCAGCACACCCCTCAAAAACCTTCCAAGCTGCAGCCTCTTGAATATTCCAATGGCCATTGAAATGTGTTTTGTTTAAGAAGTGAAATGCTCCCCAATTGGTTTCAAATAAGGTTGCTTCAGCAATTTGCTCCAACACCTCTTCCATCCGCTTGGCCTCTTCCCGATTCCTTTCCGGTGGCAATACAAAGAAACCATGCATCACCGCATTTCTCAAGCCCGCAAAATGATGAATTTTTTCATTTAACACCACTGCACCATCTTCCCTCTTCTCCCAGAAAAATGGAAACAAACGCGCCGCTTCTTCCCCTTCAGCACCTTTGATCATATTCGCCGCCCAACGGTACAACGGACCCGCATTATACGCATGACCATTCGACAAAAACAACGAAATCAAAAAGTCATTAAAAACTTCTTTCTGCTTGGCCTGCTTCAAATAAGCAGCAATTCCCATCGCCGCGAGTTGCGACAGAATCTCCTCACCAAGCTCAACAAGTTCATCAGCAGCGTAAGCATCTTCTTCGGATTGCAGCGCTTGGATTTTGAGTTGTAGGCGTGGTGGGAGGTTGGGGAAGGGTTTGAGGATCATGAAAACCTATTTAGAATTAAGTGATAAATTATGAACGAACAAATCACTTTCTTTCAAACCACTATCCTTAAATAATTTTTTAAAAGTAAGTTTACGTTGTGGACCAAAATATTTTAAAAATACTTCATCAGAAATGGTGTTGGATTTATCATTGTTACAATAATAACATGCCGCGACTAAGTTTTTAGCACTATTATCGTTCTTATTTGCATTTTTATGATCTAATTCGAAATGAAGCCCACTGTATCCATGTCTGCCTCTTTTTCGCAAACCTAAATCTCCATTTATAATTAACTGCTGAATATTTCTAATATCATAACGGCAATAAAAACACTTGAATTTCTGGTTTATAATAATACCAACCCATTCTTTATTTTTGCGCCTTTTTTCTAATTCTAAGTAATGTTGTTTGCTTATAGAATAAGAACAGGCTTTCAAATACTCTAACAAATGTATATTCTCTTTTGATACTTGATGAATTTGCATACTCATTTTTTAAATATTAATAAGTTTCAGATTTAACTAGGTAAATAGATTATTTTTCAATTCAGGTACCCAATTATTTTGAAAATACTCCGATAATTTATTTGGATTAATTTCATTTTGAGATCCAAAAAACACAATTGAAAAATAAAACTTTTCAAAGATGATATTTATGTGTTCATAATCATTTTTTAGTAATTTCAACATTTGAATTAATACAGATTGATTTAAATCAATACACTTTATCGAATCGCAAATACCCCTAAAAAACGATTGTTTAAACTCATCAATATTTAAAAAATTAATTTTCTCATAAAGTTTTTTTTCGATTGCAAAAGATACTATTTCGAAAGAAATTTCACGACAACAATTCAATCTTATTTCACTAGAATTAATTTTATTAAAGTAGTTCTGAAACAATTCTTGTTGGTTCATAAAAAACAAACGAATACAAATTTTACTGATCATTTTATCATGTATGTTTGTGTTTTCCCATAATTTCAAAATCTCTAATGCTTTGTTAATATTTTCATCTTTTAAATGTTCGATTAAAAAGTTTACATTCGAAGTTTTAATCCAAAAATCATCCTTAACATAATTCAAAATTTTTTGAGCAATATCATATTGTTTCCAATTTAAAAAGAAGGTAATTATTTCAGATAGTTGACTGTCCGTAAAAACATCTTCATGTTTTAAACTTTGAATTACTAATTCATAAAGATTTAAATTTATTTTTTTTGTTAATTCCCGTTTATTTTTAGTTTCAAGAAGAATAATGGTATCTTGGAAGAAAGAAACTTTTTTCTTGATTTCTAGATTTGAGGATAAAATCAATATGTAAGCATACAAATTTTCATCTGACATTTTGAACTTGTTGATTTCATTTTTTAGCAATTTAAATTTAACTTGCCATATTGTTGAATTTTTTAATTCAGCAAAGTCTTGCGCTTCTTTAAGAATCTCTGGCAAAATATAATTATTGTTCATTAAAATTTCATTGCAAAATGTGTGATATAAATCTAGTCGCGATAAATCATTTGTATTTCTAATGAGCTCTAAAGCGAGTTTAAATTGTTTTCGTTTGACATGTGAAACAACAATTTTTTCTTGTAAAGCGAAATAACTATGATAATCAAAGATATTGTCAAGAAAATAATTATTTGCGATTTGATTCGTTTTATCAATTTTATTTTGATTGATAAACATCAAACCTAAATCGAAAAGTATTTCCTTTTTTATTTTCTCATTATAAAAATCACTTTTAAAAAACTGTGCTATAATTTTTTTTGGTAATTCCTGATTTTTTAGTGTTAATTCAGAAACGTATGAACTTAAAAACATTGACTTTTCTTCAAAACAAGCAGAGTCCTTAGCTACCCGAATTAAATCACTCTCGATAGAATCTTCAAATTCTGAATTTTCAAACAAAAAATTAGCTCTAAACTTCAAAATAGAATTATCCATAAGGTTAGTAAATTTTATGGCATACTCTGATAAATTATTTTCAGTTAAAAACATAACTGTTTTCAAACATTCGTCATCTCTTAACATATCTATCCACAAATCAGAAATGAACGATTCAAGTTGGCCAATACAAAACTCTAGATATTCTATTTCATTCAATTTACTCAGTATTATTATGATTTTTCGCAACAATTCACAATATTCTGAATCATTTTCTATTTCTCTTAATTCATCTATCATTTCGAGAATTAAGATTTTTGCAAAAGATGCCTTTTCTTGGATTATTAAACTTTCTACTAAAACCAAATTCAACCTTAGTTTCTTAGATTTAGAATTTATATTTTCAATGATTTTCAAACAATAATATTCGTAATCATTAAACTTTTTTACATTACCAATTTTTAAAAAATATGTTTTGAATTCAGTTGCAACAATATATTTATTAGATAGATCCTCAATTAAATCAAATTCAATTTTTGCTCTCTTTATTTCCCCATTTCTAATTAAATAAACTGTTTTATCAGTTCTTATAAAATCTATATTGTTTGAATCCAACACCAAATGAGATATTTTTTCATACCCCTCTATTTTGTTGCTTTTAGATACAAACATTAATAATTTTTGAATTATTGATGTATTTTTAATGACTAAATCATTAATCACCTGAACAACACTATCTTTTAGATAAGATAATGCTGATTCGATTAGTAAAAAATTTAGATCAATAACCTTGGTGTGTTTAAAAATTTCTAAAGTCTCAACTCCCAGTTTTTTGCACTCATGGTAAATTTGAAAAACGATTTTAGAATTAAAAAAAATACCCCAATCCAATAATTCAAGATTGATTGGTAATTTTCGATTAAAATCACTCATTAAAGTTTCAATACCTAGTTTTCGTACTGACTGAGAATTAAAATTCAATAAGCTGAGCTCCATCAAACAAAGCATGTACAAAATGAATTTTCGTTGAAGTCCTTCCTTGTCATTTCCTCCAAATTGTTCGATACGTTTCAAGGCAGAGTCAAAGTCTCCTTCAGCAACCAATGCCACAATTTGAGGTGCGGCATTTTGCTCCTGATGATACAAATCGACCATTTGCAAGCCACATTCAATGACTTCCTCATCATTGTGCTTTGATGCCCATAACATAACTGACGAAAGACTATTTTTGGTCCAAGTGAAGCCTTTGCTGATTTTCAGTTGTCGTTGCCAATGTGATTGGGAATAAGCTAAATTCAAAAGTTTTTGACCATCACCGAGAATGATAGCACTAAGAGAAACGTGAATTGCTAAGAACTCCAACCCATACCATTCAAACTCATCCGCTTTTTGGTCTTTAATGGCCTGCTCCAGGCGTGCTATTAACTTTTCGTGGAGGAAGTGAACTTCGGATTCACTAAGTTTCTGCAACAAATACACCTTCAATTGCTCATGATACAACTGGTATTTGCCACTTTCTGGGCTGTTGAACCAGGCGCTGTAAGTAGCAAAGAATTGTTGGATTTCTTCTTCTGGTTGGTTTAAGACTTCAGCCACAAATTTAGCAGATACTTCCTTTTTGAGCAGGGCCCAAATGGCGAAGCGCTCCAGTAATTGTTGACGTTTATACACCGGCTGTCGTTCATCAAACGCTTCTTCGTATAGACCAATTAAACCTTCGGGTAATTCTGCTGCATTTTCCGGATGAATGCTGCCTTTGATGAGGCCGTCGTAAATGTAGCGGAGATAGGTGGGTTCGAGGTGGGGCATGATTAGTTGAATTCTTGGTTAAAATTCATCCAACTAAGGTCAAAAATTTCGTGCGCCATTTCAGTATAGGTTTCATATTTTTCTGGGAAATAAGTTTTATAGACTGCATGCTGTTCAAGAATTTTGAAAAACTGCTTTTTATCCTTCATGGTTTTATAGAGAAGTGGAGAAAAATTTATTTGATCAACTGGTTTCAATAATTCATTCCTTATCCTTCGGTCAGAATCATTTTCTACAACGTCATTTTCTATTACTTCAATACATATATTGCTCGTGTTACTAATATCCGAATAAACACCTGTAACGGTATACGTTATAGTAGCCTTTCCAATACCAATTGAAGTAACATAACCATTTGCATCCACGGTAGCTACTTGTTCATTATTTGAATTCCATACTCCATTTTCAGTGTAATTCTTGGAATGAAATTGAAAAACATCATTTCTTAAGAAAGTTGTTTTGCCTTCGATTCCACCCGGATTCGGAAATTCAAAATGCATTTCTTCATACTCATCCCAAATAGAGTAAATGCTAAATAAATTATTTTGAGCAAAGTCTTCCATTATATTTAACAATGATTGATCTCTAATTTTAGATCGTAATTTGAGAATATAATAAAGAGCAGAACAATCTCTTTCATTCCTTATTTCCAATTTTGATATTTGTAAAAGAAGCGTTTTGATGATATCCTTGATTTGTTTTGTTTGTGGTAACAATCCAAGAAGTAATAGGCTTTCTAATGTATGCCCTCTTTTGTGTGCAATAGAAAGGATGGGCTCGTAAACACTGTTGGGATAACAATCTTCAATAGTATCTGATTTCAAGAAATAGTCAAGAATATCACGAATATCCATTGCTCCGGTGTCAACTAATAATTTATTATTGAGAGTAGAATAAAAAATTTCACTAACAAGGTTACACTTTGGTAATAATGTGAGTAAATATAGCTGGTCTAATGTGCTAGTTTTTAAAAATTTAGAAACAATCAATTCAATGGCTACATTTTTGAAATAATCGTTATTGATTGATTTAATTTTTAGACATTCAATAAATGATTCAATGGTCGATTTATTAGTAAAATCAAAAACTAAGAGAAGGGATTCCACAACATCTTTGCTTTCCGTGTTTAACTCCTGAGCAATCTGCATTATGTCAAGCAGATTATTACCTTGCGAAGTAATTTTTAATCCCAAACTAGCGTAAAAATGATCCGTCTGCTCTTCGTAAAATTTCAATAAATCCCCTAAAACAAAATAGAACTCATCCCAATCTTTATTCATCTTTAATATTGTAACAGCAATTTCAATTGAAAGCGAAGGAATACAATAATTCATTAAACCAGGCAACAAATCAACTGCCAATTGTATTTTCTCTTCTCTTAAAAGCGTTTTACCAATATTTAAAATATACTTTTCTTGGTTTAAGTAAGATAATTCAATCTGTTTCAATGCTTTTTCTATTAAATAGACCTTTTCAATAGTGTCATCTACACTTAATAAATGTAATTTAGTTAGAAGCCCTAGGTTTAGTTTAATATTGTTTAAATCATTATCTCTACCAAATTTATTTTCGTCTAAACAAAAAATCGCATCAATATTTCTGATTAATTCTAAATCTCTTTTATTGCTCAAGACCTCATTTAGTAATTCAAAACGGAAATCAAAATGTATTTTGGGAATTAATTGAATCACTAATTCAGATATACCCAAATTTATTGCTAATTCACAAATAGATAATTCCCAAGAAGTAAAATAATCGTGTGGATCTGAGAAATTATCTCTTTCATTCAAAAACTCTATTCTAGCTGCTTCTAGATTTTGATTTAAAATTTTTTGCTTCAGTTTCCTATTTTCATTAGAGCCAAAATATTTTAATGTAAAGTTCTTTAATTGAAAAATTTGATTGAATGTGATATCATCAAGAAAATTAGGTAATTCAAATAACCTCAATAAGTGAAGTTTATCTGAATAGGGAATATCTTTCTGGTTGTTGTCATCGATAGTAGAAAACAACACTATATTAACCATCGTAACAATATCTCTTCGGTTATTTGAAAATAATAGAATGTAATTTGAGAAAAGATCATTAATAACAATAATATCAAATTTATTCTTGCTAGCATAGGCGGCATAAGATCTAAAATGAAAATCAATTTGTGAGTTTTCAATATATTCCTTTTGAGACAAGAGAAATGAAGTTGCATTTGGACTGTAAAGACCATCATTAATAATTAAATGTGATGTCTTTGACAAATTCTCATTCTCTAAAGAATCGAAATATTCAACAGCAGCTTTACACGACTCAAATAATTGTTTATTGACAAGGTGATGATATAATTTTGCTGCCTGTTCAACTTCCAAATTTTTAGGTAATAATACGAGGCGCTTTTCAACCTCCCAATCTTGCATATATTCGATTAAACGCCGGAACTCATTAAGAAATTCGATTTCAAATGGAATAAATTTAATTGATTCAAAATGTTTGATTTTCAAATCCCAATAGATACGTATTTGGTCATTTAGCAGAGCATCATTATCGGTATTTTCATCAAACTTATGAATATCTTTTTTTGCTGAAACAAAAGAATTCTCAATGTAAAAAATAAGGGATTCAATAAAATTGAAATATTCAATTGGTTGTAAGTTAAGTCTTAATAGAATTAGGCTCTCATCAAAATTATTGATTATACCATATACATATTTGTAAATTCTATGGCTTTCAAATAAATAATTTGGGTTAATTCCCAAAGAATTTAATTTTGCTCCAAATAAGAGCATAAGAGGATAAGGAAAAAAAGAAATGTCCATATCCTCGCTCTCACTAAAGAGTAGATTGAAGCAATTTTCTAACCTGGAGTTTAGTGATTTTAGTTTATCCAAGTCAAGAGATTTAACTTCCATAAGATTGAAAATGGCGTTAAAAAAGGCCGTGAATTGTCGTTGTTTTTCGAATAGCGATTCAGAACCTAAATTGTCAATGCTTTCGACGATAATGTCAATTGGGAAATATTCAATTTCACGAATAATTTGCTCGACCTTGGCTTCTTCCTCAAGGTATAACTTACAAAGTTGATAATAGTAGGCATATTTGAGTTTATCATCACAAATTTCTAAAGCAGCTAATGATTCATGATAAAAACTTGTAGTCCATTTATAATAACCTGAAAACGAAATTTGTCGATCAAAGAAACTTTTTGTCGTTAGTTTCTTTATCCTTTCAATTATACTTTGATCCCCTGCTATTTGAAATTGCACTGCATAATGCACACCCAAAAACTCCAACCCATACCACTCAAACTCATCCGCTTTTTGTTCCTCGATTGCCTGTTCTAGTCTTGAAATAAGTTTCTCATGCAATACATGAACCTCCCCCTCACTCAACTTCTGCAACAAATACACCTTCAAGCGCTCATGGTATAATTGGTATTTACCACTTTCTGGGCTGTTGAACCAGGCGCTATAGGCAGCAATGAATTCTTGTATTTCTGCTTCGGGTTGGTTTAATACTTCTGCGACAAATTGTGCAGAAACTTCCTTTTTGAGCAGGGCCCAAATGGCAAAGCGCTCCAGTAATTGCTGTCGTTTGTGCACCGGCTGACATTCATCAAAAGCTTCTTCGTACAAGCCGATTAGCCCTTCAGGCAATTCAGCCGCATTCTCTGGATGGATGCTTCCTTTATCAAGGCCATCGTAGATGTAGCGGAGGTAAGTTGGTTCGAGGTGGGGCATGATTAGTTTGGTAGTTGGTTTTTAATATCAATTGCCCATTGAAGGTTCAGGGTGGAAGAATATTCTTTCAGTTCTTCAACTGGCCTTTGATTCAGAAATAATTCATTTAGAAACCAACCTGTTAATAGTTTATAAAGAGTTTCATTGTCATTCTGAATAAATAAACTATATGGCAAATTATCAGATGAATGTTCATCGATTTTCAAATTATCAATCTTTGTTTTTACCATTTCTTGAAGGCTTAAACTTGACTGGATAAAAATTCTTAATTCAGAAAAATAAATGGCTCTAAGGTTTGATTTGAAATGACGACCTATAAACCTTGCTAATTCTAATTTATCTTCTGGATTAGATAGGTAATTGAAAAAAATATGACTCCTTTTAAATCTCTTTACCTTCAAGCAAGAAATAATTATTTTTAACGCGTACAAACTCTTTTCATAATTTTCATTGTTTTTATCGACAATTTCTTTTAGGTAAGTAAGATTGGTGTTTAAGGTAGATTCAAACTTAAATTTAGAGCAAAGTTGTGTTATTTCACACCTGATTTCGACCTCATCAGAAACATTCACTAGTTTATTTAATTGCTTATAAACTCTTTGAAAATACTTTTTAGCTATTTCGTTTTCATCCTTTAACCAGCAAATTTCTGCAATTTTTAAATAGGCTAAAAATCTATCCTTTATGCTATATTTCGTTAGTTGATTGATTAAAAAATCATCTTTCTGAAGCCTTATTAATAACAATGAATTGGTAATCAAAATAGTTAATCTCCCCAATTTATCTTTCCCTTTTTGAATGCTATCGCCCACGCCAAATTGTCTAAAATTCAATTCAATCAATTCAAATAATTCTTGATGATGACCGTCTTTTTTTTCAAACGAAATTTCTAGGCAATTGAAATAGCCCTGGATTCGATTACTTAACGAGTTAATTTTTGATATGGTATCCAAAGCGCCTTGAAAATTACCGTCTCTTTCGAGTTGAACTTTGGAAATAAAAAGTTGAGCTTGCCTTTGAAAATTTATTGTTTTGAACTTATCAATGATACCAATGTCTATTGTATACTTATTATTTAAAATTAAATCTTTGATACTTTCAAATAATACAAGATCAAAAGTAAACGGGTCTTTTATAGGCTGTTGAATTTTTTGAGCTTCAATTAAATTTCCTTTCTTTAAAATAATATTAACTATTTGATGTATGTACTCATTTTGTGAAAGTTGAAAAAAATGTAACGGTTTTTTCCAACTTTGTTCAATTCTCAGTTTTAATTGAAATAAATCAATTTTACCTTCGCCTTTTAATTTTTGTTCCTCAAGGAATTTCAATGCCTCAACGTGTGTTTTTGAATCGCTGGATTTTACTTTGGAAATAGTATAACTGAATTTTAAATAAGTATTAATTAATTGGTGTTGATTTTCAGTACGGAGCAATAAAATTTTGAATAGAAAATCTTTATGACGATTGTTATCAATGTGTTCAATAGAAAGCATTACAGTTTCCATATCTGTACGACAAAACGAAATTAAAGAGTCAAAAAAAACACCTTTTTCAATTTCATTTTTATTTATCAGGGTTTCACTAAGGAGTTCACTAAAAAATTTATATTCCTTTAAATTGATCCTTGTGATTAATTTCAATATTAATTCTTCATCCAAATAGTCGTTGAAAATCTGAAACAATTGTTGTACTTTATCTTTATAATCTCTACGTAAAAGGTTTTCAAAAATGTATACTAAATCAGAGGAACTGGGAATTTTAATTGTTAATGCTTTTTCACTTTGAAAAGTAGAAATTAATTGAGACCAATAATGCTCTGATTTTGAATTATTAACCTGTTTTAAAAAGATGTAAATCTGGAATTGTATTCTGTTTTTAAATGTTAAACTATTGAATGATGTATTATGAAATAGACCAAATTCAGTACTTCCATCGGTAGTGAACATGTATGCGATTATTTCATTAATCAAGTGAAATACGTAATTATCCTTAAACCTCGATCTGAGTAAAAGAAAAAAATCATCATCAAATAATTGATTTTCAATAATATGTAGAGTAATTGTGTCGATCAAAATTCCCTCATATTCTTTTGATTCGAAAAAACTAGAGGATAGAATTTCATTATATAACTTGGTTAGTAAAAATGAATGAATCAATTGGTGGTAATAGATTTTTGAACCAATATTATTTTGAATCAATGAAGCGCTTGATAATAATTCTAATAAGTGGAAATTAATTTGTTTGTGATCAATTTTATGTTGAATAGCGAATTCACATAAATTAAGTTTTGACGAAAATTTATCAATTACAGTCCAATTACTTTTTTCTATAAGTTCAAAAATTTGATGGAAATTTCGATGATCGATTTGCACAGAGCATTTCTCATCAAACTCAATCTTGTCTGTTTTATTGATTAATGTAACTGGAAAAATATCGATTTGTAATAAATGGATAACGATATCCAAAACATTACTCAATGGAAGAAATTCATTCCAATTGAAAAGAAATTTCTCAGATGAAAGCTCATTTTCGATAAATTCAAGATAGGATGAAATGAATTTCCTTTTTTCTGAAATATCCAATGAACTTATTAGTATTCCTTTTATTAGCTTTAATGTTAAAAGGAATCTTCTTTTACCCTGACTAAGCGATTTTCCTCCAAAAAAATGGAGCCTTTGAAGACTTAATTCGAATTCATTCTTTTCGATTAAGCCGAGAATAATATCATATTCATTTTGTTCTTTTAAATTTATTTTCAATAGACTCAATATATTTTTCGATAATCCTTCGGGGTTAACTTTTATATTCAAAACCATTGACTCTACGACCATTTTCTTAGACCAAGAAAAATCATTTGAAATTTCTCTTTGCCTTTCCCAATTTTCAGAATTTAATGCAAATTGAATAAAATCTGTTTCCTTAACTTCGGATAGAGCTTTGTGAAATTTATAATTTCCCAAAAACTCCAACCCATACCACTCAAATTCATCTGCTTTTTGTTCCTCGATTGCTTGCTCTAATCGTAATATTAGTTTCTCATGCAGTTCATGAATTTCTTTCTCAGATAACTTCTGCAACAAATACACCTTCAAACGCTCATGGTACAATTGGTATTTGCCACTTTCGGGGCTATTGAACCAGGCGCTATAGGTAGCGATGAATTCTTGGATTTCTGCTTCGGGTTGGTTCAATACCTCGGCAATAAATGCAGCACTTACTTCCTTTTCCAATAATGCCCAAATGGCGAAGCGCTTCAGTAATTGTTGACGAAGGTGGACAGGTTGTTTTTCGTCAAACGCTTCCTCGTAAAGGCCAATCAATCCTTCGGGTAATTCAGCCGCATTCTCTGGATGGATGCTTCCTTTGATAAGGCCGTCGTATATGTAGCGTAGGTAGGTGGGTTCGAGGTGGGGCATGTTATTCGTTGTTATTTCTTACAAACGCTCTGAAATTGTCCTTATCGATCATGTGGCCGGATGCGTTGTATTCACGGATAAAGGAAGCAGGTATTTTAGCGGAAGGTTTGGATTTCCATTTAAACTCATAGGCGGTAAGTTGTCCGTTGGATTCTTCAACAAAATCGATTTCTTGTTTTTGAACTGTGCGCCAAAAATAATTATTGGTATATAGCTGATGGTATTGCTGTAATTTTATTCGCTCGGCAATTAAAAAGTTCTCCCACAAGGCTCCTTTATCGGTTCGTAAATCAACTGGGTTCAAGTTATTGATAATCATGTTACGAATCCCATTGTCATAGAAGTAAATCTTACGATTATTTTTTATTTCCTTGCGCTGATTTCGACTGAAACTATTTAACCTAAAAACAATGAATGCCTTTTCAAGCAAATCAATATATTTTGAAACGGTAGCCTTGTCTATCTGCAACAAATTCGATAATTCATTGTAGGAAACTTCACTCCCCAGTTGCAAGGCCAAGGCTTTTAATAATTTGTCTAATAGTTCCGGTTTTTTTATTCCAGTTAACGAAAGTACGTCCTTATATAAATAACTAGAAGTAAGCTGTTTCAAAACTTCTCGCGCTTCTGAACGGTGATTCAACACATCCGGATACATGCCATAAACTAAGCGTTCTTCCAGTTGAGCTGATGCTTCAACATACCCCACATGATCTTCAAATTCTTCCCAACTGATAGGAAATAAATGGTATTCATACTTCCTTCCTGTTAAGGGTTCTTGCGTCGATTGATTAAGCTCCAAGGCAGAAGACCCGCTCAATACTAATTGTACGCTCGGAAACTGATCCGTTATCATTTTAGCAATCAGTCCCACATCTTTGATTCGTTGGGCTTCATCAATAAATACCGTTTTGTTTTCTCCAATGATTGCCTTCAATTTTGAAACACCGGCACCTTCCAATAGATCTCTGATCTCTGGATCATCGCCATTAAGGAATAAAAACTTTTTGTCGGCTAAACAGGTGTTTATCAAGGTAGTTTTACCCACCTGTCTTGGTCCAAGCAGTACAATAGCTTTGCCATTATTAAACTTCTCAATTACCGTATTAAATAAGGTTCTTTTTATCATAATCCCCAAATATACTATATTTTTGGTGAGTTAATTCTCTGAAATGATGATTTTATTAGATGATGTCTTTCCTCAGCGGGCTCGAGGTGGGACATAACGAAATATATTAATTATTTCTTAGTAATGATGTCATTTCACAATAAAATAACAATCTTTGGATCATGCAAGCAGCACTCGAAAAATTCAAAAAAGAACGTCCGGAAGAATTTCAAGAATATCAAAGGTATAGAACGGATAAACGGAATATTCTCCTTCAGCGCGTTAGCTTGATTGTAGCTGCATTAATTATCGTTACAATTACCACCTTATGGTTAGGTATTTTATGGGGACTCGGCATTGCGTTATTGCTCACGGCGCTGGTGGCGTGGCGAATTAAAAAACTCTCCGATAAACTTCACATCATCGAGCTATCCATGGCCCTCATGGAAATGACCTTTCATGATAATTCCGAGATTTCACCAGGCATTCAGGAGGAACTACGGGATTTGTTCAAGGATAAAGATTAAAAGATATTTAATTTTGATTAGTCAAATGGGAGTTCTTCTTGAATATTCCACACCACAACGTCATTTTTAAAAAAGTCGTTTAATGCCAATAGAATTTGATCTAAATCTTTCCTTTGGAATACCAAAGAATGACAATTATCTAAATCGGTAATATGTCCTAAATAAAATGACAACATCATGTCATCTTCAGACATAAGACCAGCAGTAAAAATTTCGATTTGCTTAATTTGATCTATAGGGAGTAAAACAATGGATAATTCCTTTATAATTTTAATGGTTTTGAACATGTTACTTTATTTAATTTGTAGAACGTCTGGATAGGGTATTTGTATGGTTTGGGTATTGAGAAGTTGCTTAACCCTAAACTTGTTCTTTCCTTTCTTTTCATTTGTAAACCCACGCGTCTTCTTCGTCATAATAATAGTTCTTTGATGCATTGTTGGTTGAATCTTTTATGCAACAATAAACTTCGAATTCATGGCAGATTTCCTCACAAAGAAAAGTGTCCACATCCTCCACGTTTTCGGTAACATCGTTAAAAATCAATTCCTCTTCCTCAGAATTATATTCGCTACTTACAGCGGGATAATCCACATTAAATCGTTCTATGATTTGTGTGATGTGCTGGTCATCTAGTGTATAAAAACCTACGGTGATCATTAGTTCTTCAGTTTAGCTAAGTTAATTTACTCTTGAAAATTGTTCAATACACTAAATTAATTGATAATTACAGAACTATTAACAGCGGTTAAAGTATATATGGGTTATCTTATAATGAGGTCATAATCTCAAAAGGGTAGGAGGTGGTTCCCTTATTCTTTACGTACGAGAACCTTTATCCTTTCCCAAACCCAATACTCGAAAACCCTTTTTGCAAGATGATTTCTTGTGCACAGAACTGTTTTAATTCCTCTAGGGTACAGGTTGTGTTTTTTAATAGCATTTGAATTTCGGCTTTCCGAATCACGTTGTCAATTTGCCCCCCGGAAAGTTCAAAGTCCTTGGAAAGTGCTATGGCATCCTCAGGGCTGATACTCGGCATTTTATCCTGCCAGATTGCAGCTCGTGACTCAACACTGGGACGGTTGAATTTTATCTTGAAGAGAAAGCGTCGATCAAATGCACGGTCTAGGTTTTCCGCTAAGTTTGTCGTTGCAATAAAGATTCCTTTAAAATTCTCCAATTCCTCTAATAGAATATTTTGGATTGCATTTTCAGTTTGAGAAACCGCACTCGCATTATTCGTCTTTCTTGACGATAAAATGGCATCCGCCTCATTAAACAATAAGATTGGGGTTAGCTCATTTTGCTTAGCCAAGTCGGCATAATCACGGAAAATCTTTTTTATCAATTTCTCACTTTCACCAAACCACATAGATTTTGATTGACTAATTTCCACTTTCATGATTTCTCTTCCCGAAGATTTCGCTAATTGATACACCGTCTCGGTTTTTCCGGTACCCGGGGCACCAAACAATAGGATATTCAAGTTCTGTGGTAAGGCTTTGGCTTTCAATCGTTGCATTAAATCGTGGTAGCACTCCGGGGACATCATGGTACGAAGTTCATTGATTTGTTTAGATTCCTCCGCCTCATATACTAGGGTTTTGGCTGCAATCGAATCTGGACTAATCGTCCCGTTGTTGTTTTTGCGTCGATGCAAAATTACGCCGTGATCTTTCAATAAATTCAAGGACGAGTCAGAAAGGGATAAGTCGATGTCGTTAAAGAAGCGACCACTGGTATAGTCGACTAGGTTTTGCTTGATTAACTTGTTACTTCCGTTAAATATCCCCTGCATGTATTGCACACGATTCGAGGATCGTTTAAAGAAGGAATTGAGCGGTTCATCCATATCGATATTCATTGAACCGTTCACGGATTTCCAAATGATAAAGAAGTAAATGATGCGGTCAATCGGTTCTAAATCCAGGTTTTTTACTGTGGTGATTAGTGGGAAGTGTTTATTCCCTTCAATTAACTCCTCCATTTCATCGTGCAGATCGTTCGTGTCAATGGTTTCCGCAATACATTCTTGGCATGTATCGTGCATTTTCTCCAGCACTTCAATCACATCTGTGATTTTACTTTCTATTTCTGTTGGAAAAGGTGCTTCCGAAATGATTGCGTCGAGAATTTTGGGATTCACCACATAGTGGTATTTTCTCAAGGCATCCTCAAAACGTCGACGATTTTTTCGCTTGATGAGAATGCTGCGATCGCTGAGGGTATTCAATGATTTTAAATAATCCATCAATTCAAAGGGGGTCACGTCGAAAAATCGAAGTAAGTCGTGTGATTCAACGTTTTCACCGAATAAATTCATGGAGCAAACAATGGCAAAAACGAAGGCATCTTGCGTGGAGCTATTTGTAAATTTAGCCACTACATTGATTTCCTTTTTGAGTTCCTTCATTAATTCAGGCTGCAATCCGGAACTTTTGGATTGTTTATAAATGGTGTTTAACGCTTCGGTGATTTTCATTGATTTGGATTTAGATGCGTGTTGATTCATTTGAAAAAAAATAGACAGGTGATGCTACGTCATGTAATAAATCACATAACAAAGGGTGTTAAAATAAATTTGTTCAGTTAAGCCTCCAGATCGTCGAAATCCGTGGGGTATAATTCATCGAATTGATCCAGGTACGATTCGATGTCGATGCTGGCGCGAAGTTGTGCGATTGCACGTTTGATATATACTGCAGTGTTGGTTAGCCCAGTAAGTTCATCAATTTCTTTTATTGATTTTCCTTGCAGATAACGCAAGGTGATAATGGTTCTGTCTCGATCGTTAAGTGAACGAATGGCTTCACTTAAGTCAATCTCTATGGTAGTTTTTGAAGGGTCGTTTTCTGAGTAATCGGCATAACCTCCTTGATATGCTTTTCGGTCCATTTCAGATGAGTCATCAGTGTAACTTTTTATTTCAACCCCTTTACGTTTACCGGGTTTAATTTTGCGAAGTATATCAATACAAAAGTTACCAGTTACTGATAATAACCATGCCTCAGACTCCCATCTAGGAAGTGTTCCCTCTTCTTCTGATCTTATTTTATTCAATATGTGAATACAAAGATCCTGATAGATGTCATCTATGTTGACACCGTTATAAAATGTTTTTGCAATTTTTCTACGAAGTCTATTTTCATTTCTTCGTATTATTTCCTTAAAAAAGAGGTCTCTGTTCAAGTATAAATAAGTTTAAAGGGTAAAAAAATTAATTTTCTGTTTCATCCAAATAATCAAAGAAGAATTGATTAGTATCTTTTTGATCTAGCGATAGCTCGACGCTTTCGTTAAAAAATCGCTTATTCTCTTCGATGCTTCGTTTCATCTCCATTTGATAGTCTTTGAAAGCATCCTCGGCAGTAAGAAATACTACCCGTTCTTTTCGTATGCTTGGGGATTGCTTGTACCGCGTACTTTCAAAAATCTTTTTTACGCTTAGGTGGTTTTTATTTTCATAGGTTTTGTTTTTAAATTGTTCAGTATAATAAGCAAGCATACTATTAAATAAGAGTTCAACTGGACTCCCTACTAATACGTCGTATTCTGCTTTTTTAAATTGTTTTTTAATCTCTTGTGTTAGCGTTTCAATGGAATATTCCACGTGATGTGAATTATCCGTTAGAGCCTTTACGTTGGCATTCGGTTCATCTGGTATTTCATCATATAATAAAATGTCGTTGAAGTATTTTTCTTTTATTGTTGAATTTAAATATTGGTAAGTGCTGTAGCCCGCATCTCCTATCCAGAGTACTCTATTCTTTTTTAATTTTTTGTTTTCCATGTGAGGTATTTTTGATCATACACAGCGACAATCACGAAGAAAAAATCGCTACATAACACAATAATAGAAAAAAGTTACATTTAATCTGTTACTTTCTATATTTTAGCCTGTAATTCTAGTTTATTTATGTTCAAAGTTATCTTCGATAAAACTTGCAAGGATATCATCGTACCTTTTCAACGAAAATCTATTCGTGAGCTTTTCTCTAAAAACGCTTCGCTGTTAAATATTGCCTTTCCTGTTAAGTTCTTTATCACGGTCGAGCATGATGAAGACAACAACTGCTGGATGGCAAAATTTAATATTGAGAAATCATCAGCCGATAAATTTTATATTGCCTTCAATTCCTTTTGGGTTGAGGGTTTTGCCCCTCGTAATAAACGCCAGGTCTTAATCGTAGATAGAACCATACTACATGAAGTTATTCATGGCTTAGATATCTTAAATATTTCCGACTCGCACAATAAGCGTCGAATGAATTATCATGAAGTTTGGGCGCTTCTCAATAAAGATTCTGAAAAATCAAATTTTTTTTGGGTGGTAATGTATTATTTCACCTTGTTACGCGATGAGGGGCTTGCGCTGTATGGGGAAACCTTATTTCACGGTTCTGACAACATTCACAGTACGGAAACCTTACAAGAAATGTTGGTTCATGATTTAGAATGGTTACTGATTCAAATGGAAGAAAATGGTTCCAAGTCTGTGGACCTCGACGCCATGTTTTCTAGGGTTTATGCGTATGGTTCATATGTTTATGAATGTATGTTTGAAGCAGATCGCACCAGTAAACAGGCTTCAGTACATATTCATGAATTAATGAACATGGATTTATCCCATTGGATTTGGTTGTTCTTTAAACGGCTCATGCCGCATCAAGTACATCGTTTATTAAGTCATTATTCCAGCCAAAATTTGAAATGGTTTGGAACGCTTATACGCTCAAAATCCAGTTCTTTTGATAACCCCAAGGGGCTACTGATGGATTATTTTCAAGAATGCAGAATTAATCCCTTAGTGGATGACCATTTTAACGTAATTCGAAATCGCTACGTAGAGAATATGCTTGCTGCTGACAGTGAGTGGGTATCTGAACGTTACCAAAACGACCTTCATTTAATGGTACATCAGCGCCTTGTTCGCATTTGGGATACTCTTGATGACGAACTTCAACGATATTCACTCGCATATTTTTTGACGTCACAAGATCAATTACATGATGAATTGACCTTCATCGGGCATTTAGACGACATGTTTTTATTAGATTATATTGAAGAACACCTCTGTTGAATCGAAATATGATCTATTTCCCGCAGGAAGTACCATCAGAAAAGTGAACGCGTGTTATTTTGATGAACACTTTTGTCGCACCATCCACCCATGCTCCTTCAAGGTCGGTAATGTTGCTACCTGCCTCTACGGGACTAATGAAATTCCCAGACTCCCAAGAACCAGATTTTGTTCCTTTTAGATCATCGAAGTTGTTGTAAAAATATGCCGTCCATTCAATGCCATCAACCGTTTTTTGACTATTGTTAGCGATCGAAACATAATACCCCACATTTTTACCCAAAACACTTTGAGAGTATGCTTTGGTCGGTGAGATTCCACATTTTCCAGAGTGAGCCGGTGGGGTTAAAACGGTTCCTATGAAAAGAATTATGTAAAATATAGTATTCATCAAAAATATGTTTTAGACTAAATTAATTATAATTAAATTGCCAAGGTAAAAATTAAAAAACTTTTAATGGCCACTCCAGTATATTCATTTCTTTATCCAGCAACAGATACCAGGTTCTTTGTTATTCACAATTCCTACTTCGAATTGCCCGAAACCATGCCCATGGATCTAACTACCTTTGTATTATATCACATAGAATCCGGTCGATCCTTTGAGGGTTTGTTCTTTTGTTATTCTGACATTGTGAACAATGGATGTTCCTTATTCAATACGACCTATGAGGAATTCACCAGTGAATTTGTACGTAAATACCACTTGGATACGATCAATGATTTCAATTTATTAGAGGTAGCTGTTAGAAATAAAACCCATAGTGATCGGTTGAATTCTATCCTTATTAATAAGGATTCAATACAATCTTTTTACAATGCGATCGATCAGATTGACTTCGAAATAAATCCTGAAGAAAGTTATGTTTCTTTACACGCAACATGGGAGTGGTTGGATTCTGTTATTTTGGGTACAAATTCTGAGCTGGTTCAAAATAAATGTCCCAAATGTGAATTCACATCGTATCTGCGAGAAAAGGTGCATCGAATGGTGACTTTTCAAGAAGAAGTTTATGCTCACTTTATTGAATCGCATGGAATGCCTTTGGAATTAATGCCTTTTGTATATCGTAAAAACTCATTTTACATTGCTAGATGTAAGGAGGAGAAGTTAGATTTTTTATTGTATTTCTAATGAGTTTTTAAATAAAAAACCGAATTATCACAAAATAAGGTTGCTTCTCGATACTGAAAAATCTGATTTTTTGGTGCTTGCCTATATGGGTAAACGTTATTTCACGGTCCTTAAAATTTCCACAAGAAGAAACCCTACATATCCATATTTGTTTATGATTGAGAATAGATATTGGCTGAAATTGAATAAAATGTTGATTTCACATTTGATTTACACTTCAGAATTTCCTTGAATCTTAAGTTTTATGTAATTTAGAATGTTTGAAAATTCATAAATAATGAAAAAACTTTTCGGTTTAAGACCCTATTTGAGTAGAATAACACCAGGTAATGAAGATATTTCAATTGTATTAAAGGGATCATATGTTTTCATACTAATTGATTTATTTTTCCGGTTTGGATTATTAATTACCGGATTGATTTTGGTGTTTTTTGCGTCAAATCATGTATCTATTCACAATGTTGGAATTGCATTTGGGAGTTTGGTATTGAATTTTATTTTTCTATTCATAACGATTTATTACGGCAAACGAAGAATCAATGGAATACAAGTTTATTTGAAATATAGGTTGTTATCCTATAATTATTACTTGGATAATTTACCGGTTAAAAGACCAAGTCAGCATAGCTTATTCATATATTCAGATTCATCAGATAAAAATGTAAGGTTTGCCTTTTTCTATGCCCTTGGTTTTACACTTTTTTCATGTCTCCTTATCTATATAACTAGTCCAATAAATTGGATTACAATTCTAAGTTCTTTACTGTCTTTTCTAATTTCTTTCCTACTCGGTTGGAGATATGCCACAATTTTCATTAAAAGGGAGATCACAAAAGTTTGTTTCTCAGGAAAAGAACTTTCGACTATAGAATTGGAACGCGTTAGAAAGTATCTCGATCGTGAGCTATTTATACAAGATAACTCTATTTCATTTTGGAACGACAAGTTCATTGTTGGACTTGAAAAGGAATTTAAAATTTATAAAGAAAAGTTAGATACCTTCTTATTAGAAAGTGTATTCCTAGGTGCCTTGACATTCACTACCTTCATTCAGATTATTGACGATAAGTCATTCTTGAATAAATACTTAGGTAGACTATTTTCATTTTTTATGGATTCTTCTCATTCTGATGTTTGGATTAAGAATAAGTTAGATCCAACGTTTGGATTTAGCATTCTATTATTAGGTTCTGTTTTAAGTTCAATCATGTATATGATTATATTAATTAAACGGTTTCCTATCATTAAGAGTATTGAAAATGTAAAAGGTCATTTGAAAATGGCAGAATTTTACAATAGCAAAGAAGAGGCTACAGAATCTGACGATTTGAAGCCAGATTTCACTAAACAAATTCAAGTTGAAATTGCGAAATGTGAAGAACAAAAAATTATTTTAGATTCAAATTTTAGGATTATTTCATTTTTTCGAATGATGGGATTGTTAAGTTTTTTTGTTGTTTTATTGGTAGCCACCATGATGATTAATTTTTACTTTTTTATCTTCAGTTTAATTTTGGTTTTGTATGTATTCATTGCATCGAGAATGATTGAGAATAATAACTGGATGAAGTATTTTATTTTGGATAATCGATCCAGAAAGAAAAAAAAGAAAAATCAAAAAAAGTTTGCGTAACAAGTTAATATTTCAATAATCCAATACTATATGACACTACTCATATCATCGATTGCGCCCGCCTTGCTTATTATGTTTCTTATCTATAAACACGATTTAGAAAAGGAACCGATTCAAATGTTGGTTAAAGCTTTTTTTGGAGGAGTTCTTTCAATTTTTATAGCCTTGGCCATTGCCTTACCCTTGGGGCTTTTTGAATCAGCTTTTCCTTCGGGCATACTACGGTCATTTTATACCGCGTTTTTCTGTGCTGGAATTCCTGAAGAATTTGCCAAATGGTTGATCTTTTATTGGTTAATCAAAAAAGCGCCGCATTTCGACCAATATTATGATGGGATACTATATGCCATTTTTATATCTATGGGTTTTGCTTTGGTAGAAAATATACTATATGTAATGGAGGGCGGTTTAGGTGTGGCGGTAATGAGAGCCGTATTATCGGTTCCCGGTCACATGTTATTCGTTATCCCCATGGGGTATTATTTGTCGTTGTCTAAATTTGAAGCGGGTAAAGAAGCGGCAAATCACCGCATCTTGAGTTTAGTGCTACCGATGTTGCTACATGGTACCTTCGACTTCATTTTAATGTACATGAATGCTAAGTCGAATGTAAGTCCGTTTATTGCGGGACTTCTTGTAATTGCTTTTGTTGCTTTTGATATTTATATATGGAGACTTGGACTAAAAAAAATCAAATTACATATTCACAAGGATAAAACCTACCGTCACATCGATTCAAATTCGAACGGAGAAACGATAGACTAGGGGTTCTTTGATTGATTTAATTGCTCCGTTAGCCTTTTTAATTGCTCGTTCATGTGATCAATTTTTTCTTCAAGCGTTAATGGACCTTCAGGTTGCTTAGACGCTGTCGATTTTTGTTTGAGTTTCTGTTCCTTTTCCTTTTCTTCATTTATTCGGTCTTGAATACCTGAGGTCATCACGGCTAAAAATACATTTAGTGTAATCATCACAGAAAAAATAAAGAAAGAGATTACATAAATATCTGTTATAATCGGATTAATCGCATGATAGGACCGTAAATCGGTTAAAACGCCTGACCACCCGTTGGTCATCAACATAAATAAATTAAGCATTGCTTGATAAAGATTTGAGAAATCTATGGTATCGAATTTATGGAACTCATATAAATTCATTCCCAGGATTGCGTAGGTATAGATCAACAGGAAAATTAAAACAAGAAATATCGATATGGTAGGGATAACCGCGATAATTTTTTTCTCTATATTCTTAATGTAGTCGCTGATGCTGAATATTCTAAAGATTCTGAAAATCCGCAACATCCGAAGTATGAGTATGATTTCTGGATGACGAATAAAGTGTTTCGCAAATGCAATCCAACTCGCAAGCACTAACACGGTATCAAAAATTAACCAAAACCAGGTTTCAAAAGTCTCTGAAATAGTTTCTAGTTCCGTGGAATGTTGTTTGGTTCGATAATAATTAACCGCCCCTTTCATTGCGTTTACTAAGTGTTTTAGTGTGGTGTCCTCGTATCGATATCGAGCAATGATTTCATAAGTGAAATAGAGTACAAATAGAATGTCAATTATATCAAACAATTGATTCAATTCGGTAGAATTACGAATGCTCGCTTCTATTCCTATCAAAATTGCATTGAATACGATTACTAATCCACTGATATTATTTAATCGGTTGTGATATGCGGTCTTAGTTTCTTTGTTTTTGTTACTTTTGATTGAACTCGTCATTACTCATTTTATGCCGAAATTATACATTTTTATTTATACGATTTCATTAGTTCTTGGATTAAACTTGATATATTCTTGTAATTCTACTCCTTCCGATCCGAATCAACAAAAACCTAATAATACAGTAAATTCAAATCAAAAAACGGATACGCTTGCCTCAACACTCCCAAAAGCCTCGTGGAGAAATCCTGTGATGTCTCCTATGGGCGCTAATGTGGCTCGTGTTATTCGTGGTTATTATTTGGTTGGAGATTTCGATAAAATGCTTCAATTTGTGATTGTTCCACCATGCTACACGAGAAAACAGATTGAGTATATCTTGCGCAAATCAACTTGGGGTTATGAAATTAAAGTCAATAATCTCCAATGGATGGAGGATAGTACCTTTATATTAAATGTTAGAACAAATAGGCAAAACACGGTTGATGCGGAACAGTATGTTGGAAGAATAATCAATGATACGGCTAAATTATTTTTGTTTCCTGAAAAAGAGAATTTGTTCCCGTATTATGGTGATGAAGACCTTGAAGACCCTTGTCAACTCAAGGATTTGCTAGATAAAATATACTTTGCTTTCGATAAAACTACCATATTACCTAAATCTACCACTGCATTAAGTGCGCTTGTAAATTATTTAACGTATAACCCTTCTCTGAATGCGCATTTTATTGGACATTCAAGTGCTGAGGGAAGTAAAGCATATAATAAGGCACTCAGCGAAGGTCGTGCAAAAGCAATTTGTGATTACTTAATCAAACATGGGATTTCTAAAAATAGACTCACTTATGAGGGGAAGGGTGATACACAACCCCTAGCTATGAATGATACGGAAACCAACAAAAGTTTAAATAGAAGGGTGGAATTAGTGCTAAGTAAAAATACAAATATTGAAGAACGATAATGGAATACCAAATAGCCTTTAGTCCAGGACCTGCGTGCAAGCAACGCATCATTTCTACCTTGAGAGAAGCAAATACCATATTGAATATTTGCGTATTTACGATAAGTGACGACTTCATTAAAGATGCAATTAAAGCAGCTTTTGATCGTGGTGTAGAGGTTCGTATAATTACTGACAATTATAAGGTGAGCGATGAAGGCTCAGACATTGAAGAGTTATCTTTGCATGGCATCCCTGTGCGCGTTGACGAAAGCGAAAATCACATGCATCACAAATTTATGGTTGCAGACGATGAAATAACAATTACAGGATCTTACAATTGGACTCGAAGTGCCGAACGTTATAATCAAGAGAATATCGTGTGGGTCAAAGATCCGATGTTTGCAAAACCGTTTAATCAGGAGTTTGAAAAACTATGGGAGGAATCCAGTGAGCTTTATTCTTATTAGTGGCTAAACTTGTTTTGTACAGTTCGTGCTTGCTTTAGCAAAGCGGTAAAAATAAAATCAGGGATCTCTACGGCTCCAAGCATTTCAGTATGGTCATTGAGGTATTGTGAATCCATTAACATGTAGTTATTTGCTTTCAATAGTTGCATCAAGTGATGAAATGCCACTTTTGAGGCGTTTGGAACCAGAGAAAACATAGACTCACCAAAAAACGCACTACCAATTTTAACGCCATATAGTCCCCCAACGAGTACATTACCTTTATAGACCTCTATGGAGTGCGCATAACCTTTGCGATGAAGTTCAATATAGGCATTAATTAATTCGTCAGTTAACCAAGTTCCATTTTGATCACTTCTTGGTAAGGCACATTTACGTATAACGTCTTCAAATGCTTGGTTAATTGACCAATAAAAAACTTCGGGTTTTAAATAAGCCTTTAACGATTTCTTGGGCTTATAATTAGTTATCGAAAATACTGCCCTGAACACTGGAGCGTGCCAAGATATTTCACCCAATTCATCGGCCATCGGAAAATAACCTTCAAAATAATTGTTGTAAAGTACCTCCCAAGTTATGGGAGATTGATCCAAGGACATAGTATATTAACTAATGGCAAATAAAAGCAAGAGAACACCTGCTACAGCAAGTAATACCATAAAGATTATGACATTCACGCCACAACCCAATCCTTTGCGCAGCGAATCCTCTAGACTACCACCGCCAAGAAAATAGATTAGAAAAACAACGGCTGCTACAATTAATGCAACTTGTAACATAAAGAAAATTTAAATAATTGAAATGTTGGATAACTAGTATTTTTCAATCTGAGCAATTGGCATGAACAATCCTGTACGTTCTTCCGTGATTTCACCATCATATGGGTGCTAGAATAAATTTTTATCGTATAAAGAATCAGATTAAATCTCCAGTTCGTATACGATCCTCTATGGTGTAGAAATCGAAGTCTTCTGGAATGCTTTCGTTGTTTACCCCTACGATGTACGCTTCAGTTGTCCAGTATTCCGGATCCATTACTTCAATTCCATTCACCTGCATTTCGGTTTTTATAAGATTAATTAAGGATGCGTTACTGCATGCATCGCCGTTAATTTTAACCCAATCAACAGCATCGAATTCGCCTTCAATTACCTCATCACCTACATTAATTTTGATTTGATTTTCAAATGCATCCCCATCTTGATGGTTAGATTTGATTAATACGGTAAATTGTTTCATAAAATGTATTTATATCAAAAATAGTATTTTTAGCGCATGGATTGGATACAACAATATAAGAAAAGAGTATTATCTCGATTAATTTCGGTAGAACCCAGTAAACTAAAGGAAAAAATAATAGATTCTGAATACTACTTGGTTTCTGAAAAAATTGACGGATTTTATACTGTCATGGTGGTTTCTGCTAACGGAATATCGCTATATAACAAAAGTGGCGGGGAGCTTAACATACCGGGGATTCAGCAATTGAAATTTTCCCAACCCTGCGTATTAGTGGGGGAACTTTGCGTTTTTGAGAATGATCGTCCACAAACCCATCGAGAATTATCTTCAGCAATTGCAAAGCCAACCGATAAAGACATTCGCTTCGCAGCGTTTGACATTATTGAATTAAGTGGGAAAGGAGTGGAAGGAGATGCCGTTGAAAAATATCGTGTATTGTCTAGCGTAGCAAATCAAACGCGTTGTTTTACCATAACTCAAGAGCAGGTTACCAGTAGAACAGAAGTGGAGGATTTTTATAATAAAATTACCTCCAATGGGGGAGAGGGTATTATTGTAAAGGCAGCAAATGAAATGGCTTACAAAATTAAACCGATCATTACCTTGGATTTGGTTGTGCTAGGGTTCTGTGAAGGTATTCAAGAAAAAGCAGGAATTGTAAGGGATTTATTGCTTGGGGTGGCGCTGGAAAATAATGAATATCAAGTGGTTGGAAGTGTTGGTACCGGACTTTCGAATGCCGATCGATCTTCCTTCTATGAAGCCCTTGCTGCAAATGAGGTTAGCAGTTCATACACGGAAGTTTCTGGAGCAAAAACTGCGTTTGTAATGGTAAAACCCGAATGGGCGGTAGAGGTTTCTTGTCTTGATATCTTGTCGGATAATTCACAAGGGTCGATCAAAAAAACCATACTCACCTATGGCACATCCGGCTATGATGTAAAGGAATTAGCGACAGGTGTGAGTTTAGTTAGTGCAGTTTTTATTCGGAAACGAACCGATAAAACAGTTGGTGTTGCTCATACAGGAATGCAACAATTATCAGATTTTTTAATTCCTTCAGCAACGGAAGTACACCCTAAACAGTTAGTGGATTCACAAATCGTTTTAAGGGAAGTATATACAAAAGAGAACAAGAATGGTAAAATGGTTCGAAAAATCCTTGGATTAAAAACGAATAAGGAAGGTACTGGCCTTTTTCCTCCATTTTTGGTTTTGTATACTGATTTTAGCGCCGGAAGGGCTAAACCTATGGATCAAGAAATTACGTGGTGCGCATCTCAATCGAGTATGCAAGATAAAGTAACAGCACTTCGTGCGGAGTATATTAAAGGAGGTTGGAATAAAGTAAATTAATATGGCAAGAACGATTAAAATAAATTACAATGGTAAAACCTATGAGCCGACGATTCAGGCATTGAGTCGTGAAAAATTGTATGGGTTCATTGAAGAATTAATTCAGGATGAAAATGCCAAAGCTTGCATTGTTGGAGGGCTTTTAATGGATGGACAAACCTTGATAGGTAAGGGCTGCACTTCTCTTAAAACAATAGATAATAAAGGTGTAGAGCTAGCAAAGTCTTCCCTCAAAGCGGTTGATGTTCATGGGAAATCTTTGGCCTTGGTTCCTTCCGTTTTTGAAACTGGAATTGTACTTCAGGCGGGTACAATGGACAACTTGTTTGATTTGGAGGTTGATGCCGTCTATGATTTTGATTGGGTGGATGAGTCAATGAAGAATGAGTTTATGAAAGAAACTAAGGACAAAGTGTTCACTTGTGAATTCAATTATCGAACGGACTATGAAGGAATGAATGGAATCCTTATTTCAAATGATGAAGGAGTCTTTATCTTGGCTGGAAGAACCTTGCAATTCGACTATTTAGATAACCATATTCAAACCATTATAAACCTTCCCGAGGTGGTTGAGGAAGATGAAGAGTCAGAAATGGATTTCGCTATGTTTTAATTGAATAGAAAATGAAACGATATATTAATTTAATGGATGAAAAGGGGCGTGACGCAAAACTATTGTTTTCAGGTCAACCCAAGGAGAAGCAGGTTTTTTATGTAGCCGAAAATGGTCTTCCAATTCAATCGATTCGGGTATTAAAAACCACATTAAATGGAAGTTATGAGGGATTACTAGCCAACTATGGGAGCAATGAAAAAATTGCCGATGCCTTGATTAACGGAGATCCAGAATTAGATATGAAAAGAACCGGAATGAAAATTTCGGGCACAACACGTTTGTATATCACGAGCCAATTAAAACCAGCGCATCGTGTTACGGTTCATGAAATTATTCGCGATACAAAAGGAGAAAAAACATCTGAACGAAGGGTGTTGGAAAATGAATCGAATATCATAGATGAGATTCCACTCATGATGGGTCAGTTGGTTAAGAAATCTTTAATATACAATAAGGTTGTATTTGTGAAAAAATATCAATTACATCACGTAAATGGCTTAACCTTTGAATTTCTTTACGACATAGCCAAACAGTTGGAAGATGAGCAATCGCTAATGATTGTCGGTGCAGGAAAGAATGGAAAAGATCCCCTGGTTTTTCAAGATGGCGGTAAAAAATATCGTGGTTTTCTTGAGGGAAGAACGCAAGGTAAAAAATACCTACTCGTATTGCATTTAAGTAATTTAGAACTCAAGGATATTTAGCTACCATTTTAGCTGAAATCCCATATTGAAGTTGTAGTATAGTTGTTCAATAGGGAGCGGCCGGTAAGCATCGAAATTATGATCATAATGCACGCGGATTGCAAGGTGTTTTGTCACGGTGAAGAAGATGTTTGCGTCAATAAACCAACGAGGTGTCAAAAAATGTTGCAATTGATCGTTCATCGGAAATTGAACAAAGGTACTCCCGCTAAAATCAATACCTTCCTTCAATTTAAATGCAGTTTTTGCAGTCAAGTTTAATCTTGGGATGGCTCTGTAAACAACGCTTAGAGAATCTTCTGAAAATGCAAAAGCCGTTATGCTTGGATTCCATTTTTCGTATTCATAAAACACGCCAATTCCAGCATATAAATCATCGGTTTTGTCTTCCCAAAATTTAAATCTAGCATTACATCCTGCCAGTCCACGATTCTGAAGCCCCCACACGCCATTCCATTGATATTGCATGTAAAAGTCTGGGTAAACCCTGCGCTTATCATTATCTCTTAACCGCATTTGCATATACCCATTGTTTTCAAGGATGGTCCCGCCATTGAATGCCGCATCTGTTTGCGCGAGTGTAATCCAAACCAAGCTGTTTTTCTTGAAAAAAAAGTCGTTCTCCAGTTGACTTGAAAATTCAATTAAGTCACGTTTTTGCTTATCCAAACTAAACCCAAAATTCAAAGAGAAAATATTTCTACGAAACACAGTATCTTCCCCATTTTCACGGTCTAGGTTTAATACTTGACCGAACACCCTTGGTACTAAACACCAGATAAAAAGTAATAATGTAATTTTATTCATTTACAACGCTTTTTTCTGTAAGGACAAGTTTGATTCGTAATATAAGTTAAGACCTTGTTAACACCTGTCTAGTCCCATCTTCTATTCGATCACAAATATCATCAAGGGGTAAATCATTGTCATCTGTTCCGAACGGATCCTCGATTTCTTCGGCAAGAATTTCCATTGAGACAAGGGCATAAAATACAAAAGTTGATATCAAGACAGACCAATATTCGAATAACTCTACAAAGGCAAGAGGCATCGTGACGACATAAATAAAAATGAATTTCTTGAAAAACAAGCTGTAAGAAAAGGGAATAGGAGTATTTAGAATCCGTTCACAGGCTCCTAAGCTATCAATCAATTGGTCCAAATGTCGACTGAGTTGTTGCCACTCAATCGAGTCAATACGATTTGTCGCCCGCAACTCATGCAGGGCTTTACGCAGCTCATGTGCGATCCATAACGGTTGATTATCTGCTGAGGATGATTCATCCAATGGAAATGGAAGATCAAGTTTATTCCGTCTTAAGTGCTCTTTCATGCTTTTAGAAAAAGCGATAATTAATTCTGTGTAATAGGTTCGTTCCGAAGTATTTAAGTCAAACGAGGACAGCAAACTCGATAGATTCCGCGAATCATTTACTACAGATCCCCAAAGTTTTCGTCCTTCCCACCATCGATCATATGCCGTATTCGTGCGAAACACTAAAAGCAATGAAATGACAAATCCCAGCAATGAATAGACCGAAGTTAAATTCTTTAGAACCGATGAGGTGGGGTAAAAATGCAGTTCTAGCGCCGTTATTATAGCAGTTAGTATTGCAATGTATATAAGTTCCTTCCATAATATACGAACGGTGTCGCTCTTGTGAAAAGAAAATATGAAAGTCAACCAACTTTTGGGATTGTATTTAATCATGATGGGGAATAGTTGAATGTTGAACCATCTAGATATTATTGTTTAATTACCCTCGCTTGTTTATCTCCAAGGGTTAAAATATATAAGCCCTGATCCAAGTTAGTTAAATTTAATTCCAAAGGTTTTGTAAGAATACAACCTTCCATTACAACTTTTCCTAAGGTATTTACAAGGGTGAATTTCTCGCCAATTTCACAAGATTGAATCGATATAATTCCCGATGATGAGGTCGGATTAGGGGTGATTTTTATTTCTGATGTTTGGTTTTCAGTTAATCCTACCGCAATTCCTTGCATTTCAGTCCACTTAAAGATTTTAGGTACCCCTAAGGTGTCAAAACTCATCTCTGCAATGGCTAATTTGCCCCCTTTACCAACCCACGAATAACTGTGTGTAGTATCTGCTGAGGTGCTTACTAAACTCCATGTTGGTGGGAACAATGGCTGTGCCCAAACAGAATCCACATAAGTTTCCATAGTATGAATTCGCAATACATCATAGGTGCCAAAAGGTGTAGTGATTTGACCCCATGCGTCCGTTGTATCTTTCACTACGGATGAACGTTTGAAATGGATTTGACTAATTAAAGGATTAATTGCAGCCCCTGGAACAATAACATCGATTCCATAAGTATCTGTGAAGCTTGATCCAAAAGTCCTTGGGAACTGATGCAGTGTTAAATCGGGGGAAAATTGGGCATTTATTGTTCCTGTCCCTAATAAATCCCCAGAATATCCTTGCGTTGTAAATGCTTGAGCTGATTTGTTGAAATACAAATAATTCGCATTGTCATTGGTCATGGCCATGTTGGAACCCCCAAATTGATTCCCATTCGGCGTGGAGGCTACTGAAATTACATTGGTATTCTCCGAAATAACATTGTTGCTTAAAGCGGTAAAATTCCATACTTGATTTGGTCCACTTCCTCCGGGTCCAGGCAGTACGGTCATGGTGTCGGATCTTCGCGGAATGTAATCTCCTACAGACGGCATATCGCTCTGGTCAAAGGTGATTTGTGTGAATCCATAATTGGAAACACAAAAAATTGCGATAAATATTAGATTTTTCATAGGTTAAAATTATAGATAAAGCTACTTATATTTTTTTGAATCGATATATGCCCATGCCCAGAATCCCCAAAAGTACTGTTGCAAATAGGAGGTGTGCGGTTTGCACTAATCCAGGCAAATCAAAATAAGCCAAACATACTCCTGCCAATAATTCTACTGAAAGAATTCCCAATGCCCATCGGATGATCGATAATTTGCCTGACTTTTCATTTTTCCATCCCACATAAGCCAACAGAATTAAAACCAACCAGCTGAAGCTTCGGTGGATAAAAAACTCCATTCCAAACTTATCACTCCAAGCATCTCTACCTAACCCTTGCTTGGTAAGTTCATCAATATACTCCCGCACCTGTGTTCCTAAGAACATTTGATAAAATGTAATAGCAAAAATTGACCACCACACGTAATATACTACCGGTTGAACCTGAAGTGTCTTATTGTGTCTTGGTGAAATTCGGTAAATCAGATGCAATTGAATCAACAGTATTACCAAAGCTAAAAACATATGTACGGTGATGGTCCAAGGTACCAAGTTGGTTGCTACCACGATGGACCCAAACCACGCTTCGATACCCATTAAGATTAAATTTAAAAACGAGAGGCCAATTAGCCAAAACGAACGATAATAAATTAGACTCCAAATGAATCCAATTAACATAATGTTCCCGGCAAGAAATCCAAGCAATCGATTGATATATTCCGTATACGTTCTGGCCGCATTAAACGGCTCTTCCTTGAGCAGTGTAGGGTCGTTTTTGATTTTTTCGGCCGTTTCTTTCATGCCAATCGACGTAAGAAACTTACAGAATTTTACGGCTTTTTTTGACCGCTTCTCTTGGAAAATAGCCAAATAATTGGATGGGAGCTGTTCTTCAGCGGTTGGTGGAATCCATTGTCCGAAACACTTCGGCCAATCCGGACATCCCATGCCGGAGCCGGTGATTCGCACAAAACTACCGGCACAAATCACTAAAAATAGACTAATTAATGCCACCCATTGATAACGAAGAAAACGCCTTGAAAATTCCATAGTCAAAAGTACGATTTAGATTTATTCATTGCACAAAAAAAAGGGGCCGAAGCCCCTTTGATAAACGATAGCTATGAAATTACTCAACAACTAATTTCTCGGTGTAAAGTGTCTCATTCACAAGGATATTTACTGCATAAATTCCTGCAGATAATCCATTTAAGTCCATGGAGATACTTTGCGCACCAGAAAGATTTGTATAAGTCCCACTTGTGATTAACTTTCCGTTTAGGTCTGTTAATTCAATGTTTACATCACTTTCTGTTGCAAGGTTTAATAAAATCGCAGATGATCCTGCCGCTGGGTTCGGGGCTAATACAACTGCTTTACTTTTGCTTAGCACTTGAGCAATTCCAGCATTAATGCCAGTTTCATACCCATTCGCTACCGCCGTGGTAATATCCACAGAACCGGCATTGTCAATTTTACCCGTTGGGTCGATAAGCAGTCCTATGATTTGAATTTCGCTTTCATCCCATCCTGCTGGTAAGGTAAAGCTGTAATTAACGATATGCGCATCACCTGCATTAACAGTTGCTGGGAATATTCCAGTCATTCCCGTGAATGAAGGGGCAATGGCTCTTGCCACATGATCATATACCATCTGTGCTGCAGGTACAGGGCTTGGTAAGGACTCAAAGCCTCCCATTACGCCATTATTTCCCCCGGCATATGCATTGGATTGACTCCAGCCTGCTCCGGTTCCCGTTACACCATCTTCAGTTAATACACAAGCCGACTTGTAGTTTCCATTCGCGGCTAAGGCAAAGTTGTAACGTACTGAAACGTTCAAGACACGTGATGCAGCATCCCATGTTGCACCATTCACTAGGGTAGCCTTTGGTGCCGTTTGAAGTCGAGTAAAGAAATCAGATGACATTCCTGAAGGATCAACATCACCCAAGCGATCAACCAAGGCACTTGGATATCCGCCAATCAAGGTACCGATTCCTTCGTCATATTCAGTTACGGTCATTGGGTCACCGTTATGTACGGCTATTCCAGCCCAAAAGTCTTGGTACTTGGTTTCGAATAAATCCATAAAAACCGCTCCACGTGGACACCACTGACACCATGTTCCGGTAGCTTCCTCTCCAACAACCATTTTACCTGGTGCAGGTACAATCGGATTAATCATTTCTATCAAGGTATCATTGTTTGGGTTGTTGTCGCCTGCTCCACCATTTACATTGTATACTACCGCTGTTATTGGAAGCGCTCCCGCAGCTAATACCGTTGAAGGTAGGGTCACGTTATAAACTCCAGCAGTTGCGATGTTAACACCGGTTACATTTTGTGTGCTGGTTGAACCGTTGTATGTTAAATCAACTTTCAAGCTCGTTATAGCCGTACTTCCACCGTTAACTACTTTCACAGTTGGTGTACCACTTTGGGTGGCAAGTTCAGCACCCATATCAATATCAGCGACCATGGCATCCAAGGCTGGAACAGTGAATGGTACATGGTCAAACATTACATCATCAATATACATTTGTGTATTTTGAACCGGAAAAAAGTCAGCTGATGCCACGGTATTTACTCCGTTTACCCAAGTGCCTACTAAATTACCGTTAATAAAGGCTTTCCAAACATGTAATGTCAAGTTCGCTTCAATTTTCAATTCAAACCATGTCGCTTCTGGGTATGATGCTAGCACTAGATTTGGGGTATTCCCATCATCGATAACTAATTGACCGGCATCAAAATTTACATTCAAGGCCCACAAGTTCCCAATGGTTAATGCCCCTTGGATATTGTAGTATCCTGTTTTACCTGAATTAATGTAGAATTTATTCTGTAGAGTAAAGATTCCGCTATTGTATAACTGGCCAAATTTCAATACCACATCTTGAGGACCACCATTGGCTGATGTTGATGAGAGGTAAATAGAATTCGGTGCTGAACTAGAGTTTGCGCTGGTTATTTGAACATCCTCGTTTCCGCCCTCTGTTCCTGACCATGTTGACCATGTTAACGATTGTGGTCCGAGGTATTGCCCCGCCGAGTACGCATCAAAATTGTCGCTAAACAACTGCGCATTTAAATTAAACGCCGCAAGTCCTGCGACCAATAGGTATACTTTTTTCATAAGATTGGTTTAATTGCGGGTAAATATACAATTATTCTTTGGTGCTTAGGTATCGGATCACTTCCGCCGCACCATGCAGGCCAAAGAGTGCTGGCATGTAACTAATGGTACCATAGAATGACTTTTTGAACTTTGTTCCGTCGGTCATTTTAAGCGATTTTTTATCTTGAAGTTCAGAAGAAAACACGGCCTTTATTCCACGAAGCGATGCTCCTTGTCGTTTCATGCGCTTTTTTATATGGGCCCCTAACTTACAGTTGTGCGTATCGGCCAAGTTAACAACTTTTACGGTCGATGGATCGGATTTCCCTCCAGCTCCTAAATGGCTAATGATTTTAATTTTTAATCGCTTACAAGCAAGTAACCAGGCAAGTTTTGGACTTACCGAATCAATACAATCCATCACATAATCTGGTTTATATTCAGCTAAGAGCTCCCAAACACGTTCAGGAAGCACAAATTCTTCAATGATATACAGCTTGATTTCTGGATTGATGTCCTTAATTCGCTCCCCAAGAACTACGGCCTTGTTTCTACCAATCGTTGAATCTAAGGCCGTTAATTGACGGTTTTTGTTGGTTGGATCAAAGACATCCCCGTCGATTAGGGTTAGTGTACCAATTCCCGCTCGGGCAATAAATTCTCCCGCAAAAGATCCAATTCCACCTAAGCCAACGATCATGACATGAGCGTTTGCCAGTTTATTAAGTTTTTCTGTTCCCACCAAGAGTTCAGAACGTTCTAACCAATGACTCATGCCCCAAAAATAGCCAAAAAATTCTGTTCAATTTGAGCATTTACCTCCTCAAGTGGGGTGGAGGTGGCTTGGGAATAGTCGCGGTATACTTGAGTAATATCTGTTTCGCTAACATCGGTTTCAAATAAGATTCGATTCAATGGAATTTTACTCAGGATTGATTGCATGTGTGGGTTTTGCAGGCTGGCAGGACCGAGACTAAAGAAAACCTTGGTTTGTATTAAGCGTGGAAATTGTTTGGGTGAATTAAATCCATGAATAATCCAAGGCGTATGTTGCTGCGTTTTAATTAAAGAATAAAATTCGTCCCATGCGCGGACGAGGTGAAAGATGACTGGTTTTTGCAATTCATTAGCAAGGGTGAGTTGTGCTAAGAGCATCGCGTGTTGGATTTCCATGGAAGGTCCTTTGAGGCGATCCAGTCCTACTTCGCCAAGTGCCCGGCAGTTCTTATGTTGTAAGGCAGGAATTATTTCTCTCAGCGTCTGAACAGCTGCCTGCCATGGATGCACGCCAACAGAAAACAGGCTCGACGTGTATACGCCATCACTTTGGTAAATTCCAACATGATTATCAGGAATTTTGTGGGTGTGGGCGTCGTAGCTTTTCATTTCAATTCAAAATTACGTGGGAATTAAGAAATATCGCGTAGTCACATGATTTTTTGTATATTCGGCAGCAATAATCTTTAAAACTAAGCTATGAGTAACGCTGACAATAAGAATGAAATTCAAATGCTTTTCGGGCATCCGAAAGGTTTATGGTTTATGTTTGGAACCGAGATGTGGGAGCGCTTTGGGTACTACTTGATGCTCGGAATCTTTTCGCTTTACATGCTTGATGGGTGGAATAATGGTGGAATGGGTTTTGATGGTCAATTGAAATCGGATATTTATGGTACTTACCTCGGGTTGGTATACTTAACACCGTTCATTGGAGGGTTGTTAGCTGATCGTTTATTAGGGTACAGAAAATCAATCATACTTGGTGGATTAATGATGGCCGCAGGATATTTCATGTTAGCGATGCACACCATTCCAAGTTTTTATATCGCTTTGCTCTTAATTATTCTTGGCAATGGGTTCTTCAAACCGAACATATCTACCCTAGTAGGTAATCTATACAGTGAGGAATCTTTAAAGGATAAGAAAGATGCTGGATTTAACATTTTCTACATGGGGATTAACATCGGTGCTTTCGTTTGTAATTTTGTTGCAGCCTTTATGCGTATTAACTACGGATGGGGTCATGCCTTTGCTGCTGCGGGAGTTGGAATGCTTATTGGGGTTGTTGTTTTCTCCATTGGTAACAAACACATTAAAAGTTACGATGTGGTTAAACCTTTACAAGAAGGCGACATGTCTACATTAAAAATCCTCGGATTAACCGTACTTCCGATGTTCGTCTTTGGAATTATTGGATATTTGATTCCAGGAAATTTATTGGGTACGGATACCAACGATGCCTTTATTATTGGGTGTCTCCCTGTAATTGGGTTCTTTATTTACCTAGCATTTAAGTCAGAGGCGAAAGAAAGTCGAGCGATTAAAGCCTTACTGGCCGTGTTCACCTGTGTTATTTTATTCTTTGCAATTTTCCATCAAAATGGAGATGCCCTAACCATTTGGGCTGAAGATTATACGGACCGTACAATGGCTCCAGGAATTACAGGTGCTGCGGATGCTGCAGGTATGGCACAGTTGGTTGAAAACAGTCCGTTGATTAAAGATAAGGCGACTTATGAAGCATCTATGAGCTTTTTGAATATTACTCAGAATGCGCTTCCTAAAGAAACAAAGCAGGATTTTAAAAATTTAAAATTGTGTGCGGAGAAAATTGAGCGCATCGACAAATCATATAAATACTTTACAAATCTTTCGAAATCGGATGTTCCAGCGCTACAAGCCAATAAAGTGGATGCTACCGTTGCAGCAAATATTGAGGAAGATTCTACCCTAGAAAAAACTGATAAAGCATTACTTCTGAATTTGGCAGCTACTCCAAGCCAGCAACTTCCAAGTGTGCTTAGCGAGAAGAAATCTATCGCAGTTCTTTCTGCTGAAACGGCAGAGCAGATTAAGGATAAGGAGGCAGCACTTGCTAAGGCGAACGATACAGGAGAAAAAGAAGACTTGAAAGCTGAACTCACTGCACTCAATTCTGCACAGAACGTTTATGAGTATTTACAAAAGAATGAGCTTATTCATAAATCAAATGCAGAAGCTCCTAATTTAAAGTTGTATTCTACAGAGCTATATCAGTCCATTAATCCATTTTGGGTGGTTGTATTAACCCCAGTGATGGTTGGAATTTGGGGCTTTTTCCGAAGAAAGAAAAAAGAACCAAGTACGCCAGCTAAAATTGCTATCGGATTGGTTATTACAGCCTTATCTGCACTTGTAATGGTAGGTGCTGTTTTTGCTACGAATGGGTTGGATGCTAAAGCAGGTTCGATGTGGTTGCTAGCTTCTTATGGTGTAATCACCATCGGTGAACTTTGTTTATCTCCAATGGGCTTGTCCTTAGTATCTAAATTAAGCCCTCCACGTATCACAGCATTAATGATGGGCGGATATTTCCTTGCTATTTCCGTTGGAAACAAGATGTCTGGAATGCTTTCCAGTCTTTGGGAAGGATTTGATGCAAACAGCAAACAGAATTTCTTTTATTTGAATTTTGCCTTAGTGTTAGGCGCAGCCTTGTTGCTGTTCTTGATGTTACGTTGGCTAAACCGTGTAATGAAAGAAAACAACGTTTTATAACCCATTAAAGGCTCTTCGGAGCCTTTTTTCATTAATCTAATTAAACATGCTTAGTTTATCCGAAATTCAAGACTTCAAAGGGAAATTCCCAAAACAGATTTGGTATTTATTTTTTACCGAAATGTGGGAGCGCTTCTGCTTTTATGGCAACCGAGGAATGTTAGTCATTTTCATGACCGATATTTTATTAATTCAAGATGATGCCGCTAACCTAAAATATGGAGCGATTCAAGCCTTTGTCTATGCATTTACCTTTGTTGGGGGATTGTTTGCTGATAAAATATTAGGGTTTCAACGTTCGCTCTTATGGGGCGGTATTTTGATGGTGTTGGGTAGTATTGTTATGGGATTAGATGCGAAGCACTTCTTCTTTTACGGCATTTGTCTCATCATTGTAGGAACTGGATTCTTCAAGCCAAACATTTCAACCATGGTAGGGGAGTTGTATCGTGAAGGGGATCCGCGAAGAGATGCTGGATTTAGCCTGTTTTATGCCGGTATCAATATTGGTGCATTATTGGGAGGAGGACTTTGTGTATACGTAGGGAAAACCTACAGCTGGAATATTGCCTTTTTATTGTCTGGTGTTTTTATGGCATTAGGCTTATTGAATTTTATTCTAACGAGAAAGCTCTTAGGTCCGATTGGTATTTCTCCAACCACAGAATCACCCGCTAAAGATCGCAGAAATCGATGGTTTGTTTATGCCGGAACGCTAGCAGTTTTGCCACTGATTTATATCATGATTCGAAAAACAGAGTATACCGACTTATTCATGTATATCATTGGACCAGTTACCTTGGTTTATATCATTTATGAGATGACGAAATTAGATAAAGCGCAAATCAAGAAAATGGTGGCTGCGATTATCTTCATTTTATTATCCATTATATTTTGGTCGTTTTTTGAGCAAAGTGGCGGTTCTTTGAGTTTGTTTGCACGCGATTTAGTTTCCAGTAAAATGCTGGGTATTGAAATAGATTCTAACGTAGTGAATAATTCAGCCAATTCGTTTTTTGTAATTTGTTTTAGTGCACTCATCGGCTTATTGTGGGTGTGGTTGAACAAACGAAAGTTAGAACCCAATTACTTCGCGAAATTTGGTCTTGCCTTTCTTTTCCTTAGCCTTTCGTTTTATCTGTTTTATGCGATGCGCTTTTGGCTTGATAGTGACGGCTTGGCTTCTTTAGGGCTTTTCACACTAGCCTATTTGGTAATTTCTATTGGTGAACTTTTCTTATCGCCCATTGGACTCTCTCTCATGACAAAATTATCACCTAAGCACTTATGGGGAATTATGATGGGGATGTGGTTTTTGGCCTCCGCTTACGGACAATATGTTGCTGGAATTCTTGGTGCGGGTATGTCTAGTCCGGATGAAAAAGCTCCATTGAGCGTTCGCTTAGATGGTTATACCAATGGATATTTACAATTGAGTATCTATGCCTTAATTACAGGGGTTGTAATCATCCTTGTGGCGCGATGGTTGAACCGATTGATGCAAGAAACCCCAGGCGAATAGTACGGCCTTAGATTCGATACTTTTTGAAGAACGCCTCCCAGTTCCATAGGAACGGTGCAATTAACTCGTCGATGCGTTTTAGGAATACTGGATTTGGCGTATTCATGCGCTTAAAGTAATCGTCCTGATATTCATTTAGCCCATATTTATGAAATACCGCCTTAGACATCGCATAAAGTGTGGTTTTTGATGGAATGTTAACGCGCTTCATGTACGACTTATAGTCTTGGATTAATTGACGCATTTCAAGTTCTTCCATTTTGTAAACGCTCGCAAGTTTGTCGTATACTAAATTGATTACTCTCGTTCCGGATTGACCATCGAATAAGCGTTCCATTTCAATGATGTTCCCTGTAATTACAATCAGGGCGAATTCATTTACGTTCTTTGTATCGATGGAAGGAGAACTAATGAAGCATGGATCTTCGTTAATTGCACCTGCAACCAACTCAAATCCGCGATCAATCACATCAAATATTCCGTTGATGAAAATATTCGAAACTTGATCTTCGCTTAACTTTTTCTTTAAAATACTGGAAAACATCGTTTAACTGAGTATTTGAGGTTACCTACAAAAATAGCTAAGGTTTCCCGATTATTTTTTTTCTATGTTTTATCTTATTAACGGAGTTTTCAACAGCATTCCGATGTATTTTTGTCAAAAAATTATTCAATGAAAGCGATTATTAAAACATCAAAAGGAAACATGGTGGCGGATCTTTATGATACCGATGCACCTAACACCGTAGCTAATTTTAAAAAGTTAGCAGAGGAAGGATATTATAATAACCTAACATGGCATCGAGTTATTCCTGATTTTGTGATTCAAGGAGGATGTCCAAATTCTCGTCCTGGAGCTGCAGGTATGCCAGGTACTGGTGGACCAGGTTATCAAATTGATTGCGAGCTGGATGGGGAATTACAACATCACGAGCGAGGTGTTCTATCTATGGCGCATGCCGGAAGAAACACCGGGGGATCCCAGTTTTTTGTATGCCATTCAAGAAATAACACAGCACATTTAGATAGAAATCATACGTGCTTTGGCAAAGTAACCGAAGGTTTAGATGTATTAGATGATATCCGTCAAGGCGACGAAATCATCGGAATCGAAATTCAAGCGTAATCAATTGTGTTAGAAGCGGCCGAATTGACCAATAATCAGTTCGGCTAATTCTTCACCGATTCGGTCCTGCGCTTCATTGGTGGCTGCACCAATGTGTGGAGTACAAGCGATGTTGGGATGACTAATTAATCGTTGGTCCGGATTAGGTTCGTTGTTAAATACGTCTAAAGCCGCTGCCGCAACCGTTCCATTCGCTAAGGCATCCAATAAGGCTTGCTCATCAATTACCCCGCCTCTAGCCGCGTTAACAAGTCGAATACCGCGTTTCATTGCGTTGAACTCCGAAGTTCCAATAACTGCGGATCCATTGGCTTGTTTAGGGACATGAATCGATAAATAGTCGAGTAATCCAAGTGTTTCATTGCACATCGTTGCACTTTGGAGTTTAACCATCACCTGTGTACCATTTCCGATTAATACTGGGATTTCGAATTCCCTTTCAGTGTGCGTAATGGGAACTACATGCATCCCTGCCCCCAAGGCATATGACGCTAAACTTTGTCCGATTCGACCAAAACCAAGAATCCCAATAGTTTTACCTCGTAGTTCTACCCCTTTACCATAGTTCTTTTTTAAGGTGGAAAAATCACCGTGCTCCATGTGCTTGAAGCTGTCATGCATAAAGCGAGAAATTGCAAATAAATGGCCCATCACTAATTCTGCAACGGATTGAGAAGATGATGCAGGCGTGTTGATCACCGTGATTCCTTTTTCTCTCGCATAGCTTACATCAATGTTGTCCATTCCTACACCGCCTCTTCCGATTAATTTTAAGTTCGGACACGCATCAATTAACGCGGCTCTCGCTGTGGTTGCACTGCGCACCAGAAGGATTTCTACGCCTTCATTGTTGAGGTAGTTCGGAATATCATCTTGTGCTACTTTAGCAGTAATTACCGTGTATCCTGCGTTTTCTAGGGCCTTTTGGCCAGCAGCGGAAATCCCATCGTTTGCAAGTATTTTCATGACTTATGCTTTTCGTTCAAATTCTTTCATAACATCTACCAAAACCTGTACGCTTTCAATGGGTAAGGCGTTGTACATCGATGCACGATATCCACCAACCGAGCGATGTCCAGGCAGGCCAACGATTCCGGCTTCTTTCCACATCGCATCAAAAATAGACGCACGAGTCTCATCTTCAAGTAAAAAGGTAATGTTCATGTGTGATCGGTCTTCACGTTCAACCGCTCCTCTGAATTGTGAATTGCGGTCAATTTCAGCATACAATAATCCTGATTTGGCATTGTTTCGTGCCTCCATGTCCTTAACTCCTCCATTCGCAATGAGGTTGCGGAGGTTGAGCATCGCAACATATACTGAAAACACGGGGGGGGTATTCAGCATGGATTCCTTATCTATTTGTTGTTTTAAATCTAAATAGGTAGGCATGAACGGCGAGGTAGATTTACCTAGCATTTCATCTTTTACGATATACAAGGTCGCACCGGCAGGACCAAGGTTCTTTTGTGCACCCGCATAAATCAAATCAAAATCAGCCACATTGATTTCTTTTGAAAATATATCAGAAGACATATCACAAACCAGTGGAAGTGCTGTTTTTGGAAAATCTTGAAATTGGGTTCCGTAGATGGTGTTATTCGATGTAAAGTGAATATAGTCTACATCGGACGGAATTTGATAATTTTTTGGAATATAGGTGAAATTACGGTCTTCAGAGCTCGCGAAAACATCTACAGTTACACCCACTTTTTTCGCTTCTTTAATCGCCCCAGAAGCCCAGGTACCGGTATTGATATATCCCGCACGTTTGGTGTCGCGCATCATATTCAGCGCAGCGATCGTAAAACCTAAGGTTGCTCCTCCTTGTAAAAAGGCAACTGAGTACCCATCGGGGATATTCAATGCTTCTTTGGTAAGCGCCATTACTTCATCCATCACAGCCACAAAATCTTTGTGTCTATGAGAGACTTCGAGAATGGATAAGCCATTAAAATCAAGCACCGCCTCTGCGGCCTCTTTAAATACATCTTGTGGTAATATGCAGGGACCTGCGCCAAAATTATGTTTCATGATGAATGGAATTTTATGAATAAAAAAAAGCCGTCGTTAGACAGCTTATTTAGTTTCGCTTGTAGCTTTCTTAGTGGTTGTTTTCTTGGTTGCACTAGCTTTCTTAGCTGCAGGTTTCTTCTCTGCTGCTGGCTTTTCTGCTTTTTCTTTGGTTGTTTTAGTAACAACTGCAGCTGTAGTGTTTGACTTTCTTTTGCGAACGTTTCCGTATGAACCAATTACTCGCTTTCCTTTTGCCGTTTTTTTATCTCCTTTTCCCATGTTCTATGTATTGTAGTTCAGTTATATGTGCAAAGTTAAAATTCTTTTTCTAAATGAGCTGTTCTAAATTGCTTTTCAAGGGCCTCCCCGCCATTTAGAATGCGTGTACTCCAAATTATTTGTAATGCATCTTGTTCCTCCATGCTTAGTTTCCAAGGAAATGTAGCTTTTTCAAGGCGGTTTCGTAGTGTCTGTAAAATGATTGCCACAGAGACAGATAGGTTGAAACTCTCTGTAAATCCATACATCGGTATCGTAAGGTGATAATCAGCATTGGCTAATATGGATTCGGTTAAACCTCGCCGCTCGGTACCGAAAATCAGGGCTATTGGTTCTTCTATCGGAAGGGTTTCTGGCGTATAAGCATTTGCGTGCGGGGATGTAGCAACTAGTTTATAGCCTTTTTCTCTTAGGTGATTTAAACAATCCACGGAAGCTGTTTCTTTATTCGTAAACCGGTGTAGATCGATCCATCTTCCAGACCCTAAAGCAATGTTGCGCTGCAGTACATATTTGTTTTTATCTTCAATCGTGTATAAGTCTTGAATTCCAAAACAGTCGCAGCTGCGAATAACAGCAGATGCATTGTGTTCTTGAAAGATGTCTTCTAATACGATACTGATGTGTCGCGTACGTTCTTCAGAGATGCGGTTAAAAAGCGCTACTTTATGCGGCGTTAGTATCTCCCGGAAACGTTGGAGAACATAGGTATTCTCTGCTGTATTCATTACTTATCGATATGGTAATCACTCTTTTTTAGCCACCCTTTTTTAATGAAGTAAACAAATAAAATAATCCCTAATGAAATCATTACACCCACTACAATAAAATAGGCATTTTTCTTTTTTAATTCAGGCATATTTTCGAAGTTCATCCCATAAACCCCTGCTATGAATGTTAGGGGAATAAAAATCGCACTCACAATCGTTAATACTTTCATGATTTCATTCATACGTTGTCCCTGGGCCGCATAATAAAAATTAGCTAATCCATCTAAAATTTGAATTTGACTATCAATCTCCGTTATTAAATTGTTGCAATTACTATTCAGCGTTTTAA
>Ga0315907_10000666_pt1 | contig 48928 bp, 46 predicted proteins | sample LakEriMetagenome_3_FD_203525 | JGI IMG/M metagenome (GOLD analysis project Ga0315907, IMG submission 203525) | Freshwater fungal communities from buoy surface, Lake Erie, Ohio, United States - Buoy 12 MA123 | ecosystem: Environmental > Aquatic > Freshwater > Lake > Lake biofilm | place: USA... | reverse complement strand
GGCTGAAGCCGTCGATGTCGGCGCACTGCGGCTGGCGGGCCCGGTCCTCGCGCGGCATCGCGCCACGCAAGGTCAGCACCTTCTGCCCAGCGCGCGGGCCGAAGGCGATGCGGTAAGTGATGGCTGCCGCCTTCAGTGGCCGCAGCGTGCGCGCCTCCTCGTCCTCGCCATCGGGCTCGGCCAGGTAGCGCTGGCCCATGTCTTCGACCAGCACGCCTCGGCACGTGAGCATCTTCATCAGCCGGGCGATGACAGTCTGCAGCAGCGCGTGCAGTTCCTCGCCAGTGGGCGCACCGGCCTCGACGAAGCTGGGCGCGCCGTCGGCGTCGCAGCGGTACACGCCGTCCAGCCCCAGGCCGTGCAGGTGGATGTTCAAGTTGGCAGCCGAGCCGAAGCGCTGGATCAGCGTGACCGCGCCGCCCTGGCCCTCGTCGCTCTTGAGCCCCGTGTGGTCCAGCAGACGCCGCTCGACCACGCGCTGCACCACCTGCAGCACCGGCGTGACCAGCTCGGGCTGCGCGGCCAGCAGCACGCGCAGCGGGATCGGCAGCGACAGGATCCACTGGCGTACCGGCAGCTTGATGGCCGCCACCGAAGCGGCGCGGCTGGATGCGGCAACCGGCTTTGAGCGATCCGGCCCGTGATCCGAGGCGCTCAGGGGCCCGACGCGGGGGAAGAGGGCCACTCCAACCCCGCGGTCATCGCTTCGAAGTCTTTGTCGTTCGTCAACGCCCGCTGGGCACTTCGCCGCTGCAGGTAGGCGTCCCTTATGAAGGTGTAGCGGTCGAGCGCGATGCTGTCGATGATCCGCTCTGCCCCCAAGAACGCCGAGCGCTGGCGGGTCAGATCCAACCCGGTCAGGGCGGCGCGAGCGGTCCTGCCATCGACGAAGTTGCTCCCCGTGGCCAGCATGTTCACCGGCAGCGCCACGCCGTCGCGCACGGTGGAAGGCCCGAGCAAAGGCAGCACCACGTAGGGGCCCGCTGCAAAGCCCCAAACGCCCAGGGTCTGGCCGAAGTCTTGCGAACTTTTGGCCAGCCCCATGTGCCGCCCCACGTCGAACAAGCCTCCCAGGCCCAAGGTGCTGTTGACGACGAACCTCGCTCCTTGCTCGATGCCCCGGCCGAACTGGGCCTGCAAGCCCCAGTTCACCGCCGACCAAGCGTCTTGCAGGTTGCCAAAGAAGTGGCCCACCGAATCCCGGACGGGCTCCGGCACGGCACGGACGTAGGCTTGCGCCACCGGCTTGACCACCGCTCGATCCACCGAGTCGTTGAAGGCAAACACCTTGCGGTTGGCCGATTCCCAGGGGTCGTGCGCGGCCGCGTCCAGGCCCTCTGGGGACGTCGGCGCGACGCTCGCGCATCCGCCCAGGCAGGCCAGCAGCGCCCCGGCCACCCCGAAACGGGCTATAGGGGTTGCGGCGGTTCGTTGTCTGCATGGGTCGTGCATGGGGTGGTCCTTCTTTTGGAACAAGGGAGCTCGCCTTGCGGCGCCAAGCAGGCGCCATGGCGCTCGGTCAACTGGCGGAGGCCTTGGCCGCTGCGTCGAAGAGTTGCCGCAACGAAACGGTCAAATGGTCAAAGACCCTGCGCATCCGAGGGCTCCGACGCAGGTCCTCGTGGGCGCACAGCCAAACCGACATCGGTTGGGCGACCAGTTCGGGGAACACCCGAACGAGAGAGGGTCGGTCGGCTGCAACCACGGCCAACAGGCCGGCGAACCCGATGCCGGCCTCCACCGCCTGCATTTGCGCGATGCCCGACATCGAACGGAACCGGAAGTCGGCCCGCTGCAGGGAATAGCCCGCCGCGGCCGCCATCTCGATGGGGCGCTCCACGCCGATGTCGCCGACGTAGCGCCCCTTGAGGTCGTGCGGCGTGTAGCCCTGGGGCAAGGCGTCGATGAGCACCCTGCTGCCGTACAGCCCCAACTCGGTTTGGCCGACGGAGACGGCAATGACGTCGTCTTGCTCGGGACGGAAGAAGCGAATGGCGATGTCCGCCTCGCGGCGAAGCAGGTTTTGAACGGCGTCGGAGGCCTGAACCTCGACCTGCAACATGGGCCAAGCGTTGAGCAAAGGCGCCAGCAAGCGCGGCAGCACGAGCGCGCCCAGCGCTTCGCTGGTGGTGATGCGCACCGTGCTCGCCACCTCCTCCTCGCCAGCCCATAGCGCTTGTTCAAAGCGCCCCACGCTGTCCAGCAGGGGCTGCAGCCGTGCCATCAAGAAGGCCGCCCGCTCGGTCGGTCGCATCTTGCCGGGCAGGCGGTCGAACAGCGTCTCGCCCACCAGGGCTTCCAACTCGCGGATGTGACGCCCCAACGTGGGCTGCGTCAACTCGAGCGCCTTGGCAGCGGCGGTGAGTGTTTGGGTTTCACACACCGCGATGAAGGAACGCAGCAGGTTCCAGTCATCAAGTCGCACCCCAGAGGACAGCACGTTGCTGAGCGGCATGGCATTCGAGCCCCGATTGAAGCGGTTCAGCGGCGGTCGCTGCCGCTGCGTCGCCGGTGTCGCTCGTGGCGAGGCACCGACTTGCTGCGGATGCTAATGACAAGTCCACCTTCAGAGTCCATGCAAAAACGCATGCTATGCATGCAGACGCGGGGGGTTGGCGCCGCCGCGTTGCCTCCCGACACTCCCGGCCCGCAGCCCGTCCCGCCCCTTCCCTCCTTCCATTCAAGCCGCAGCCATTCCATGAAACCCACCCCACTTGCCCAGGACGACCACGCCATGCCACGAGGCCTGCTGCTGGTGGCTGGGCTGATCCTGTTGGTACAAGGCTTGAGCATCTTTGCCCCCATGGCGGTGCTCGGCAATGCCATCCAATGGCCGGACAGCCTGGACTTTCCGCCCTCGAAGATGTTGCCGCTGTTGCGCGAGGAATTGGCCAGCGTGCGGCTGGGGTACGGGTTGTACCTCGGGTACTCGCTGCTCTTTCTCGTCACCGGGGTGGTGACGGTTCGCCTGGTGGCCCGGCCCGGGCCCTTGGGCACGATGGCCTTGATCGCCATCGGTGCGGCGGCCGTCTCGGCGCTCGCCCGGGCTATTGGCATCCTGCACTGGCTGACCGGCAGCGTGAGCCTCTCGGAAGCCCATGCCGCCCCCGGCCTGTCCGCCGAGGGCCGGGCCGCGATCGAGGCCATGCAAGCCGCGCTGAACGCCTGGGGCGGCGCCATCGGAGAGTCGCTGGGGGTTGCGGCCTTTGCCTCGATCTGGGCCATCGCAGCGGGCCTGTTGATCCTGCGCAACCGTCAGTGGCCCACCTGGGCGGGGCTGACGGGGGTGCTGGCCGGCGTGCTCGTCGCCCTGCCGGCACTCGAGCTGTTCGGCATCGCGCCGCCGGTATCCATCGTCTTGTCCACCACCGGCATCCAACTTTGGTTCATGGCGATGGGGCTGCTGTTCTTCCGGCGCGCCTTGCGCCGGACCGCTTGAGGGCGGTTGCCGTGCCGGTCCAGCGGCTCGAAGTTCAGGTCTTCGGCGGCCCCGACGTCATCCAATGGGTGCAGGACGAGACGCTGCCCGAGCCCGGCGCCAGTGAGGTGCGCATCGGGTCGAGGCCTCGAGCTTGGTCTTCACCGACATGCTCATCCGCCGCAACCTTTACCCGGTGTTGAAGCTGACCCTGCCCCTGACCCTCGGCTACGATTTCGTCGGTCGAATCGACCGCATCGGACCTGGTGTCACACGGTGGCGCGTCGGCGACTGCGTCGCCGACCTGATCCAACTCGGCGGCAACGCAACCCACCTGGGGCGTCCGGCCGCCTCGCTGGTCGCCGTGCCACAGGGTCTGGAAGCGACGCAGGTGGAGCCTCTGATCCTCAGCTACATGACCGCCTACCAGGCCATGTTTCGCGAGGGCGGCGCGAAGGCCGGCGATGCCGTGCTGATTTATGGCGCCAGCGGTGCGGTGGGGCTGGCTGCGCTGGACTTGTGTCGCGCCTTCGGGGTGCGGGCGGCCGGTGTTGCCTCAGCCAAGCAGGAGCAAGCCGTCACCCACAGGGGTGCTGCCTTCGTGGCGTATGACCAGGTCGGATCGGGCCTTCGGCTGGATCGTTGGTCGCGCGAGCTGGGCGGCTTCGCCGTCGTTCTCGATGCCGCCCGGGGAGAGGCGCTCTCGTCGGTCATGGTGCGTCTCGCACCGGCCGGCCGACGGTTGGTGGCGGGCTTTCAGCGCCGCGTTCCGGGCCGGCCAAGGAGCCGGGAAATGGCGGGGCCTGATGGCGAGGCTGGGGGTCGCCTTCGAATTCGTGCGGATCAAGTCGATGTCGTCCATGCCCTTCGTGTCTCAGCGCGTCGTCTCCTACGACGTCTCGGGACAGCGGGACGCGCACCCGGAGCAATTCAACGACGACCTGACGATGCTGCTGTCGCTGCTCGAGGCCGGCCGCATCGCGCCCCGTGTCCAGCGCGTGTTCGGGTTGGACGAGTCCGTCGAGGCGCACCGGCTGATCGAAACCGGCCAAGTCGAGGGCCGGATCGTGCTCGACCTGACCCGCCCCGTCGCCCGCCACCCCGAGCTACGGCACCGCCCCGGGGTGCCAGAGCGCGCAGCCCTGGAAACCCACGCGGCGGGCTGACCCCCACGCCCAGCGGCACTGGACCGTCAACGCACTCGCCCAAAGCTCGGGCCCATGGCGCCCGCAGGATCGACACATGACCGCCCCCCGACCCCTCCGCCCCGTGCGCTGCGTGCCCGGGCTTGCCCTGGTGTTGACGGTACTCGGGCTCTTGATCGGCTGCGCCCCTGGAGGCACACCCGCTTCACTGGACGAGCTCAGGCGCAGTGGCTGGCAAACGCCATCGGCCCTGGCCCCCGATGCCAGCTTTGAGGACTACGTCGGCCGGGTCACGCAGGAACTGCGCGAGCACCGACTGCCATTCGACCCCTCCAACGCAGAAGCCGAGCTGCCCCTGGTGGCACCCTTCCGAAAGGCCGCCGATGCCACCTGCCCCGGCACCGGGCCGCGAGGCATCGTCATCTTGGTGCACGGACTGTCGGACACCCCATTTGCCATGCGCGATCTCGCGCGCGCCTTCGCGCAGATGTGCTTCGAGTCACGCGCCCTGGCGACCTGCTGGGGGTGGACCCCCAAGACTGGCTCCATCACCTGAAGGCGGCGATCGCGCAAGCCAGGCGCGAGAGCCCGGTCGTGGTTTTGGCGGGCTTCTCGCTGGGCGCGGCCCAGGCGCTGGCCTCGGCCGCCGAATCACTCGGCAAGGTGGACGCCGTGATCGGCGTGTCTCCAGCCTACCGAATTCGCTCCAACTTCTTGGTGAGGCAAGCCGACTGGATGGCCCCCATTCGGCCTTGGCTGCTTTCCCGCCCCCGCGAAGAAGTCGCACGCTACGGCGCGATGCCCACCCAGGGCATCTCCGCCACCATGGCCATCCTCGGCCTCATGGACGAGCGCTTGCAGCGCCACGGGCCATTGCAAACGCCGTGGCTGATCGTGCAAAGCGAAAACGACGAAGTGGTGGACGTGGCCGCCAACCGGCGCCCCTTTGAAGCACGGGCCGGGCACCCCGGCTGCCTGCTGGTCAACTGCTTTTCTGACGCCCCACCCAGTGAACCCAGCAGCCGGGTGGCCCGGACGCCCGCGGCCAGCATCGCGCTGAGGGTGGTGGGGCTGTCCCACCTGTCCTTTCACATCTCGCCCGACAACCCGCACTACGGCCTCACGGGCCACTACCGCAACTGCGGCAGCACGCACTACCGGGAAGAGAAAGACATCGCCGCCTGCCAGCGAGCCGAGCAGGTTTGGTACGGCGTGAGCGGGCATTCACCACCGGTGGACCAGGCGGGCGCGCGATCCACGTTCAACCCGCACTTTCAGGAACTCGAACGCCGCATCGGCGAGTTCCTGGGCCCACTGCGTCATCAGCCCCGAGCGGCTGCCGCAGGGCCTCCCACCGCGTATCCAGCCGCACCTCATGGATCCGGCCCTGACGCACTGGTTGACCCTCCGGTCGGGCTGAGAGGGTTCAAGTTCCCTGGGGCCGTCTCAACAACCACCGCGCTCGTGCGACAGCGCCACGCCATCCGTCCCGGGCCCCTTTTGGGGCCCGGGACGGATAGCCGACGGCAGTCACCTAGACATCGCGATGCCCATGCAAGAACGCATGCAGTGCATGCGGCTGCGGGGGTTGGTGATGGCGAGGTCTGTTCAGACACTGCCGCCGGAACGTGGGTGCTGCAGGCGCATCCCGGTCTTGGAATCACCCAACCTCTTTCAGAAAGTCCGTCATGCATCACTCCTCGCTCCGATCCGCGAGCCCCTTGTCCGCCCTGGCAAGCGCGCCCCGTGGCCTGCTGCTCAGCCTCGCCCTGGCTGCAGCATCTGGCGCTGCACTGGCCCAAGAGCCGCCACGCAACCTGCTGGGTTTGGGCGCGATTTCCGTGCCCGACTTCGAAGGGTCAGCCGACTTGGCCGTGCGACCCTTGCTCTTGGGCCGCCTGGACCTCGGTGGCCACGGCAGCCTGCGGCTGTCAGGGCTTTCGGTGCAGTACAACGTCATGGGCCCCAAGAGCCCCTGGGCGTTGGGCCCTGTGGTGTCAATGCGCCCGGCTCGAGACGACGGGGTCGACGACGTGGTCGTGCGCAAGCTGCGCAAGGTTGACAGTACCGCCGAAGCCGGCTTCTTCGTCGAGTACGGCTTCATGGACACCTTGAGCGCCGGCGACCGCCTGAGCGTGGGCGTTGAGGCCAAGGGCGGCAAGGGCACCCAGGTGACCTGGAGCGCCCGTTACCAAGGCGCCAAGATGGGCGCCTTCCAGTACAGCTTCGACCTGAGCTCGACCCACGCCAACGACAAGTACATGGACACGTACTTCTCCGTGGACGCCGACAACAGCCTGCGCAGCGGCCTGCCCCTCTATAGGGCTGGCGGCGGGGTAAAGAGCACCTCGCTAGGGCTGACGGGTTCGTACGACCTCAGCCGGCAGTGGGCCTTGATCGGGCGCGCCAGCGTGTCTCGCCTTGCCGGCGACGCGACCGACAGCCCCATCGTTCGGCTGCGTGGTGACAACAGCGCCAGGTCCATCGGTATCGCAGTCGCTTACCGCTTCTGAAACCCACCCCTGCACCACCGCCCATGAACTCCAGCACCATGAACAACCCAGCGACAACAGGCACCGGTCCGTCGCGTCCGGTGCCGTCCTGGAAGCGCCGGGCCTTTGTGGGCGGTGACGTCGCCGTTGGGGCGGCCGCTGCCGCCACCCTGGTGGGCTACACCGGCACGCTGGAGGTCAAGGGCCGGCTGTCGGCCGACCGCCAGGTGCTGGAGGCGATCAGCATCAGCTTCAAGAACTGAGTTCAGTTCGTCGCCTGGACCTGGCGGCGCGCCTCGGCATAGCCGCTACTCACGGCGGCAGTGGCATCGGCGCAGCTGGTGCTGCCGTTGCAGACCACAGCGTCGATGGTGAACAGGCGCACGGCCGAGTCGGCGCCGGCGCTGGTCTTGCCCTCGTTGTAGACGGCCGAGTTGCACGACACGGTCACCCGCATGCCGCCCTCGGCTGACAGGTCCAGCGTCTGGCTGGCGTTGCAGCAGGTCGTCCAGCTGCCCTTCAGCACGCATGTCGATGTCGAACACACGCCTCAACAGCCACGCCCAGCTGATTGCAGCAGCGCGTGCAGTTCCTCGCCAGTGGGCGCACCGGCCTCGACGAAGCTGGGCGCGCCGTCGGCGTCGCAGCGGTACACGCCGTCCAGCCCCAGGCCGTGCAGGTGGATGTTCAAGTTGGCAGCCGAGCCGAAGCGCTGGATCAGCGTGACCGCGCCGCCCTGGCCCTCGTCGCTCTTGAGCCCCGTGTGGTCCACCAGGTGCGCCGCCGTCTGCGACATCCGCCGCGCACCGCACGGCTGCTCGAGCTGCTGAGGTAGATCAGCCTCCCGCTGCCAGCAGGCTAGCCGCTGCGCGGGCCGGCCCGATGGCACGGCACCGTAAAGCTCAGGCTGGCCGCCGCGTCAGCACGACGATGCCGTCTTCGTCGGCTACCAGCCAGTCTCCCGGCTGAACCCGCACACCCTGCAGTTGCAGTTGCAGCGGCACATCGCGCAGCCCTTCACCGCGCCTTTCGGTGGGCAGGGGCATCAGAGCCAATGCGCGAATGCCAAGGTCGTATTGAGCCAACTCGGCCACGTCACGCACACAACCGTCGATGACAAGGCCAGCCCAGCCGTTGCGCGCCGCCGCTGCAGCCAGGTTTCCGCCCACCAGCGCCCGGCGAAGCGACCCGCCTCCATCAACCACCAGCACGCGCCCGATGCAACCACTCGATGTGTCCACCGTGCCGTCAGCCTCGACGGCGGCTTTGAGCAGCGAGTTGTCCTCGAAGCACTTGACGGTACTCACCGGCCCGGCGAACCGGATTCGCTTGCCGTAGGGCTGGAACACTGGAGGCAGCACGCGGAAATCGCCGCTGGTGTCGCTCTTGTGCGCATCGCACAGGTCGCAGGTGTTGGGCGTCATCACAAAGTCTCCTTGGATTTGACGGTCTGGCGTACGCCGGCAGACGAGGGTTTCGTGGCGGCGCTGCGCTCCTCGGCCGGGCGACGTGCTGGCATCATGGGTTGGTGCTCGCGCGGTGATTTCAGGATGATGGCTGTCGAGGTTTCGGTGACGATGCAAAAGCGGCTGACCACCGTGTCGAGATGGGCCACGTCGATGACTGCGATCTCCATCAGCCAGCTGTCTTCGCCAGTCACGTTGTGTGCACACACCACCTCCGGCGTCTGCTCGATGAGGCGCACCACACGGTCATAGTCCGCCCGCCCCACACGCACCATGGCGCGGATGCCATAGCCCAGCGCACCCAGGTTCACCGTGGCCCGGTAGCCCGTGATGACGCCTGCCGCCTCGAGTTTGCGCACCCGCTCGGTGACGGCCGGTTGGCTCAGGTGGACCCGGCGGCCCAACTCCGCCATGGTCAGCCGCGCATCCGACTGCAGTTCCGCCAGGATGCGTGTATCGGCCGCATCGATTTCTGAATTGAAGGCTTCAGCCATTTATCTCCTTTTTTATCCGCTCCGAGTGCCAACCTTAATCATTACTTTGCCATGTATTCAAGGCCCTGGCTTTCATAACATCTCGTCTCATTGCAAAACTTTGCACCCCGAAGATGACCACCTTGACCACCACTGCCCCCCGGCGCTCATCCCTGCCACCCTGGCTGCTGGCATGTCTGGCAGCCACCTGGCTGGTGTGGGGGTCCACCTACCTGGCCATCAAGTTCGCGCTCGTCAGCCTGCCGCCGTTCTTTCAGATGGGCACCCGCTTCCTGGTGGCCGGCGCCGTGCTGATGGCCTGGCTCAGGTGGCGCGGTGGCGCTTGGCCAGAGGCCCGGCAGTGGCGGCACGCGCTCATCGTGGGCAGCCTGATGCTTGGCGGTGGCATGGGCGGCACCGCTTATGCCGAACAGACCGTGGCCTCCGGGCTGGTGGTTGCGTTCATTGCCGTCATTCCCTTGTTGATTGCGGCCCTCAACCTGTTCTGGGGCATCGTGCCCCACCGGCTGGAGATGGCAGGCATCCTGGTCGGCCTGGCCGGCGTGCTGATGTTGACGCAGGGCGCCGGGTTCCAGGCGTCCCCGGTGGGGCTGGGCGCCATTGCGCTGGCCTGCGTCACCTGGTCGCTGGGCAGCGTATTGAGCCAGCGGCGGTTTCCCCTGGCCCCGGGCGCTGTTGGGTTTGCCAGCGAAATGCTTTGCGGCGGGCTGGTCCTGATGGGCCTGTCTGTGCTGGTCGGAGAAACACCCCAGTGGCCGCCGAAGCCCTTGGCGGTGGCGGCATGGCTGTACCTGGTGGTGTTCGGTTCGCTGCTGGCTTTCAGCGCCTACATGGTGCTGCTTGCCCGTGCCAGCGCGGCGGTGGCCTCCAGCTACAGCTTGGTCAACCCGGTGATTGCCATGCTGCTGGGTGTGTGGCTGGCCGGAGAAACCATCACCGCCCCCGAGTGGACAGCCGCTGGCGTGGTGCTGGTGGGCGTGGTGCTGATGCTGTGGGGATTGCGTGCCAAACGCTGACCTTGCGCCAAGACATCCGGCACACCGGCGCTGACGTCAGACCGCCGCGTTGTTCATGAGAGGGGTTGGGCCGACTGGCGTCGGCTGATGCCCACCCCCACCCACCCTGCCGAGATGATGCCGAGCGCGAGTGCGTGGGCCGACCCGTAGAACACGCCCGATGGCATGCCGCGGTCGAGTAAAGCGCCAAACACTGGGGCGGCCACCGCAGAGCCGAGGTCGAGTCCGAAGTACACGGTGCCCTAGACCCGGCCGGTGGCGCCCGGGGGCGAAGCGCGCTTGACCTGCACCCGGTAGTAGATACCGCCCACCACCAAGCCCTCCTCGCTCCAGTCGAACTGGTAGGCCTCGCCGAGCTCGAAGGCCAGCGGGACGAAGGCATTGACCACCGCGCCTTGGCCCTCGCCCTGGTGCCACGCCCGGACGAAGTCGGTCACCCGGGTGTACCCACCGTCGTAGCCCGCCGCCTTGATCTGCGCGTACAGCGCCTTGGCCGTGCGCCGCTCATGCTTGGGCCGCCGAGCATCGGCCTTCAGCGCCTGCTTGAGTGCCTCGTGGAAGGCCGTGAGCTTGTTCGGCTGCTCCACCCGCCGGCACTTCGGCGGGCCATCGACCTCGCCGTGCAGCCACTTGGCCACCGTGTTGCGCGACTACCCCGTGATGCGCGAGATCTCGCGCGCCGACTTGTTCTTCCGGCTATGCAAACGCCGGATCCTGCCAACCATGTCCATGGTGATTACTCCTCGTCACCTGCTGCACAAAAAGGCAGCAGGGTAGGTTGTTCACCTGGGTCAGTTTTCGGTCGGCGCCAACAGGTGGAGAACAACGCAAGCTTGGGCGCGAGGGAGCCGGTGCAGTTGGCCATCGGCCCCACCCTTCCCTACTGTGACTCCTCGGTCCAGTCCTCGACCGAAAGGCCTGGAAACTGCGCGAAAGCGCGGTCGTTGGTCACCAGCACGGCGTCGATACTCAGAGCGTGTGAGCCGATCAGGAGATCCATCGGCGCGAGCCCCCTGCCCTCGCGTTGGGCGGCGGCACGGGCCGGTCCGTAGACCTCGGACGTCGATACGTCCCAGGGCAAGACGTCGACCCGCCGCAGGAACTCCCGAACCACAACGTGAAGCGCCGTGGCGTCAGGCCGCTTGGCCAGACCGAACAGCAGTTCACCTTGGGTGATGGCCGAGATGCACAACGAAGTGATCGGCGCGGAGACCACTCGACGCGCAACTCCCGGGTGCTTCTTTAGAAGGTGGCTGACGGTGTTGGTGTCGAGCATGTAGCGCGTCACTGTCGTCACCCCTGCCAGCCCTCCAGCGGATCCCTGTCATGGGTGCCCTGGGCACGCTGCGCTTCGCTCAGGAAGTCCTCAGGGACATCGGCGGCCTGCAGCGCCGTGAAGAACCCATCCCAAGTGGTTGGCTTGCGTGACAGGATCACGTCGCCAGTCTTTGGATCCTGGCGGATAAAGACTTCCTTCGTATCGAAACGAAAGGCCGCAGGCAGTCGCACGGCCTGGCTGCGGCCGTTGGTGAAGAGCTTGGCGGTTTGGGTCAGGTGCGGTTCTGATGACATATACCATAGTCTATATCATTAGCTTGAACAGTCCCCGTGCCGGCCCTGGCTGAAGCGTCACTCTTGCAGCTCGACTGGTGGCCCTGGCGCCAGCGAAGTCGCAGCCTCGCCCGCTGGGCCTGGGCAAGGACGGGTTCACGCTGCCCAAGAACTTTGGCTCCCTTCATGCATCGGAAATCCAGCGGATGTTCAAGGCCACTGCGTGACGTCGCAGGGCCTGAGCCTGCTGCTTGACACCAACGTCCTGCTTGCAGCCCTCATTGCCCCCGACACCCTGCCCACTCCCACGCAGCAAGCGCTGCGGGACGCGGCGGTGACCGTCCGTTTCAGCGCGTCCAGCCTGTGGGAGATCGCCATCAAGTGCTCGCTCGGCCGCCAGGACTTCACCTTCCGGCCGGAAGACATCGAACTCCTGGCGCGGGAGACCGGATTCACCGAACTGCCCGTTCTCTCGCAGCACACCCACGCAGTCGCCACCTTGCCGTGGCTGCACCGGGACCCCTTCGACCGCCTGCTGCTTGCGCAGGCGATCGCGCTCCCGGCGCGGCTGCTCACCACCGACGTACTGCTGGCGAAGTACTCTGATCTGGTGCAGTTGATCTGACCGTGGCGTGACGCGCTGGCGCAGGCGCCTTTCGCTCAACGAATCTTCACCCTCGCCCGCAACCTCCCCACCACCCCCGTGGGGAAGTGGTAGACCGACAGCACGAACAGCACGCCCAGCCACAGCAGCCAGCGGTCGGGCGTGAGCACCGCCGCCAGTACCGGCACCCCTTCCACGGCGCCGGCGGCCAGTTTCAGCAGGTCTTGCAGGTAGTTCTGCGCCAGCACGAACAGCACGCTGCCGATCACCGCGCCGTACAGCGTGCCCATGCCGCCGATCACCACGATCAGCAGGATGTCCAGCATGATCTCGAAGCTCAGCGTGGTGTCCGGCCCGGTGTAGCGCAGCCACAGCGCCAGCAGCGCGCCGGCCACCGTGGCGAACAGCGCGGCCAGCACGGTGGACACCGTGCGGTAGGTGACCGTCCGAAAACCCAGCGCCTCGGCGCGGAAGTCGTTCTCGCGGATGGCCTGCAGCACGCGCCCGAAGGGCGAGTTCACGATGCGCAGCAGCACCAGGAACAGCACCCCCACCACCGCGAAGATCAGCCAGTAGGTGAGTGTCTTGCCGTCGATCAGCAGGCCCAGCACCTCGGTCTCGAAGGGCTCGAAGGAAGGGCTCAGCCAGGCGGGGTTCTTGAAGTTCAGGCCGTCCTCGCCACCCGTGAACTCGCTCAACTGCGAGGCCAGGGTCTGGAAGGCGGTGGCCACGGCCAGCGTGATCATGGCAAAGAAGATGGCCTTCACGCGCAGGCTGAACAGGCCGATCACCAAGGCCAGCAGCAGCGAGACGGCAAGCGCCGCCGCCAGGCCCAGGCCCACCGCCGCCCAGCCGGGGCCCATGCGCTCGCTGGCGATGGCCACGCCGTAGGCGCCGATGCCGAAGAACATGGTGTGGGCGAAGCTGACGATGCCGGTGTAGCCCAGCAGCAGGTCGTAGCTCGCTACCAGCAGCACGAACACCAGGATCTTGGCCGCCACCGAAATGCCACGCGCCCCCGGAAACAGGAACGGCGCCAGCGCCAGCGTCACCAGGATGAGCAGCAGCGCCGCGGCCAGCCAGCGGCTGCGCGGCAGGTCGTGGGAGAGCAGGCGGTGGATCATGAAACGTGGCGAGGGGTCATGACTTCACCGGGTACAGGCCCTGCGGCCGCCACAGCAGCACCGCCACCATCAGCGCGATGTTGGAGAACAGCGCCAGCTTGGGCGCGAGATAGCCGGTGTAGTTAGCCATCAGGCCCACCAGCAGCGCGCCGACGAAGCAACCGAAGGTGGAGCCCAGGCCGCCGATGATGATGACGATGAAGATCAGCACATTGACCTGCGCGCCGATCTGCGGCGTGACGCTCTGCTGGTACAGGCCCCACAGCACGCCACCCAGGCCGGCCAGCGCCGAGCCGCCGACAAAGACGCCCACGAACAGGCGCTGGATGCGGTAGCCCAGCGCCTCCACCATCGAGCGGTCCTGCACGCCGGCGCGGATCAGCAGGCCCAGCTTGGTGCGGTTCAAGGTGAAGACCAAGGCCAGGAAGACCAGCAGCCCGATCACGCAGGCCAGCACGCGGTAGCGCTCGATGGCGGCCTCGCCCACGTACCAGGCGCCGCGCAGCGCCTGCGGCAGCGGCAGGGCGATCTGCAGCGGGCCCCAGATCACCTTGATCAGCTCTTCGCCGACGATCATGCCGCCCATGGTGATGAGGATCTGCTTGAGGTGCAGTCCGTAGACAGGCCGCACGATCACGCGCTCGAAAGCCCAGCCGGCCGCACCGGCCACGGCCATGGCCACGAGCATGGCCAGGAATACGCCCGCCACGGTGGGGCCATCGGCCCCTGCTGTCCACCCCATGACACTGGTAGCGATGAAGGCTCCTAGCGCTATGAACACGCCATGGCCGAAGTTCAACACGTCCATCAGGCCGAACACCAGCGTCAGGCCCGAGGCGATGACGAAGATGATCAGGCCCATGGCCAGACCGGCAAAGGTGAGCGTGATCCAGGTGCTGGTGTTGCCCAGAGCAGGCAGCGCCAGCAGCGGCACGGCCAACAGCAGCGCGGCCGGGCGCCAGTCGAAGGCCGCCTTCGGGATGGCCGCCGGTGCGGCCGTGGCGATGTCGCTCATCCGTGATTCCCCAGGCTCAGGCCCAGCAGTCGGCGCTGCAGGGCCTCGTCTTCGGCCAGCTCGGCCATGGCTCCGCGGTGCACCACACGCCCGTCATCCATCACGGCCACCGTGTCGCCCAGCTCGCGCGCCATCATGAAGTTCTGCTCCACCAGCAACACGGTGGTGCGCTGGGCCTTGAGCTCGCGCAGCGCCGTGATCAGGTTGCGCACGATGGCCGGCGCCAGCCCCTTGCTGGGCTCGTCGATCAGGATCAGTTCGCGCGGCTCGACGATGGCACGCCCCACGGCCAGCATCTGCTTCTGCCCGCCGCTGAGCTTGCCCGCCGGGAAGAGCCAGAAGGTCTTGAGCGGGGGGAACAGGCCGAAGATCCAGGCCAGACGGTGGGCGTCCAGCTCGTCGGCATGGCGCGCGCTGCGCGCGGCCAGCAGCATGTTCTCCTGCACCGTCAGGTCGGTGAAGATGCCCATGCTCTCGGGCACGTAGGCGATGCCTTGCTGTGCGATGTCAGGCGTGGCCAGGCCCTTCAGCGGCTGGCCGCGAAAGTGCAGCTCGCCCTGGCTGGCGGGCCACAGGCCCATGATGGTGCGCAAGGTGGTGGTCTTGCCCGCGCCGTTGCGGCCCAGCAGCATGGTCACCTGCCCTTCGGGCACCTCCAGGTCCACCCCGTGCAGGATGTGGTACGCCCCGATGTGCGTATGCACGCCGCGCAGGGTCAGCAAAGCGCTCACCGCCCGGCTCCTTCGACTGCGGTCTCGGTCGTCGCGCCGGCGCCGTCATGGTCTTCAGGCCCCACACCCAGATAGGCCTGCTGCACGATGGGCGAGGCCATCACGGCCGCGGGCGCGCCGTCGGCCACCAGGCGGCCGTTGTGCAGCACCACGATGCGGTCCGACAGTTCGCGCACCACGTCCATCTTGTGCTCCACCAGCAGGATGGTGCGGTCGCGCCGGGTCTTCAGCGCGCGGATCAGGTCCAGCACCACCGGCGCGTCGTCCACGCTCATGCCGGCGGTGGGCTCATCGAACAGGTAGACCTTGGGGTCCAGCGCCATCAGCAGCGCCACTTCCAGCTTGCGCTGGTCGCCGTGCGGCAGTGCGGCGGCGGGCTGATCGGCGCGCTCCGCCAGTTGCACCTGGCGCAGCAGCGTCTGGGCCTCGTCGATCCAGCTCTGGCGGTCCAGCCACACCTTGAACAGGTCCAGGCCGCCTTGCCACGCCGGCCCGGTGCGCATCTGCTGGCGCCCCTGCTCGCGGGCCTGCACCGCCAGGCGCACGTTCTCCAGCACCGAGAGGTTGGGAAAAAGCTGCGTGAGCTGAAAGGCACGCCCCAGCCCCTTGCGGGTGCGCAGCGGCGCAGGCAACGCGCTCAGGTCTTCGCCGTCCAGCAGCACCTGACCGGCGCTCGCCGGGAGCTGTCCGCTGATGAGGTTGAAGTAGCTGGTCTTGCCCGCGCCGTTGGGCCCGACGATGGCCGTGAGCGTGCCGGGCTCGAAGCGACAGGACACCGCATCTACCGCCACATGGCCGCCGAAGCGTATCGTGAGATCGCGTGTTTCAAGCATGAAAAGCGAACGGCGCTCTGCAACCGCGTGTCGAACGACCCCAAGCCGGCCATAGGCCGACTTTGTCAACCTGACTGGAGCCCCTTCCTGGAGGGGGCTCGGGGGAGCTCACGGAATGCCGCGAAGCGTTGAGGGCGCCAGCGCCCTCAACGCTTGTTGCGAATCGGGATGTTCAGCTCTTCCGCCTTGATCACCCGCACCAGCTCGGGCACGCCCCAGGGAAAGGCCGGGTCGTTCTTGATGCGGAAGTGGTACATGTCCTGCATCGCCTGGTGGTCTTCCTTGCGGAAGGTCATCTTGCCCTTGGGCGTCTCGAAACTCATGCCCTCCATGGTGGCGATGAGCTTGTTGGTGTTGGTGTCGCCGTTGGTCTTCTTCAAGGCCTCCACCACGGCGATGGCCGCGCTCATGCCGCCGGCGGTGAAGAAGTCAGGTGGGCTCTTGAACTTGCTGTAGTGGTTGGCCACCAGCCATTCGTTCACCGGGTTCTTGGGGATGCCGAAGTAGTAGTACAGCGCCCCTTCCATGCCGGGGAAGTTCTTGTAGGCCACCATGGCCGGCAGGATGTTGCCGCCCGTGGCCAGCTTGATGCCGTAGCGCTTCTCCAGCTCCAGGTCGGCGATCTTCGGGAAGGGCGTGGGGCTGCCGGCCCAGCCCACCGACAGGTACTTGTTGCCCGGCTGGTCCTTGAGCTTGTCGATGATGCGTTGCAGGCCGGCGGTGAAGTCCGTGGTGCCCAGCGGCAGGTACTCCTCGTGGACGATCTTGGCCTTCTTGGTGAATTCCTTGACGGCCTTGACGCCGTCGCGGCCGAAGGCGTTGTCGTTGGCCAGGATGGCCACCACGTTGCCCGGCTGGTCCAGGGCGGCGGCATTGGCCGCGGCGTCCTGGCTGCTGTTGCGGCCGGTGCGGAAGATGTACTTGTTCCACTTATCGCCGGTGATGGAGTCGGCCACGGCCGGCTCCACCAACAGGATCTTCTTGTACTCCTCGGCCACCGGCAGCATGGCCAGCGCCACCGGGCTGGCGGTGGTGCCTACGGCGATGTCCACCTTGTCATCGGCATAGGCCTGGGCCAGCACCGCCTTGCCCACGTCAGGCTTGGTCTGGTCATCCTTCTCGATGACCACCAGCTTGCGGCCGGCCACCCTCATGGTGCCACCCGTGGCGTACTCCAGTCCCATGTTGAAGCCCACGATGGTCTGCTTGGCGTAAGCCTCCAACGGGCCCGTCTTGCCCGCGATCAGCGCGATCTTGATGTCGCCCTTGGGCTGGGCCCACAGGGCGGGTGAGGCGGCCAGGGCCACCGAGCCAGCAGCCAGCGCCACAGCGCGGCGGGACCACAGCAGGCCATTCGAGGCCCGGAACGAAGAGCGAGACAGCTTCTTTTCCACAGGAATCTCCCAGACATGACAAACGTGCTGTCAGATTACCATCCGCGCCTTGTCAACCCCTTGCGCCATCCTGACGCGATCGGGCTTCTGTGCATCTGCTCTAAAGGACACTGCCGTGGCACACCCGTTGATGAACCGTCGACACCTCTTGCTGGCGGGCAGCGCCGCCGCCCTGGGCGTGCCCTTGGCGCGTGCGCAGGCCGCCTGGCCTGCCAAGCCTGTCACCATCGTGGTGCCCTTCCCGCCCGGGGGCGGCACGGACGCGTTCGCACGCCCGCTGTTCGCTGCCATGACGAAGAACGCGGGCAAGCAGTTCGTCATCGACAACAAGGGCGGTGCGGGCGGCACGCTGGGCGCGGGTGTGGCGGCGCGCGCCGCGGCCGACGGGCACAACTTCTTCATGGGCGCGGTGCACCACGCCATCGCCCCGGCCATGTACCCCAAGCTCGACTACAACATCGAGAGCGACTTCATCCCCGTGGGCCTGGTGTCCAGCGTGCCGCAGGTCATCGTGGTGAACCCGCAGAAGGTGCAGGCCTCCACGTTGGCGCAGTTCCTGGAGTTCACGCGCAAGAACCCGGGCCGGCTGAACTACGGCTCTGCCGGCAACGGCACCTCGCACCACCTGGCGGGTGAGTTGTTCAAGCTGCAGACCAAGACATTCATCACCCACATCCCCTACAGCGGCGCCGGCCCGGCGCTGCGCGACCTGATTGCCGGGCAGGTGGACGTGATGTTCGACGGCCTGGGCTCTTCAGCCGCGCACATCAAGGGCGGCCGCATCCGCGCGCTGGCCGTGGCGGCTGACAAGCGCGCGCCGGGCTTTCCCGAAGTGCCCACCGCTCCCGAGGCCGGCGCCGCCAATTACAAGGTGGCCACTTGGTATGGCATCTGGGCCCCCAAGGGCACGCCGCGCGAGGCCATCTCCGCCATGCAGAACGAGATGCGCAAGGCGCTGAACTCCGATGAACTGAAGACCATGTGGACCGGCCTGGGCACCGAGACCCCCAACCTCTGGGGCGATGACTTCGGCCGCCACGTGTCCAGCGAGGTCAAGCGCTGGGCCGAGGTGGTGAAGAGCTCGGGCGCCAAGCTCGACTGAATCCGCCGTCCGCCATGGCCGGCCGCATCGACGTCGCGCCCTGCGGGGCCGATGGCATCGTACGGGTGACGATCAGCCACCCAGGCAAGCTCAATGCCCTCAGCGTGGCCATGTGGCGCGGGCTGCGGCAGGCCTTCAACGCACTGGCCGGCGCTGACGGGTCACGCGAGCGGGTGGTGATCGTGTGCGGCGAGGGCGGAGCTTTCGCCGCCGGTGGCGACATCGAAGAGTTCCCGCAGTTCCGCTTAGAGGAAACCTCGCTGCGCGCTTTCCACGAGGAGGCGGTTGCCCCCGCGTTGCAAGCGGTGCTGGACTGCCCGCTGCCAGTGGTCGCGCAGATCGAGGGCCCCTGCGTCGGCGGCGGGTTGGAGATCGCGGCCTGTTGCGACATCCGCATCGCCGGCGCCAGCAGCCGCTTCGGCATCCCGATTGCCAAGCTGGGCTTTCCCCTGGCACCGCTGGAGGCGCAAATGGTCAACCGGGTGCTGCCACTGCCGTTGCTGCGTGAACTGCTGCTGGAAGCCCGGCTGATGGACGCCGCCGAAGCGCTGGCGCGCGGGGTGGTGAACCGCGTGGTGGCCGATGACCAGGTGGCGCAGGAGGCCGAGCGCAGCGCGCAGCGCATGGCGCAGCTGTCACCGCAGGCCGCCCGCCTGAACAAGATCACCCTGCGGCAACTGGCCGAGGGCGGGCCCACGAGCACACAGCGGCAGGCCCACTACGCCTACGCCGACTCGGCCGAGCACCGCGAGGGTCTGGCCGCCTTTCTGGAAAAGCGCCCCGCACGCTTCGCGCCCTGAGCCCTGAGCTCACCGAACGACCCGTACCCTTCGCTCACCATGACCGCCAAGACCGCCCAGGCCCCCGCCGCAAACGCCAACCTCAACGCCAACCTGTTCGCCGCGCTGCGCGCCGCCTTCCCCGCGGACCTGGACGCCACGGCCATCGAGACGGCCGACGGCCCCGGCGCACCGGCCTTCTACACCTGGCGCGACCTGGACCGCGCCACGGCCCGCATCGCCAACCTGCTGGACAGCATGGACCTGCCCGCAGGCAGCCGCGTGGCGGTGCAGACCGACAAGAGCGTCGAGGCGCTGATGCTGTACCTGGCCGTGCTGCGCGCCGGCTTCGTGTACCTGCCGCTGAACAACGCCTACCAGGCCGGCGAGATCGAATACTTCGTGGGCAATGCCGAGCCGGCGGTGGTGGTGTGCACGCCGAAGAACTTCCCCTGGATCAGCAAGATCGCGTTCAAGGCGGGCACCCGCAACGTCTTCGCCCTGGGCGACGACCGCAGCGGCAGCCTGCTGCAGCGCGCCGCCCACCACGGCGACGAGCACAACGTGGCGGTGCGCGGCCCTGATGATTTGGCTGCCATTCTCTACACCAGTGGCACCACCGGGCGCAGCAAGGGCGCCATGCTCAGCCACGGCAACCTGCTGTCCAACGCGCAGACGCTCAAGGCCTACTGGGACTGGCAGCCCGGCGACGTGCTGCTGCACGCGCTGCCCATCTTTCACGTGCACGGCCTGTTCGTGGCCAGCCACGGCGCGCTGCTCAACGGCAGCAAGATGATCTGGTTCGGCAAGTACGACCCCAAGGCCACGATCGCGCGGCTCCGCGAGGCCACGGTCTTCATGGGCGTGCCCACCCTGTACGTGCGCATGCTGGCGGAAGCGGCGCTGGACACCGCGGCCTGCGCCCACACGCGGCTGTTCATCAGTGGCTCCGCGCCGCTGCTGAAGGAGACCTTCGACGAGTGGACGCAGCGCAGCGGGCACGTGATCCTGGAGCGCTACGGCATGAGCGAGACCGTGATGCTGACCTCCAACCCCTGCCGTGCGGCTGACGGCGCGCGCGTCGGCGGCACGGTGGGCTATGCCCTGCCCGGCGTGGGCGTGCGCGTGCAGGGTGACCAGGGCCAGGCACTGCCCGCGGGCGAGATCGGCGGCATCGAGGTGCGCGGGCCGAACGTCTTCCAGGGCTACTGGCGCATGCCGGAGAAGACGGCCGAGGAGTTCACTGCCGACGGCTGGTTCAAGACCGGCGACGTGGGGCGCATCGAGGCCGATGGCCGCGTCACCATCGTCGGGCGCAGCAAGGACCTGATCATCAGCGGCGGCTACAACGTCTACCCGGCCGAGATCGAGGGCCTGATCAACGAGATGCCCGGCGTGGCCGAGAGCGCCGTGGTCGGCCTGCCCCACCGCGACTTTGGCGAAGGCGTGATCGCCGTGGTGGTGCCCAAGGCCGGCGCCACCTTGGACGGCGCGCAGATGGTGGCCGCACTGAAAACCCGCATCGCCAACTTCAAGGTGCCCAAGCAGGTGTTCATCGTGCCCGACCTGCCGCGCAACGCCATGGGCAAGGTGCAGAAGAACCTGCTGCGCGAGCAGCACAAGGGCTTGTTCGGCGCCTGAACCTGAGTGGAGCGCCAAGCGCCGCCGCCAGACGCCCGGCCACGCGCTGCGGGAGCCTCAGGCCCGCAGGCCCAGCAGATGCGCCATGCAGCCCGCCAGCGCGCAGGCCAGCAACACCTTCACGGTACCGATCTTGAAACGCATCAAGGCCAGGGCGGCGGCCACCGCCAGGGCCAGGGCCGCCACATCCAGCCGCCCGCCCAGCCCGGAGGGCCAGAAGGTGTGGGTGGCGAAGAACAGCGCCAGGCTGGAGATGACGCCCACCACCGCGGCCGTCACCGCCGTCAAGGGCGCGGTGAAGCCCAGCCGCCCGCGGGTGGCTTCCACCAGCGGCCCACCGGCCAGGATGAACAGGAACGAGGGCAGGAAGGTGAAGAAGGTGGCCACGCAGGCGCCCAGCACCCCGGCGGCCCACAGCGCGTCCGGCCCCAGCACTTCCTTCTGCCAGCCTCCGAGGAAGCCGACGAAAGCCACCACCATGATGAGCGGCCCTGGAGTGGTCTCGCCCAGCGCCAGGCCGTCGATCATCTGCCGCGCCGTCAGCCAGCCTTGCTGCTCCACCGCCCCCTGCACCACGAAAGGCAGCACGGCATAGGCGCCGCCAAAGGTGACGAGTGCAGCCTGGGTGAAGAAGCTGGCCATGCGGGTGAAGACCCCGTCCCAGCCCCACACCGCCACCAGCAGGCCCAGGCCCACGCCCCACAGGGCCAGGGCCACCGCCACCACGCCCGCCAGCCGCCGGGATGAAAACCGGGCGTGAGGCGGGGCCGGCGTGTCATCGTCCAGCCACGGGGCGCAGACAGCCGACGCAGCAGCCCCCCCCGCCGCCGCCGGCGCCGCACCCTGACCCTGGCGTGTGTAAGCGGGGGCCGGTGCTGGGGCATGAGCAGGGGCAATGGCACTGGCCGTTGGCACGGCCACGGCCGCAACAGCCGACCGCGGTGAGAAGGCCTCAGGCCGCCAGCGGGCACCCAGCCAACCCGTCACCAGCGCCGCGCCCACCACGGCGGGAAACGGCAGGTCTGCAAGCGCAAGGGCCAAAAAAGCCGCCACCGCCAGCGCCACGAGCCAGCGGTTGTGCAGGGTGCGCGTGCCCATGCGCCAGGCCGCCTGCAACACCACCGCCGTCACCGCCGGCTTGAGCCCCCAGAACACCGCTGCCACCGGGCCGACCTGGCCGAAGCGCAGATAGACCCAGGACAACGCAACGAGGATGAACAGAGACGGCAGCACGAACAAGACGCCGGCAGCAATGCCGCCCCAGGTGCGGTGCATCAGCCACCCCAGGTAGGTGGCGAGCTGTTGCGCCTCAGGCCCGGGCAACAGCATGCAGTAGTTCAGTGCATGCAGAAAGCGCTGTTCGCTGATCCAGCGCCGGCGCGTCACCAGTTCGTCATGCATCAACGCGATCTGCCCCGCCGGACCGCCGAAACTGATGAAACCCAGGCGGCACCAGAACCGCAGCGCCTGGGCGAGGCTGGGGGCGACGACCCGGCCGGACCCGGGCGCCCCAGGCGCCTGCGCTTGAGCCCTTGATTCAGACACCTGGCGCCACCCCGAGAATCCGGACCAGCACGCGCTCGAGCTCGTCAAAATCCAAGGGTTTCAGCAGGTAGTCGCTCAAACGCTCGCGGTCACGCGGGTCCACTTCGGGGCCCAGGGTCTGGGCCGACAGGCCGACCACCGGGATGGTCTGGGTCACCGGGTCGACGTGGAGGGCATGCAAGACCTCCAGGCCATCCAGGTCGGGCAACTGCATGTCAAGCAGTATCAGTGCCGGCTGCCACTGCGCCGCGCGGGCAAGCCCCGTGCGGCCATCCTCGGCCACCTCCAGGATGTATGCGGGCCGCCGCCTGAACCACTCGGACAGGATCAGCGCATTGACGGTGTTGTCCTCGATGTAGAGCACCCGGTGCGGGCTGGTCGCGGCCTTGGCTGGCAAGGCCTGCGCGTCGGCGACGGTGGCGGACACCGCTTGAGCCCCACGAGGAGGAGGACCGGGCGGCAAGTCCTGGACCAAGGGCCGAAGCAGCCGCACCTTGAAAGTGGTGCCTTGACCCACCCGGCTGTCCACCTCCACCTCGCCGCCCATGCGCTCGGTCAGGGCCTTGACGATGGCCAGCCCCACGCCGGTGCCTTCAACCGCTGTACGCTCGGCCCCGAGGCGGTTGAAGGGCTGGAACAGTTGCTGCAACTGTTCCGCCGTCATCCCAGCCCCGGTGTCGCTGACTTCCAGGACCACCTGGCCCCGCGCCGGCTCATCGGGCCGGGCCCGCACGGTCACCGTACCGCCCTCCCGGTTGTACTTGATGGCGTTTGACACAAGGTTCAACATCACCTGCCGCAGGCGGGTGGCGTCGGCCTGCACGTACAGGGAATCGGCCAACCGCAGGCGCACGTCCACGCCGCGGGCCAGAGCCAGCCCCTCGGTCAGGACACGTACGTCCTCGGCCACATCGGCCACCGGCACGGGAGACAGCTGGAGCTGTAGCTCCCCGCCCTCCAGCCGAGAGAGGTCCATCACATCGTCGATCAAGGCCTGCAGGTGGCGGCCCGCCGAGGTGATGTGACGCAGGCGTAACCCGCGCAGCGCGGCATCGGCGGCGTCCTCGTCGTCAATCATCAGCTGCGCAAAGCCCAGCATGGCATTCAACGGGGTGCGCAACTCGTGTCCTACTCGCGTCAGAAAACGTGACCGGGCCCTCATCTCCCGGTCTCGGGAGGCAGCCTCCAGCCGCTGCGTGACGGCCTGCCGGGTCTCGAAAGTGTCTACCAGTCGGCCCACCAGCAGCCGCAACAGAAGCGGCACCTCGGCCTCATCCGAGCCCGGTCCCGAGCCTGCAACACGCGGCAAAGATCCCGGAACCGCCGCGTCCATCCAGCCGACAAGGTCCTGTTGCGGCGAGGTCCGGAGCCGCAGGCCCAGACCGTCTGGCCAGGCCCGCACCTCGCCGTGCTGCAAGCTCTGCCGGATCGCGGCCACTCGGCGGGACAGACGTTCTGCCCTGCCCGCTGCATCGGCCTGTGGCCCCTCCCAGGCCGGGCCGACAGTGGCCAGTACGTCCAGGTCCGGCACCTGGCCTTCGGAGTCTGCGGTGGCGGCCACGAAGAATCCGCTGGGCTCGGAAGACAGACCACCCGCCCCCACGGTGGTCAGGGCCTGCAGTGCCGCTCGCGCAAAGGCCCTCAGGTCTGGGGCCTCAAAGAGCTTGGGCCCCACCTCCGAGATGTGGGTAAGCGCCCGCACGTTGCGGTCCAGCGCCTGCAGGGTCTTGAAGGAGCGCAGGGCGGTCACCACCGCCGTTTGCAGCCGATCAGCGGTCAGCTCCGACTTGTCGCGGTAATCATCGATTTCGAAATGCGTGACGACCTCCCGCTCGGGCGCCATGCCGGGTTGCCCCGTGCGCAGGATGATGCGGGTCAGCATATTGCCCGCCGTGTGGCGAACGTGCTCCACCAGCTCCAGCCCAGCACGGTCGTTTTCCATCACGACGTCGATCAGCGCCACCGCGATGTCGGGCCGGCTGGCAAACAGCTCCCGACCCTGCGCCGCAGAGGAGGCGAACACGCATTCGATGGGGCGCCCGTCGAACTTCAGCCGACGCAACACCAGCCGGGTCACATCGTGGATGCCGGGTTCGTCGTCGATGACCGCCACCACCCAGGGCTGTGCCGCGGCCGGCATCATGCGCGCGTCTCCTGTTCAAGTTGGCCGGGGAAACGGATGACAAACCGTACGCCCTGCGGCTGCACGGCCTCCAGCCGGATAGAGCCCTGCAGGTTCTGGGTGACGATGCGATGCACCACGAACAGGCCCAGGCCCGTGCCGCCCTGGCCGCGACGGGTGGTGAAGAAGGGCTCGAATATGCGCTCGGCCAAGGCCGCGGGGATGCCCACACCGTTGTCCTGCACGCTGAGCTCGATATCCGCGCTGTCAGGCACCTGGCGGGCCTTGAGCTCAATCCTGCGCGTCGCTGCCGTGTCCGTGCGGTCAAAGGCGTGCACTGTGGCGTTGACGACCAGATTGGTGACCAACTGGGCAAAGGCGCCGGTGTCCACCACCATCGGGAAATCACCTTCCACGTCGAGATCCAGCCGGCAGCGGGCGCGCTTGACGATGGGCGCCAGCGAGGTGGTGAGGGTGGAGAGGAACTGCACCGCCCGCACCTCGCGCCGATGCTCGTGGGCCTGATCGGCGGCGACGTCCTTGAAGCTGCGCACCAGATCGGCCGCGCGCTTGAGGTTGCCCACGATCAGGTCGAAAGCCACCCGCTCGTCTTCGAGAAAGGCCTCCAGGTCTTCATGCACCAGGCGGTGAGCCTTGAGCTCGGCCAGGATGTCCTGGGCCGACTGCGCCATGTGCGTGGCGGCCGTCAAGGCGATGCCCAGCGGGTTGTTGACCTCATGGGCCACCCCGGCCACCAGCACCCCCAGCGACTCGAGCTTCTGCGACTCCTGGATCTCGGCCATCATCTGCTCGCGCTCGGCCTGCGCCGCCCGCACCGCGGTGATGTCAATCTGGTAGCCGACGAAGTGATTGGGCCGCCCGGGCGAGCCCCCCACGGGGAACAAGGTCAGGCGGTTCCAGAAAGACTGACCGTCGGCGCGGTAGTTGAGCAACTCCGTGGTGTAGGGCCTGCCTTCACGAACCGCGGCGCCCAGGGCCGCACTGACGGCGGGGTCGGTCTCAGGGCCCTTGAGAAAGCGGCAGTTGTGGCCCATCACCTGCTCGGGAGCCAGGCCCGTCATGGCATAGAAGGCGGGATTGGCATAAACCAGCGGGTAGTCAGGCTGCCGGGCGTCTGCAATGGTGACGCCAAAAGTGGAACCGTCCACCACTGCACCCAGCAAGATGAGTTCATCCACCTTCTCACGCAACTGCTGGCTTGCCTGACGCTCGCGCTCGCGGGAGGCTGCCAGGTCGACATTGCTGCGCCTCACGGCTTCGGCCTGGCGGCGGTAAAGACCCACCGAGTACACCGAGATCACGAGCACAAACGCCATGTAGACGCCCAAGTAGCGGAAGTCCGCCAGCTTGACGGCCTCGACGGTGGAGACCTCAACCTCCTGGATGCCCCGGACATCACCAAGCTTCCAGTCGCGCCTGGGGGACTCCGGGTGCGCGTTATGACAGGCCACACAGCCCGCCTGCATCACCACAGGCGTGGCCAGCCGGTAGGAGGCCTGGCCCATCCAGGATCCGTTCTCCCGGGCAAAGACACTGTCCTGCCCCTGCCGAAACGCCTGCAGCGCCTCGGTCTGGAAGGCGTCCAGCGTAGGCCGCTCGGCCCGCCGTTGCGGAAACGGGTAATCCGATACGAAGCGGTAGGCTATGCGGTTCTGCGGGTTCGAGTGGTCGATGAGGGCGCCCAGTTCGATGGACAGGGTTGCCGGGATGGGAATCCCCCCATGCACCTCCTTGTAGCGCTCGGAGAGCACAGCCTGTCCGCCAGAGGCCTGCAGGCGCTCCACCACATTGGTGGCGTAATAGCTGCGGATACCTGTCACGATGCGGGCGATCTCCTCGGCCCCGAGACGCATCTGCCTGCTCTCAATCTGTCGGAGTGTCATCAGGAAGGCCAGGGGCAGCAGCAGGATGGCCACCACAAACAAGGCCAGCACAATCCGAACGGGACGCCGCTGCGGGGGCCCCAGGCCCATACCTGCAGGAACGGCACTACGGTCTGGTGTGAGGGCGTCCTCAGGCTCGGGCATGGTGGGCATGTTGTCATGTGACGGCGCTCCCGTCCGCCTTGTCACCTCAGGGCCTGAAGGGTGTCGAGAAGGCTCAGGACTCGACGATGGCGGTCCGCGCGCGAGCCACCGCACCCATGACGGTGTCGACGTCCTCGGGGACCATGCCGGCCTCCACCAGGGTGGCTCTCAAAATCCCCGCAACCTCAGCGAACGCTGCACCCGTGATGCGAAGTCCGCCGTGGGCAAGCTCCAGGGTCCGGCCCTCGTACACCGAGGCCGGCGGCCCCAGCACGTGCGAGATGAACTTGACCTGATGGCTGATCAGCCGCGCCATGTCCACGCCTTCGAAGTAGGGGCGCAGAGTGGGGCGCTCCAGCACCTCACGGTAGAACCGGGAAACGATGCGGCTGACCGTGGGCACGCCGCCATACTTCTCAAACAGGTTCATGAGGGCACTGAGGTTGCATCCCAACTGATTGTTGCGATGCATCATGCCCGCTGAAGCAATGACCCCTGGACGGCGTAGGCTTTGCCGAGCCTGGCGCTCGCACGGCCCGTGCTCCGCAGCGGCCGGCGTTATGCTGCACAGCCCACCTGACACCCGTGACCGACACCCGTGCAGATCCGAACGACCTCGGCGACCGCTTCGTGAGCGGGGCTGAGAGTACAGGCACGCCTGAACAGGCCCTGGCCGCCTTGCAGGAAGCGCATGCGCGACAGACGCTGGAGCTTCAGCGGGTACGCGCCGATCTGGACAAGTTGCTGGACGCTTCCATCGAGATGAGCGTGCAAGCCGAAGCCGGTCGATCGTCGGAACTGGCCAGCCGCGCCAAGAGCGAGTTTCTGGCCACCATCAGCCACGAGATCCGCACCCCGCTGCATGGCATTCTGGGCAACGCCGAGCTGCTGTTGGGCACCCGGCTGGATGAGGACCAGAAGCGCTGCGTGCGGTTGTTGCGCTCGAGTGCCCAGGCACTGACCGACATCCTCAACGATGTGCTGGACTACTCCAAGATCGAAGCGGGGCGACTGGAACTCACCATCGAACCCTTCGATCTGGGTGCCTGCGCCGCAGACGCCGCGGCCCTGTTCGAATCTGTGGCGCGCGACAAAGGGCTGCGCCTGCAGCTGCGGCTGCCGCAGGATCTGCCCCCTGCCGTGGTGGGCGATGGCAGCCGGCTGCGGCAGGTGCTGTTGAACCTGCTGGCCAACGCCGTGAAGTTCACCGCCCGGGGCGAAGTGAGTTTGGTGCTGGAACCGGCGACGCCGTCTGCGCCCTTCGGCCCCGCAAGCGAGAAGGTGACCTACCGCGTGGCAGTGCAAGACACCGGCATCGGCATCCCGGCTGACCGACTGAAGCTCCTGTTCGAGCCTTTCCAGCAGCTCGACGCCTCCATGACGCGACGCTTTGGTGGCACGGGCCTGGGTCTGGCCATCAGCCAGCGCCTGGTGGGGCTGATGGGCGGCACGATCAGGGCAGACAGTCGCGAGGGCGAGGGCAGCCGATTCCACTTCACGCTCACCTGGCCGACCGCCCAGAACCTCAGCCCCACCGCGGTGTCAGGGCCTCGCCTGGATGCCAGCCTGGCCTGTACGCAGCCCATGAGCATCCTGCTGGTGGAAGACAACCCCACCAACCAGGCGGTGGGCCTGGAGATGCTGGGCAGGCTCGGGTACAGCGCCGGCCTGGCGGTCGATGGCCACGCTGCCGTGGAGGCCCAGCGCAAGGGACTGCACGACCTCATCCTCATGGACATCCAGATGCCCGGCATGGACGGAGTGGAAGCTTCCCGCCGCATCCGCGCCCTGCACGGCGTGCAGCATCCCCGCATCGTGGCGCTCACCGCCAACGCGGCGGCGGAAGACAGGCAGGCCTACCTGGACGCGGGCATGGACGACCACCTGGCCAAGCCCTTCGAGATGAAGGATCTGGCCGCCGTGATCACGCGAGCCTTCAAGGCACGCCAAACCCGACAGACCGTCCCGACGGAATCTATGGAAGTGTTGGACGATGCCGTGCGCGATTCGCTGACACACCAGTTCGGGCGGGCCTTTGTGGAACGCCTGGACGAGACCTATCTGCGCACCGCCGCCCCATTGGTGCAGGCCGCAGGTGCGGCCATGACCGCCGGAGACGGGCCGGGGTTGCTGCGCGCTGCGCATGCACTGAAGTCCAGCAGTGCCAACGTCGGCGCCGTTGCGCTGTCGCGGCTGTGCGCCGAGCTGGAAGTCCTGGGCAAGAAAGGTCAGTTGAAAGAAGCCGGCCCCCTGATGGCCAGCGCCGAGCGCTCGTGGCTGCGGGTGCAGCAGGCCTTGCAGAAGCCACAAACCCGTTGAACCGCGCCTGAAGACACCGTGCAGGGGCGGGTTCGACTTCGTACGGCGGCTTCACGCGGTAGCGGCGCAGCGCTAGCGTCAATACGACAGGCTTGCATAACCGCTCTGGCGCGAGGCCGCGAGGGCCTGGCCAAGGGTGTGGATGCCGCGGTCGGCCAGCAGCGGCACCAGCTTCTGGAAGACTTCGGCCGTCACCAGGGCGTCGCCCAGCGCCGTGTGCCGCCCGACCACGCGAACCCCGAGGCGCTCGGCGATGGCCTCCAGCCGGTGTGAATCCTGCTGCGGATGCAACACGGCCGACAGCAGCAAGGTGTCCAGCACCGGCTGATCGAAGCGCAGGCCCGTGGTGGATTCCTTGAGCTGCAGGAAGCGCATGTCGAACGCCGCGTTGTGCGCCACCAGCACGGTGTCGTGCGCATAGCGGTGGAAGGCGGGCAGGACCTGCTCGATGGGGGGCTGGCCGCGAACCCTCTCCGGGGTGATGCCGTGGATGGGAATGGACGCCGACGGAATCGAACGTCGCGGATCGACCAGCTGGTCGAAGCGCTCGCCGCGCAGCAGCTTGCCGTAGACCATGCGAACGGCGCCGATCTGCAGGATCTCGTCGCCGCCTGAAGGGTCCAGACCGGTGGTCTCGGTGTCGAAGATGGTGAAAGACAGCGCGGCCAGGGACCGGTCTTCCAGCGCCTGGTCGGTGTCACGGTGGGCGAAGAGATCGAAGTCGTAGAACACCGGGCGGCTGTCGGTGGGATCGATCGCCTCCCCCGCGTGAGGCCCGTGGTCTTCCCGGGAGTCCTCGACCTCCGGGGCCCGCGGCTCGGTGGCCGCTGCAGGCTGGGTCTGCAGCATCAGCACAAAGCCCGTCAAGGGCAGCGCGGCGGGGCCGGGCAGTCGGGTGCTGGGCGACACGTCAGCAGCTTCCTCCACGGCGCGCACCGGCGCCATCTGCACCCGCAGCAGGTGGCCGCCCGGCGCAGGGCTCACGAAGTCAGCCGTGGGATGCTCTGCCCCGCGCTGCAGACGAGCTTGCAGGCTCTGCAGCGCCTGGGTCACCCGCTCGCGGTCCAGGGTGGCATAGATGGACCGGCCCAGGCCGATCAGATCGGCGCCGCCCAGCGACAGTGAGGATGAAGGTGACGCCGCCTGCAGCAGGCGGAATTGCAGGCGCGCCCGGTGGTTGTAGAGCAGGATACGGCCGTCGAGGTTGCAGACCACCACCCCCTGGGTCAGTTCGCTCATCAGGGCGGCCAGGCGGTTGCGCTCCTGCCCGATGGCGCGGCTGGCGCGGGCCACTTCCTGCGCCACATCGGCACGCAACTGCTCTCGCTGCGCCGCCAGCGCCTCCAGGGTCTGGGCCAGGGCGCGCAGGTCAGCGGGCCAGGAAGCGCTGCCGACGGTACGCCCCCCGGGCGTGGTCAGCAGCACGCGGGCCTGTTCGGCCAGTTGGGCCGGTGCGGCCACCAGACGCCGGTACAGCGCGGCCGCCACCGCCGCGGCAGCCCCCACCAGGGCGACGCCCGGCAGCAGCAGCACCGGCCAGCGATCGGACGTCAGCGCACGCCAGGCGGCCTGTTCGTCCTCTGACAGCATGGACATCAGCAGCGCCTGGCCCACGGCCACGAATGCACCCAGTGCCAGCGCACAGCACAACGCGACCCCGCCCACGGCCCAGGCCAAGCGGGGGTCGCGTCGCAGGCCACGGGGACCACGGGGGGGCTGGGTGCTCGTCATGGGGCGTACGGTGCAGGGCGGGCACCCCGCAGCTTACGCCCGATCACTCCCTGACCACGGTGACCGTGCAGTCGGACTTGGCCACCCCCTCGGAACTCACGCTGCCCAGGCGGACAACGGCTGTAAGTTCAGGCCCGGGAGACGCGGGGGCGCGGCTGGGCAGCCTGGTCCCAGGCGGGGCCGGCAAACCAGGCGTCGCCCAGCATCGCAGCCTTGAGCATGGGCAAAGCGTCGTCGCCCCAGAAGGCGCGCCCGTCGAGCACGACGGTGGGCACCCCGAACACACCCTGCGCCAGGGCTGCGTCACCAGCGGCGCGCAGTTCGGCCTTCACCTCGGGGCCGTCGGGGTCGCGCTCAGGCGCCAGGGCGGCGCGCAAGACGGCCAGTCGCTCGGGGCAGGCGGCGTCCAGTCCGCCGCGCCACACATGGTGGAACAAGGCCTCCACCACCCGCCGGTTGGGCGTGCCGCCGGGGCCGGCGCAGGCCAGCGCCAGGCGCAGCAGGGGCAGCGGGTTGAAGGGATGGGAGGCCGGCAGGTCCAGCGGTGTGCCTTGGGTGTGCGCTCGCCAGGCGACGTCTCGGTAGGTCCAGGCACGCTTGGGCTCGATCTCGGCCGGCCCCTTGTGCTCGTGCTGCTTGAGCAGGCCGGCAAACAGGACCGGCCGGTAGTCCACGCTGTAGCTCAGCCCTTCCAGCACCTGCGGCAGGCGCTCGAAGGCGAGGTAGGCATAAGGCGAAATGGGGTCGAACCAGAAGCTCAGGTGCTTCATGAGGCCGCCTTGGGGACCCCCATGCGCGGGTTGGACTGCGCCGGGCTGATCAGGGCGCGAAGCACCACCTGCCGCTGCGGCAGCATGTCCTGCACGCGCTGCCGGGTGGCGTCATCCAGGCGGCTCCAGGCAGCGATCTCGTCGATGGTCCGGGCGCAGCCCTCGCACCACCCCGTGCCCGCATGCATGCGGCAGATGTTGATGCAGGGGCTGGCAACGGCCATCAGTGCGCTCCCAAGGCAGCGGGGGGCAGCGCCCGGCAGCAGCTGAGGTTGACGTTGCGCGGGGACGACGGGGCCATGGGCCTATTCTGGGTCAAACGGTGGCTTTCTTGGCCAGGAGCGCGCGGCCCACCCTGGAGACAGGCGGCCGGCCCAGTTCCGCCGAGATCCAGGCCCCCGCGCTGGCCAGGGCGTCCAGGTTCACGCCGGTGTGGATGCCCAGACCGTTGAGCAGGAAGACCACGTCCTCGGTGGCCACGTTGCCCGTCGCGCCCTTGGCATAGGGGCAGCCGCCCAATCCGGCCACGCTGGCGTCAAAGACATGCACCCCCATCTCCAGGCAGGCGTAGATGTTGGCCAAGGCCTGGCCGTAGGTATCGTGAAAGTGTCCGCTCACCTCCTCGACGGGAAAGTGCTTCAGCGCGCGCTCCATGGCGGCCTGCACCTTGCGCGGCGTGCCCACGCCGATGGTGTCGGCAATGCCGCAGTGCTGCACGCCCAGCGCCTTCATGCCCACCACCACGCGCTCCACCTCGTCGGCACTGACATCGCCCTGGTAGGGGCAGCCCACGGCACAGGAAACCGCGGCGCGCACCTTGATGCCCTGGGCCAGCGCCAGCTGCACCACGGGGCGGAAGCGCTCGATGCTCTCCTCGATGCTGCAGTTGATGTTGCGGCGGCTGAAGGCCTCGCTGGCCGCGCCGAACACCACGATCTCGTCCGGCCGCCCGGACAGCGCGGCTTCCAGGCCCTTGAGGTTGGGCGTCAGCACCGAGTAGCGCACGCCAGGGCGACGGGCTATGCCGGCCATGACCTCGGCGGCGTCAGCCATCTGCGGCACCCACTTGGGGCTGACGTAGCTGGTGACCTCGATCTCGTGCAGACCGGCATCCTGCAGGCGGGACACCAGCTCGATCTTGGTCGCCGCAGGGATGGGCTGCGCCTCGTTCTGCAGGCCGTCGCGCGGACCGACATCCACCAGCGTGACCTGCGAAGGCAAGTGGGTGCTCATGCAGCGATCTCCATCTTCAACAACTCGGCACCTTCGGCCACCTGGTCTCCGGCCGCATGCAGCCACTCGGCCACCACGCCGTCACGCGGCGCGCTGATGGTGTGCTCCATCTTCATCGCCTCCATCACGGCCAGCGCCTGGCCCTGGCGCACGGCCTGACCCGGGCTCACCAGCAAGGACATCAGCTTGCCCGGCATGGGGGCCACCAGACCCCCAGCGGCACCCGCGGCCTCACCTGCACCACGGGCCGGGTCCACCAGTTCCAGCACCGCGTGGCCCGCGGCGCCGAACACGCTGAAGCGCCCGCCCACTGCGTAGACGCTCAGGCTCTGACGGTGTCCGCCCATGCGGATGTCGTGCCGTCGCTCTCCTGCGGCGTCGGACTGCACCCGGGCTTGCAGCGCCAGACGCTCCCCCTGAAGTGTGAGGACCGACAGGCCGTCGTGCGTGCGCTCCAGCAACACCTCGTGGCGCTCACCGGCTTGCTCGAAGGTCAGGCGCCGCCGGGACAGGCCGTGGGCGCGCCAGCCGTCGGTGTGGCTCCAGGGGTCTGCCCGCTGCCCTTGCGCCTCCTGAGCCAGCAGGTGCGATACCACGCCCGCCACGGCCCAGGCCAGCGGCAGGCCCGGGGCGTTGAACAGCGCCTCGCGCTCGCGCTCGATCAAGGCGGTGTCCAGATCGGCCTGGGAGAAGGCGCGGCTGCCCACCACGCGGCGCAGGAAGCCGACGTTGGTGTGCAGCCCCACCAGATGCGTGTCGCGCAGTGCGGCGTCCAGGCGGGCCAGCGCCTGCGCGCGGTCTTCGCCCCAGACGATGAGCTTGGCGATCATCGAGTCGTACCAGGGGCTGATGGCATCACCCTCGACGAAACCCGTGTCCACCCGCGGCTGCACGTCGTCAGCGTGGAAGGACACGTGAGCCGGCCAGCGCGCCACCTGCAGCGTGCCCGTGGCGGGCAGGAAGTTGGCGTCCGGGTTCTCGGCGCAGATGCGGGCCTCGATGGCATGGCCGCGCATGGCCAGCTGCGCCTGCTGTAGCGGCAAGGGCTGACCTGCGGCCACGCGCAATTGCCACTCCACCAGGTCCTGCCCGGTGATGGCCTCGGTGACCGGGTGCTCCACCTGCAGCCGGGTGTTCATCTCCATGAAGTAGAAGCGGCCATCCTGCTCGGCGATGAATTCCACCGTGCCGGCGCCCACGTAACCGACGGCTTGCGCCGCCGCCACCGCCGCCGCGCCCATCTCGGCGCGACGCTCGGGCGTCATGCCGGGGGCGGGGGCTTCCTCCAGCACCTTCTGGTGGCGACGCTGCACCGAGCAATCACGCTCGAACAGATAGACCGCGCCCCCCAGGCTGTCGCAGAACACCTGGATCTCGATGTGGCGAGGGCGGGTGACGTAGCGCTCCACCAGCACATGGTCATCACCAAAGCTGGCCTTGGCCTCGCGCTGGCAGCTGGCCAGCGCGGCGGCGAAGTCTTCCGCGCGCTCCACGCGCCGCATGCCCTTGCCACCACCGCCGGCGCTGGCCTTGATGAGCACCGGGTAGCCGATGCGGTCGGCCTCGCGCTGCAGCAGGGCCGGGGCGTTGTCCTGCCCGTGGTAGCCGGGGACCAGCGGCACACCGGCCTTCTCCATCAGCGCCTTGGCCGCGGCCTTGCTGCCCATGTCGCGGATGGCCGAGGGCGGCGGGCCGATGAACACCAGGCCGGCATCGGCGCAGGCCTGGGCGAAGTCTTCGTTTTCCGACAGGAAGCCGTAGCCCGGGTGCACCGCCTGCGCCCCGGTGGCCTTGGCCGCCTCCAGGATGCGCTCCCAGCGCAGGTAGCTGTCGCGCGGCGCACTGGCACCGATGTGCACCGCCTCGTCACAAGCGCGCACATGGCGGGCCTCGGCGTCGGCATCGGAGTACACCGCCACGGTGCGGATGCCCAGGCGCCGCGCAGTGGCGGCCACGCGGCAGGCGATCTCGCCGCGGTTGGCAATCAGTATCTTCTGGAACATAGGGTCTCCGCGGCTCGATCGCCGTTCGCTGCGCTCACCGCCATGCGGGCTCGCGCTTGTTCAGGAAGGCCTGCACACCCTCCCGGCCTTCGTCGCTGGCGCGGATGTCGGCGATGCGACGCGCCGTCTCGGCGCGCAGGTCTTGGGTGATTTCACGGCCCGCGAAGTCTTGCACCAGGCGCTTGCAGGCCTTCACCGCGGCCGGGCCGTTGGCCACCAGCAGGGCCACGATCTCGTCGACCTTGGCGTCCAGCGCGTCGGGGGCCACCAGTTCATGGACGAAGCCCATCTCACGAGCCTGCGCGGCGCTGAAGCGCTCGGCGGTGATGAAGTAGCGCCGCGCCGCCTGCTCGCCCATGGCGCGCATGACGTAGGGGCTGATGGTGGCCGGCAGCAAGCCCAGACGCGCTTCGCTCAGGCAGAAGTGCATGCCCTCGGCGGCCACCAGCACGTCACAGCACGCGGCCAGGCCCATGCCGCCAGCGTAGCAGTCGCCGTGCAGCCGCCCCACCACCGGCAGCGGGCAGCTGTAGATCGCCCACAGCATCTCCGCCAGGCGGGTGGCATCGGCGCGGTTGTCCTCCCAGCCATAGCCGGCCATGGACTTCATCCAGTTCAAGTCCGCCCCGGCGCAGAAGGCCTTGCCATGCCCGCCCAGCACGATGACCCTCACACCCGGGTCCTGCCCCAGGCGGGTGAAGGTCTCGGCCAACTCCGTGATCACCCCGTCGTTGAAGGCGTTGCGGACCTCGGGCCGGTTGAGGAAGACCTTGGCGACACGGCCTTCGATGTGGATGTCCAGGGTGTTCATGCTGATATGCCTGCGTGTGCTGATGTGCCTGCGTTGCACGTGACGAGCGCGACATGCGGTCCCCTTCGCTCATGTCCTCCGGATCGGGCTTCGCCCGCTCCTCCCCCTTTACTTCGCTGCGGGGACCACCTGCCGCACTCGTCCTGCCAGCAGATCTCAGCGCCACCGTCCGGAAACCAGAGTGCTGGAAGGTCAGCGCGTGTTGGGGCTGTGCGCAGCGAAGTCAAGGGGGAGCCGGTTGCCAAAGGCGACCGGCGGAGGACATGAGCGGAGCACAGCCCCGACATGCGCTGACCCCGCGAGGTCTCACCTTGCAAACAAACATCCCGCACAGACAGTCTCCCCGAAGCGTGAACCCGCGAGCAACCCCCCATCTCAATACCGCTTCGCCGCTTCATCCAGCATCACCTCGGTGGCCCCGCCACCAATGGCCAGGATGCGGGCGTCGCGCCAGAGGCGCTCGATGGCCATGCCGCGCATGTAGCCCATGCCGCCGTGCACCTGCTGGCAACCCAGCGTCACCTCGTTGACCAACTCGCCCGTCAGCGCCTTCAGCAGCGACACATCCTGCACGATGTCGTGGCCCTGCGTCACACGCCAGGCGCAGTGGTAGAGGTAGGCGCGGGCCGCGCGGGTTTTGGCGTCCAGCATCGCCAGCTTCTGGCGCACTGCCTGCTTGTCCCACAACGTGCCACCGAACGCCTGGCGCGTGCGGGCGTGCTCAACCGCCAGCTTCAGCGCCTGCGTGCAGTGCCCCACGGCCATCGCGCCGAGGGCGATGCGCTCGGTCTGGAAGTTCTTCATCACCGCGTAGAAGCCCTTGCCCTCCTCGCCCAGCAGGTGAGCTGCGCGCACCCGGCAGTTGTCGAAGTGCAGCTCCGCCGTGTCGGAACACAGCCAGCCGGTCTTCTCTAGCTGCCGGCCCACGGTAAAGCCGGGTGTGCCCTTCTCCACGGCGAAGATCGAGATCTCATGCCGCGCCGTGCCGGTGCGCGCCGCCACGAAGTAAAGGTCGGCGTGCACACCGTTGGTGATGAAGAGCTTGTTGCCGTTGATCACCCACTCGTCACCGTCGCGCCGCGCCGTGGCGCGCATGCCCGCCACGTCCGAGCCCGCGCCGGGCTCGGTGACGGCCACCGCAGTGATGGTGTGGCCGCTGGTGATGCCCGGCATCCAGCGCGCCTGCTGTGCCGGGTTGCCGGCATGGTGCAGGTGAGGGCTTGCCATGTCGGTGTGCACCAGCACCGTGACGATGAAGCCACCGAAGGTGCTCTGGCTTAAGCCTTCGGCAAACACCAGGTTGGTCATGGCATCCGCGCCGCCGCCACCATGCTCGGGCGCGTACACCAGTCCCAGCAGGCCGGCGTCGCCCATCTTGCGAAGGACCTCGCGCGGCACCATGCCCTGGCGCTCCCAGGCCTCGGCGTAGGGCTCCACCTCGCGTGCGAGGAAGCGGGCAATCTGCTCGCGCAGCAGTTCGTGTTCGGGGGTGTCGTGGATGGAGTGATTCATGATTTCAATGCTGCCAGCCACGCAGGCCGCGCAGTTGCTCGAAGACGTCAAAGTCTCGATCGCGGTGCAGCAGCACATAGTCGCGCTCGATGCAGAAGGTGGCAATCAACACGTCGATGGCGCTGCGTACAGTGACACCGGCCGCACGCAGGCTGCGGTAGTGGCGGGCGGCCTCAACGGCCAAGGTGGCGCCGGCCACGGGTTCGACACGCAGGCTCTCCAGCAACAGGCGGGCGCGACGATGGTCATGGTCGTCCCGAAAGCCGCGCAGAACCTCGAACAGCACGAGGTCTGGCACGACGATGGGCACTACACCCGTCTCCAGCAGCTTGGCCAGGTGCTCCACCGAGGGGTGATCGACATCGTTGAAGAAGTCGATCCAGACACTGGAGTCAACGACCAGCACGGCGCTTGCGTCCAGCAGCCGGTTTGGCCTGGGCATCGGCCACGGCGGGCCCGGCCGCTGCTTTACCGGCCGAACCGTAGGGCGGTGATGTCGGCTCTTGGACTGACACCACTTTGACAGCCTCTGCAGGCGCCTTGGTCCAGTCGATGGACTCGTCACCTTCCCACTTGAGCTTGCCTCGCCACTTCAAGATCTCCTTGTAGGCAGCCTGGCGCGCAAGCAGCTTCAGCCCCGCCTCGACGGCCTCGCGTTTGGTCTTGAAGGGGCCGGCCTGCATCGCCCGGGCCATCAACTCGTCATCGATATCGATGTTGGTGCGCATGATGTGTATGGGGTGGATATAAGTGACACATCGTACACTCAAAGAGTCACATCCGGAAGACCCCGAACTTCGGGCTCTCGGGAATGGGCGCGTTCAGGCTGGCGCTGAGGGCCAGGGCCAGCACGCGGCGGGTGTCGGCCGGGTCGATCACGCCGTCGTCCCAGAGTCGGGCGCTGGAGAAGTAGGGGTGGGCCTGGTGGGCGAACTGGTCGAGGATGGGCTGCTTGAAGGCTGCCTCCTGCTCCCGCGTCCACTGCCCGCCCTTGGCCTCGATGCCGTCGCGCTTGACGGTGGCCAGCACGCTGGCGGCCTGCTCGCCGCCCATCACCGAGATGCGCGCGTTCGGCCACATCCACAGGAAGCGCGGCGAGTAGGCGCGGCCGCACATGCCGTAGTTGCCCGCGCCGAAGCTGCCGCCGATGATGACGGTGAACTTGGGCACCGTGGCCGTGGCCACCGCCGTGACCATCTTGGCGCCGTGCTTGGCGATGCCCTCGGCCTCGTACTTGCGCCCGACCATGAAGCCGGTGATGTTCTGCAGAAAGATCAGTGGCACGCGGCGCTGGCAGCACAGCTCGATGAAGTGCGCGCCCTTCATCGCCGACTCGCTGAACAGCACGCCGTTGTTGGCCACGATACCCACGGGCTGCCCTTCGATGTGCGCAAAGCCGGTGACCAGCGTGGCGCCGTAGCGCGCCTTGAACTCGTCGAACACGCTGCCGTCGACAAGGCGCGCGATGACCTCGCGCACGTCGTAAGGCTTGCGCGCGTCGGTGGGCACGATGCCGTGGAGTTCCTGCGCGTCGAACAGCGGGGCCTGCGGCTCGGCCAGGCGCATCTGCTCGGGCTTGCGCCAGTTGAGGTTGGCAACGATGGCGCGGGCGATGGACAGGGCGTGCGTGTCGTTGTCGGCCAGGTGGTCGGCCACACCCGACAACCGGGTGTGCACGTCGCCGCCGCCCAGGTCCTCGGCACTCACCACCTCGCCGATGGCCGCCTTCACCAGCGGCGGCCCGCCCAGGAAGATGGTGCCCTGGTTGCGCACGATGATGGTCTCATCGCTCATGGCCGGCACATAGGCGCCGCCGGCCGTGCAGGACCCCATGACCACCGCGATCTGCGGAATGCCCTGGGCGCTCATGTTGGCCTGGTTGTAGAAGATGCGGCCGAAATGCTCGCGGTCGGGGAACACGTCGTCCTGGTTGGGCAGGTTGGCGCCGCCGGAGTCCACCAAGTAGATGCAGGGCAGCCGGTTCTGCAGCGCGATCTCCTGCATGCGCAGGTGCTTCTTGACCGTGACCGGGTAGTAGGTACCGCCCTTGACCGTGGCGTCATTGCACACGATGGCGCACTCCACCCCGCTGACGCGGCCAATGCCGGCGATCATGCCGCCGCCCGGGGCGGCGTTGTCGTACATGTCCAGGCCGGCCAGCGCGCCCACTTCCAGGAAGGGCGTGCCGGGATCCAGCAGGCCCTCCACCCGGTCACGCGGCAGCAGCTTGCCGCGCGCGGTGTGCTTGGCGCGCGCCGCCTCTCCGCCGCCGAGTGCCGAGCGGTCGAGTTGCGTGTGCAGGTCATCCACCATGGCGCGCATGGCCTGGGTGCTGGCCTTGAAGTCCTCGCCACGCGGGTTGATCTTCGAGTTCAAGGCGGGCATGGGCAATTCTCCGGCGGGCGGGGGCTGCACCGCCCGGAAGGCGAAGTCGTGCAGGCTGCGGCTGACGTATACGTCAATTGTAGAGAGAACGCAGGGCGGACCGACGACGCCCGCGGCGACAGCCGCGACGCACTGCGCCTTCAGGCGTGCTTTCCAGGCCACGTCGTTCCAGGTGGCCTGGGCCGCACTCTGCGTCGGGATCGGTAAGTTCGGCGGCGGGCTGCAGGCCACCCCCTCGAAGCGCGCCGAGCGCGCGAAGTCGGCGAACGAGTACTCGCACTTGATCGGGTGGGCGACTGGGCTCTTCAACTCCGCCGCCTGGAAGGTGGCGCCCGGCAGGATGGCATGGCGGCGCGCCTGCCGGCCGTGGCTTGCGGCAAGGACGTCGATCCAGGCGTTGGCGACGTAGGAGCAGGGCGAGGAGAAGTCGAACCAGAAGTCAATTGGGGCAAGCGCATTCATGAGTGCACGACAGGGGCGAAAAGACCTTTCGTGAAGACCGGACCGCTACATCCCCCGGAACAGGTGGGCGTACAGGCGGCTCGCCACCAGCGTCTCGGGCCGCCCGCGCAGGCTCAGGCGCACCTTGCCGCTGTCCTCGCGCCGCGCAGTGGCGATGAACCGGGCCTGGACCAGGGTGCCGCGGTGCACCTGCCAGAAGCGCTGGGGGTCGAGCTGGGCGGCCAGGTCGCGCAGCGACATCCGCACCAGCAGCTCGCGCGTGGCGGTGACGACGCGCACGAGCTTGTCGGCCGCCTCGAAATAGATCACCTCGTCCACGGGCACCAGGTGGACGACCGCGCCCTGCTGCGCCTGGATCACCTCCAGCCGCGGCGCGCGCGCGGCGGGCTCGGCACTGGCCAGCAGGGCGCGCAGTTGCGCCCAGGTCGCGTCCAGCGTCTCGGCGGGCGCCGCCCCGGCGCGGCGGGCGGCCAGACGCTCGCGCAGGCGCTGCAGGCTGGCGTCCAGACGCGCCGACTGCACCGGCTTGACGAGGTAGTCCACGGCCTGGGCCTCGAAGGCCTGGACGGCGTACTGGTCGTAGGCCGTGACGAAGACGAGCAGCGGGAAGGGGTAGTCGGCAGGCCAGTCCTCGGCCAGCGCCTGGGCCGTCTGCAGGCCGCTGAGCGCGGGCATGCGGATGTCCAGGAAGCAGATGTCGGGCCGCAGCCGCAGCGCCTGCTCCACGGCCTGCGCGCCGTCCCCCACCGTGGCCACCACCTGGAGCTGGGGCCAGAGCCGCGCCAGGTCGGCCCGCAGGCTGCTGGCCAGAAGCGGCTCGTCCTCGGCGATCAGCGCCGTCCCGTTCGTCATGGGTGCTCCCGGGGCAGGGTGATGGTCGCCAGCGTTCCGCCGGGGGGAATCGGCAGCGGCTCCAGGGTCAGGGTGGCCGCGGCGCCGTAGCGCGTCTGCAGCCGCTCGCGCACCTGGGTGAGGCCGAAGCCGGCCGCGTCGGGCCGCACGGGCGCGAGGCCGACGCCGCTGTCGCGCACCCGCAGCCGCAGGTGTCCGCCCTCGAGGCTTGCGCTCACCTCCAGGTGGCCGCCTTCCGGCCGGGGCTCCAGGCCGTGGCGGATGGCGTTCTCCACCAGGGGTTGCAGCAGCAGCGGCGGCACTGCTTGCCCGGCCAGGGCGGCGGGCAGTTCCAGCCGCACGGTCAGGCGCGGGCCCATGCGCACCTGCATCAGCGCCAGGTAGTCGCCCAGGCGCTCGAACTCGGCGTGCAGTGGGTGCTCGGCGCTGCGCGAGGCCGCTAGCGTGGCGCGCAGAAAGCCGATCAGGTGGTCCAGCATGGCCTGCGCCCGGGGGGCGTCGGTGGCGATCAGCACGCGCAGGTTGGCCAGGGTGTTGAACAGCATGTGCGGCTCGAGCTGCGACTGCAGCAGCGCGAGCCGGGACTCGCGTGCCTGGTTCTCGAGCGCCTCGCGGTGGCCGCGCTGGTAGAAATAGGCGACGAATCCGATGCTGACGGCCGCGGCGCTGGCGAGCAGGGCATAGAAGCGGCGCTGGTCGCGCTGCAGCAGCTCCAGCATCGAGCGGCCCGCCCAGGCGTCGCCGACCAGAGTGCCGAGCGTGTAGCCGGCCAAGGTGCCGACGGCCACGAGCAGGGCGGCCCGCCCCGGCGGCGGCCAGTAGCCCGGCGCCTCGGCCCGCAACGGGCCGCGCAGCAGGTAGCGCACCGGGTCGATCGCGACCCAGATGGCCACGCTGATGGACAGGCTGTAGACGAGCGCGACGGAGAAGCCTTGCTGGCCTGTCGACGCCCGCGGCGTGAAGGCGAACTGGATGCCCGCGATCGCCAGCGCGACGGCGACGACGATGCCCAGCCGCTGCAGCAGGCCGCGGCCCTCGCCGCGCGGGATGAGGTGTCGGCTCGGATTCATGGCTTCAAGCTCCGGCTTGTGCGTGCCGCGGACAGCGCCCCGGCGCAGGACTCAGCGCTCATCACCGCAACTCGCGCTGGAAGAAGGCGGCCATCGCGTCGAAGGCTGCCCGCCGCTGCGCCGGGTCGAAGCCGGCCTCAGGCCAGCCGCCACGAGTCTGCTTCGCGGCCACCGCCGCCGCCAGATCGGCTGGCCAAGGACCCAGCAGGTCCATGTGACCGGCGCCGGCCAGGTGTGCGAGGATCTCGCAGCGGGCGCAGTGCAGCAGCAGGCGCTCGCTGTGGAAGCGGGGCAGCAGCCAGCTGTCGCGTCCGGCGCTGACGACACCGACGGGCAGGCGCACGCGCCGCAGTTGCGCCTCAGGGAACAGCGTGGCCACGGGCACGGCCACCGTCACTGCGGCGACGCGCGGATCGGGCAGGTCGGTGCTGCCGTCGCGGGCGCCGTGCACGGCCGTCAGCGAAGCCGGCAGGAAGGTCTCCGGCACGCCCCGGGCGCGCTCGTAGCTCTCGCGCCGGGCTCTTTGCTGCGCCGCGTCGGGCATGCCGGTGAAGCAGAAGCCGGGATCCTCTTCCATGTGGGCCTGGCAGTGGCGTACCAGGTCCAGCAGGCGCCACGAGGCCCCGGCCATCACCAGCGCGGTGGCGCCGCCGGCCGACATTCCGTGTACCCCCACGCGCTCCAGCGCCAGTTGCGGGCCCCAGGCGGGGTGGGCCGCCAGGGCGTCGAGCGCCCGGGTGATCTCGCCCGGGCGCAGCTTCCAGGACTCAGGTCCCGCGAGGCTGGTGTCCAGGTGGTTGTCGCCGCGGTGCAGCGGCTGCGCGACAACGAAGCCGGCGCGCGCCAGCGTCGCAGCGAGTTCATGGTCCGCCAGCGGGCTGCCGCCGGTGCCGTGCGACAGCACCACCACGCGGCGGCGCGTCTGCCCCGCCGGCGGGGGCTGCAGCGGCGCGCCCGGCGCGACGTGCAGCACGAAAGGCCCCTGCGCGTGGGCCACGGCGGGCTGGGCTGTCGGGTAGACCAGCGTCACGGGCAGGTCGTCCGCCTGCACCTGGGCGAAGCCGACCTGCGCGTGAGCCGTGGGCAAGGTGGCGCACAGCGCGGTGAGCGCGGACAGCGCGCAGAGCTTGCGTAGCCAGGTGAGGGCGCCAACCCGGCACAGCGCGACCACGTCGCCGTGGGTTCGCGACGCCGGCGTTCGGCCCGTGACCCCGGGCAGGGGCATCGTGGAATGCGATCGCTTCGCTGTCGGGCGTGATGGGGCGGCGGCGGGCTGGGGCATGGTGTTCTCGGCGGGCTGTTGGGGGGGTGCGTCGCGCATTTGCGAGCGCTGGCCGGACTTTGCGCCGCGCCGTCGCCTCTGGCCAGCGTCTTGCGACGAAACGTCGCCAGCCGGCGCGAAACGACGACGCGTGCGCCTACCGACGCCAGAACGAGGGTGTCAGCAGCACCAGCACCGACAGCAGTTCCAGGCGGCCCAGCAGCATGGCCAGGGAGCACACCCATGTCTGGAAGTCGCTCAGGCTGGCGAAGTTCGCAGCAGGGCCCACCTCGCCCAGGCCGGGGCCGATGTTGTTGACGCAGGCCACCACCGCCGTGAAGGCGGTCACCGGGTCCAGGCCGCTGAACAGCAGCACCATGGTCAAGCCGACGATGGTGGCACCGTAGACCATCATGAAGGCCATGACGCCCTGGACGGTGGCGTCACTCACCGTTCGCCCGCCAATGACCACCGGGTTGACCGCCCGGGGGTGCACGATCCGCACCATCTCCCGGCGCGCCTGGGCCACCAGGATCAGCAGGCGGATCATCTTGATGCCGCCGCCCGTCGACCCCGCACACGTGGCCATGCAGCCCAGCAAGATGATCAGCATGGGCGCGAACAAGGGCCACTGCGCGTAATCCTGTGAGGCATAGCCCGTGGTCGTGGCGACCGAGACCACGTGGAACGCCGTGTGCCGCAGTGCCACCAGCGGATCGGGGTAGGTGCCACTGACCACCAGGTAGGCCACGATCAAGGCAATGCTGCCCAGCAGCATGAGGTAGAACGCCCGCGCTTCCACACTGCGCCACAGGGGGGCCAGAGAACGGGCGCGCCAGGCGACGAAGTACAGCGTCAGGCTCACCCCCGACAACAGCATGAACACGATGGCCACGGCCTCGATGAGAGGAGAGTTCCAGTGCCCGAAGCTCGCGTCGTACGAGGAAAACCCGCCCAGGCTGACGGTGCTGCACATGTGCAGGAAGGCATCGACCCAGCTCATGCCTGCCCAGCGGTAGGCCAGGGTGCAGGCCACGGCCAGCAGCGCATAGGCCACCCAGATCGCCCGGGCGGTGTCGGCAATGCGCGGGGTGAGCTTCTGGTCTTTCATGGGCCCGGCCGTCTCAGCCCGGAACAACTGGCTGCCGCCCACCCCCAGCAAGGGCAGGATGGCGACCGCCAAGACGATGATGCCCAGGCCCCCCACCAGCATCATGAAGCAGCGCCATACGTTCACCGACAAAGGCATGGTGTCCAGCCCCGTGAAGACCGTGGCCCCCGTGGCCGTGAAGGCTGACATGGCCTCGAAGTACGCGTCGGTGACGCTGAGATCGGGCAAGGCCAGCAGCAGCGGCAGTGCCCCAAAGGCCGGCAGCACCAGCCAGGTCAGCCCCACCAGCAGAAAGCCGTCCCGCGGCTGAAGCTCCCGGCGGAAGCGTCGCGTGGCCAGGCTCATGACGACGCCCAGCACAAAGGTCAAGCCCATCGCCGTGGCAAATGCCCCTTCCGCGGGATCGCTTCCCGTGAGGGCGAAAGCCAGCGGCACGGCCATCAGCAGCGAGAAGATCAGCACCATGCGCCCGACCAGCGCAACGACGGCAAGCGCACCCATGTGAATTCGCTGCTGCAGGCGCCTCAGAAGAAGGTGGCCGACACCTGGAACAGCTTCTCGACCTGCCGCACCATGCGCTTGTTCGGCACGAACACGATGACGTGGTCGTTGGGTTCGATCACGGTGTCGTGGTGGGCCATCAGCACCTGGGGCTGGGCGTCCTCGCCAGCTTCGGTGCCATCGGGCCGGTGCAGGCCGCGCACGATGGCGCCCACCTGCGCGCCCGGCGGCAGGCCGATCTCCTCCACGCGCCGGCCGGCCATGCGGCAGGTCTTGCGGTCCCCGCGCACGATGCCTTCCAGCGCCTCGGCCGCACCCCGGCGCAGCGAGTGCACGGCTTCCACGTCGCCGCGGCGCACATAGGCCAGCAACTCGCCGATCACCGTCTGGCTGGGCGAGATGGCGATGTCGATCTGTGTGCCCTGCACCAGCTCGGCATAGGCCTTGCGGTTGATGAGCGCCAGCACCCGGCGCGCACCCATCTTCTTGGCCAGCAGACAGGCCAGGATGTTGTCCTCATCGTCACTGGTCAGCGCCACGAACAGGTCCATGTCCTGCACGTTCTCCTCGCCCATCAGCTCCTCGTCGGTGGAATCACCATGCAGCACCAGCACGTCCGAGGGCAGCTGGGAGGCGAGATAGTCGCAGCGCGGACGGAGGGCCTCGATGATCTTGACCTGCAACTCGTCCTTCACCTGGCGCGCCAGGCGCAGGCCCACCTTGCCGCCGCCCGCGATCATCAGGCGCTTGACCGGGCGATCGCGCTCGCGCAAGGCCCCCAGCACGGTGCCGATGTGCTGCTTGGCCGCGAGGACGAAGACCTCATCGCCGGGCTCGATGCGGGTGCGCCCATCCAGGTCGGTCAGCGCCTGGTCCAGGCGGTAGATGGCCACGATGCGCATCTCGGCACTCGGCACCAGCGCCGGAATCTCCGCGAGGCTGTGGCGCACCAGCGGGCCGCCCGCCACGGCCCGCACCGCGATCAGGCTGACGAGTCCCTGGGCAAACTCCAGCACCTGCAGAGCCTCCGGGTGCTGCACCAGTTGGCCGATGTAGCGTGTGACGCTCTCCTCGGGGCAGATCACCCGGTCCACGGCAAAACCGGTGGCCTTGTCCATCATGGGTGAGCCGTCCTCGAACTCTGGCGAGCGCAGGCGGGCGATGGTGGTGGGCACGTTGAAGCGGTCGTGCGCCACCTTGCAGGCCACGAGGTTGGTCTCGTCCATCGGCGCGCAGGCGATGAACAGGTCGGCGTCGCCGATGCCGGCCTCCTCCAGCACCGAGGGCTGGATGCCATTGCCCGGCACACCACGCAGGTCCAGCCGGTCCTGCAGCGCGCGCAGGCGCTGCGGGTCGGTGTCGATGACGGTGATGTCGTTGCGCTCCGAGGCCAGGCTCTCGGCCACGCTCTCACCCACCCGGCCGGCGCCGAGGATGACGATGTTCACTGCTTGGCGAAGAGTTGGCCCAGATCGGCGAAGGCCTTGAACTCCAGGGCGTTGCCGGAGGGGTCGAGGAAGAAGAACGTGGCCTGCTCGCCGGCCTGACCCTTGAAACGCACGTGCGGCTCGATGATGAATTGGGTACCCACAGCGGTGAGCTTGTCCGCCAGCGCCTGCCACTCGGCCATGGGCAGCACCACGCCGAAGTGCCGCACGGGCACGGCATCGCCGTCCACGGCAGAGGTGGCGGCGAGGTGACACTCCTGCGGCGCCAGATGCGCCACCACCTGGTGGCCGAAGAGGTCGAAGTCGATCCACTCGGGCGAACTGCGCCCCTCAGGACAGCCCAGCAGATCGCCATAGAAGCCGCGCGCGACCTCCAGGTCATGCACGGGGAAGGCCAGGTGAAACGGGCGGGGGGTGGCGGCAGCAGTGTTCAAGCGAGTTCTCCATGTCTGCATGACGGGCCCGCGCCCAGGGCCGAAGCGCCACACAAACCATCACTGGCGGGGGGGCGAGGGGGCTGAGGGCGTCGATCTTGGGCGGGCCGCGTCCGGCTCAAGCCGGGATTTTGCGCTCACTGGCCCCAAGAGAGCTCGACAACCCTGGTCGCACGATGCCAGGGCACACCCTGCTGACAGAATCCGCCGCTGCTCCCATGAACTTCACCACCCCGCCCCGCGTGCTGTCGATCATCCCGCCGATGACGCAGCTGAACACGCCCTACCCCTCCACGGCCTACCTCACGGGGTTTCTGCGCTCGCGCGGCATGCAGGCGGCGCAGGCCGACCTGGCGCTGGGCCTGGTGCTGGAACTGCTGAGCGCCCGAGGCCTGCGGGAGATCCATGCCGCGGTGCAGTCACTGCCCGATGCACAGCGCAACGCGCGGGTGCAGGCCTTCAGCGCGCAGTTCGAGCGCTACGCCGCCACCATCACCCCCACCATCGCCTTCCTGCAAGGGCGCGACGCCACGCTGGCGCACCGCATCGCCAGCCGGCAGTTCCTGCCCGAGGGCGAACGCTTCGCCTCGCTGGACGCCTACGTCGACCCCGACGACCCCGAAGGCGAACACGGTGGCGACCCGCTGGCCTGGGCCTTCGGCGCGCTGGGCCAGCAAGACCGCGCCCGGCACCTGGCCACGCTCTACCTCAACGACCTGGCCGACGTGGTGCGCGACGCAGTGGACACGCGCTTCGAGTTCGTGCGCTACGCCGAAAGCCTGGCCATGAGCCAGCCGAGCTTCGACCCGCTGGCGCAGGCGCTGGCCGCGCCCCTGAACCTGGTGGACCGCACGCTGGAGCGCCTGACGCGCAAGGCCCTGGCGCAGCACCAGCCCACGGTGGTGCTGCTGTCGGTGCCTTTTCCCGGCGCCGTCTATGGGGCGCTGCGCATCGCGCAGGCCGTCAAGGCCCTCCATGCCGACCACCCGGATGTCCGAATCGCCCTGGGCGGCGGCTACGTCAACACCGAGCTGCGCGAGCTGGCCGAGCCGCGCCTGTTCGACTTTGTCGATGCCGTGACGCTGGACGCGGGTGAGCGCCCGCTGCTCGCGCTGCTGGAGCACTGGCATGGCACGCGTTCACGTAGCCGGCTGGTGCGCACCTTCGTGCGCGACGAAGTGCGCGACGGAGCGAACGACGACACATGCGACAAAGCGGGCACGGTCCGCTACCTGAACTTCGCCGAGGCCGACATCCCCTTCGAGGCCGTGGGCACGCCCACCTGGGACGGCCTGCCCCTGCAGCGCTACCTTTCGCTGCTGGACATGCTCAACCCCATGCACCGGCTGTGGTCCGACGGGCGCTGGAACAAGCTCACCGTCGCCCACGGCTGCTACTGGAAGAAGTGCAGCTTCTGCGACGTGAGCCTGGACTACATCTCGCGCTTTGACGCAGCTTCAGCCCAGACCCTGGCCGACCGCATCGAGGCCATCGTGGCCGAGACCGGACAGACCGGCTTTCACTTCGTGGACGAGGCTGCGCCGCCCAAGTCGCTCAAGGCCCTGGCCCAGGAGCTCCAACGCCGGCAACTCGCCATCAGCTGGTGGGGCAACGTGCGTTTCGAGAAGACCTTCACGCCCGAGCTGTGTCTGGAGCTGGCCGACAGCGGCTGCATCGCCATCTCCGGCGGGCTGGAGGTGGCCTCGGACCGGTTGCTCAAGCTGATGAAGAAGGGCGTGTCGGTGGAGCAGGTGGCGCGCGTGACCAAGGCCTTCACCGACGCGGGCATCCTGGTGCACGCCTACCTGATGTACGGCTTTCCCACCCAGACCGTGCAGGACACGGTGGACGCGCTGGAGTACGTGCGCCAGCTGTTCGAGAACGGCTGCATCCAGTCCGGCTTCTTCCACCGCTTCGCCTGCACCGTGCACTCCCCCGTGGGCCAGCGGCCGCAGGACTACGGCGTGACGCTGCAGCCCCTGCCGCCGGGCGCCTTCGCCAGGAACGACATCGGCTTCATCGACCCCACCGGCACCGACCACGACACGCTCGGCGTGGCGCTGAAGAAGGCCCTGTACAACTACATGCACGGCATCGGGCTGGAAGAGGACGTGCGCAGCTGGTTCAGCGGCCGGGTGCCGCGCACCACGGTGCACAAGCACCGTATCGCGCGGGCGCTGGCACACTCAGGCGACCGCGGCCGGTAGGCGAGCAGGGGCCGACAGCGGCCGACAGCGTCGACCCTGGCCGGGCTTCAGTGTTCACCCGGTAGGCAGCGATCTCAGGTCTGGCCATACTCAGGCCTTGGGCGCCGCCCAAACCCATCCAAGAAACGAAGGAGACCTCTCATGAAGCAGCACCGCATCACCACCAGCGACGGCGTGGGCCTGAACGTGTTGGAGGCCGGCAGCGGCCGACCGCTGGTGCTCATCCCCGGCTGGTCGCAGGCCGCCGAGCAGTTCAAGTTCCAGATCGAGGGCCTGGCGGACCGCTACCGCGTGATCG
>Ga0315907_10000665_pt1 | contig 49008 bp, 40 predicted proteins | sample LakEriMetagenome_3_FD_203525 | JGI IMG/M metagenome (GOLD analysis project Ga0315907, IMG submission 203525) | Freshwater fungal communities from buoy surface, Lake Erie, Ohio, United States - Buoy 12 MA123 | ecosystem: Environmental > Aquatic > Freshwater > Lake > Lake biofilm | place: USA... | reverse complement strand
CATCAACGGGCACCCCAAATCCGAGGAAAGACAAAATCACTTCTGCTTTGATACAAGAGACCGTCAGCAATGAAAACTGAACCAAAATGACATGGCTGACGTTGGGCAAAATATGCACGAACATGCGTCTGTTGTTAGAGGCGCCTATGGCATCTGCTGCCCTCACATATTCTCGGTTGCGGTGCTTCAGGTATTCACCTCGCATCAATCGGTAAGTGCCCGTCCAACCTGTGATGCCCAAAATGAGCACCACGGCCATGGTGCCTTTGGTATTCAAAACAGCCGCAATGGCCAAGATCAGCAATATTCCTGGTATGGAATGAAAAACGTTGTAAAGCCAATTGCTCAAGTCATCGACAATGCCGCCGTACCAACCCGAGACGGCACCTAAAACAGAGCCCAAAAGCGTGGCCATGAAAGCGGCAGCCAAGCCTACCAAGATGCTGGTTTCAGCACCTTTAATCGTCTTGGCTAAAACGTCTCTGCCCCATTTATCGGAGCCCATTGGCAGGTGTGTCGCCAAGGCGTTGACCTTGTCACCAGCAGGCTTCACAGCTTTTTGAGCCTGCTCCCATTGCACTGCGATGGGATCTACAACATCCGTAGAAGTGGGTTCGTACAGAACGACCTCAGGGATGGCCTTGCTTGCGTCATCGCCCTGAATTGCACTCTTGGCCCAGGTTGGCGGCGCATTGTTAACAGCAACCTCTTTTTCCCAATCGGAAGCCAAAGGCCCGACCAAGGTGGTGAACACCAAGGCCAAGCTGAGAATCACAGTGATTCCACTCCACACGCCAACCCGATCCGATTTAAAGCGACGCCAGGCCAAAGCCCAAGCGCCTTCACTGACGGCGTTGTCAGGCCCCTTTGAAAGCGAGTTGCCCAAGGAATTGGGAGCGTTGTCAGCTGAATTTGGATGGCTTTGCATAATCATGTAAAAGATAATCAGATTTCAGCGCAATTGAACACGAGGGTCGGTGAGGCGATACAAGACGTCACCGATCAGGTTGAAAATCATGGTGGCAATGGCCACATAAACAGTGACGGCTTTGATCACTGGAAAATCACTTCGCTCAACAGCCAAAATGATTTCTCGGCCTACACCTGGGATGCCAAAGAATCTTTCCAACAAAAAAGCACCAAGCAACAAACCTGGCAAATTGGAAATCACAAAGGTAATGACAGGAATGAGGGCGTTGCGCAAAACATGCACAAACATCACTCGAGGCTCAGAAAGTCCTTTGGCTCTGGCTGTTCTCACATAGTCTTGGTCGACTTCGTCGAGCACGAAACTTCGAAACAATCGCGTATTGGGGGCAATGCTGACGACCAAGCCTAGCAAGATAGGCAGAGGCGCGTAGGTACTGATATTTTTCCAGTAGTCGTCGCTCCAACCTTGTACTGGAAACCAACCCAAGCGATAGGCCAACACATATTGGCCCAAAATAATGAAGACCAAAATACTGACTGACATCAGTGCTGTAAAAACGACCATGGTGCCGCGGTCAATTGAAGACCCTCGCACCCATGCGAGTCCCAAAGCAAGGACCAAGGCAATCAGTGTTTCAATGATGAGCAAAGGGGCCATCAGTGTCAGAGAAGCAGGCAAGCGCGTTGCAAAAATATCGGCGACTGACTCACCTGTGGTCCAACTGTTGCCGAAGTTGAAAGTCGCAACTTGTTTGACAAAAATCCACAGTTGTACTGCTAGCGGTTGATCAAGCCCCAACTCAGCCCGAATGCTGTCAATTTGTTCTTGGTTTGAAAACAAGCCGGCCAGCACATAAGCGGGGTCACCACCGATCCAATTGAAAAGAAAAAAGACCAACAAGATCACACCGGCCAAGGTTGGAATCATTTGCCAGATGCGGCGAAAGATATAGGCACTCATGTTTCAGTGCCTTTAAGGTTTTTGAATGTCATAGTAAATCCAATCACCCAAAATTAGAGGGTGTTTGCGAAAGCCTTCCAAACGCTGATGGCTAAGCCGCGTTGCAATGCCAGTTGAACTTAATCCGAGCACGCCATTGACTTCCATCAAACGGTACATGTTGTGCAAAACGCGTGTGCGTTCAGGGCCGTCTGGCAAGCGCTTGAGTTGCTCAAAATAGGCGTCGTATTCTGCATTTTCAAAACACGCGTAATTGTTTTGACCAATGGTTTTGGAGTACAAGAGTTTCATCACAAATTCGGCTTCGGATGAGCGCGTCCATCCCAAAGCCCAAGACGGTATGGCACATTGCTTGCCCTGCTTCAGCATTTCTGGAAACTTGTCCTTCTTAACCTTCAGGCGAATGCCAATTCGGTCCATTGATTTCTTCCAAAGCTCATCCCTTTCGCGATCAATGGACGATGTAGACGAGTAAATGGTGAATACAAGGGGTTTGCCGTCTGGCATGTTGCGATAGCCCTTGGCATCCTTCTTGTAACCAAATTGATCTAACAAAGCATTGGCAGACAAGGGGCTGAACTTCACAATACTTTTGTAATTAGGGTCATGCCCTGCAATGACCGGCGACACCATTTGCTGGGCCTTCACTGCTTGACCTTTTCGAATCACTCGAATCTCTTCGTCCACATCAAAACCCATGATGATGGCGCGCCTGAGTGCAATTTTTTCAGGGGTATAGCCACCAATGACGGGGTCCTTCATGTTGAAGAACTGATAGCGAATATCGGGCTCAACACTTCTGTACATGTTGACACCCTGAGCCACCCAAGTTTGAAGCAAATCATTTTTGGGCGTCAAAGCTTTTTCAATGAAAGACGGAGGCACTCCCACTGCATCAATTTCTTTGCCGCTGAACGCCAACCACATGGATTGCGGCTCTTCAATGATGCTGACCTCGACGCGGCCAATTTGAGGCATTTTTCTGCCTTGCATTTGGCTGGCAATGCGAAGCTCTACAGGTTTGTTAGGCGGCGGTTGAAAGTCCCAGACGAAGCCGGGAAATTCAGGGTTGGCTTTGAGGATAATTTTGGAACCCCGAACCCATTTTTCAAGGATGTAAGGGCCTGTTCCAACAGGGTTGGACATGATGCCCTCGAAGCCATACTTTTCAACCACCTCGCGCGCCATACCGCCGGCAAAAGGGTTGGTCAATAGCGACAGGAAATTTCGATCTGGCTGAACCAACTTAATGGCCAAGGTGTACCTGTCAAGGGCGTAAATGCCAGGGTGTTTTTGATCGTAATCAAATTTTCCACTGGCAACCGCCCTCTTTCTTGAATCGGCGAATCCAAAAATCTTGTCATCAAAGTCAGAGACCTGAGGGCTGCGATTTTTAGGGTCTGCATGACGCAGCAAGGTGTAGACAAAATCTTGCGCAGTGAGTTCACGCCTTTGTCCTTTAAAGGCTTCATCCGGTGTGAAGTACAAGCCTTTTTTAACTTTGAACGTGTAAGTGATGTTGTCAGCAGAAATCTCAGGCATGGACTCTGCGGCATTGGGCACGATCTGAGTGGGCATGGCCATCCAGTCGTAAGTCAAAAGGGGTTGAAAAATAGCCGCAGTGATGGTGTTTGAATACAGGTCGTTCACACGGACAGGATCAAAACCGGTCTCAGGTACGGGAAACGCAACGCGCAATACTTTTTCAGGATCCGCCGGGTTGGCCTTGGGATCGGGAGCGGAAAGCACCGATGCGCATGTCAGTCCTAAAACCAAACTCAGGCAGACATTTTGAAAAGCACGCCATGCGCTCATGATGTTGGGTCGCTTGTTGGGCGCCCATTTAAAACCAACGGCAAAATGCACAATTTTCCTCAAACTTGGGATGGCAACATGCACTAGAGTGCTGAGGTTTGAAGAATAATCTAACTTGACTTCATTTCATCACAAATCACATTATTTAAGGGATATTTTGAGAGCTTTGGCCTAGGCCTCAGGTAAACCCTTAAAGTGAAATAACCCCATTCCAAAACAGCCCCTATCCTCATGACAAATCCTTTGCTCCAAAAGTGGTCTACACCTTTTGAAATGCCGCCCTTTGAAGACATCCAGGCAGCACATTTCCCCGAAGCTTTTAACCAAGCCTTAACCAATCACCAAGGCGAAATACAAGCCATTGCCTCTCAGACGCAAGCGCCAAGCTTTCAAAATACCCTGCTTGCACTCGAAGCCAGCGGCGAGTTGTTAAACCAGACCTCCGCCCTCTTCTTCAATTTAAGTGCATCACACACTTCGCCTGAAATTCAAGCCATCGAGCGAGACATCTCGCCAAAGCTTGCAGCCCATTCAGCGGCAATGTTTTTGAATGCAGCACTCTTTGAACGCATCAACAAACTCCATCAAGAAAGAACAAAACTTGGGCTAGATGCCGAGAGCATTCGCTTGATTGAAAGATACCACTTAGATTTTGTTCGGGCAGGCGCAAATCTGAAGGACAAAGACAGACAAACCTTTGCCCACTATTCAGAAAAGCTGGCAAGTTGTTTTACCCAATTTTCACAAAATGTTTTGGCAGATGAAGCAGCTTTCTGCATGGTACTCACGGAGGCCGATCAACTCAAAGGCCTACCAGATTTCGTGAAGAGTGCGGCCAAGCAGTTGGCCAAAGAACGTGGCCTTGAACAACACAACGCCCATGCCTTCACGCTTTCCAGGTCGTCCATCACGCCTTTTATGACCTTTTCAGAACGACGGGACTTGCGTCAAAGCATGTGGCTGGCATGGTGCAAACGTGGCGAAAACCCGGGCGCTCACAACAACGAAACTGTGATGAAAGAGATTTTAAAAATTCGATTGGCTCAAGCACGCCTTTTGGGTTACCAGAATTTTTCTGAATATGCTTTGGCCGACACCATGGCGGGCAGCGCAGCAAACGCCAGAGATTTACTCATGCGCGTATGGACGCCCGCGAGATTAAGAGCCATTCAAGAGCGAGAAGACTTGATGACGCTTTCTGGACTAAGTGATCTTGCCGCCTGGGATTGGCACTTCTGGACTGAGCGCGTTCGCAAAGAGAAATTTGATTTGAACGAAGCAGAAATCAAACCCTACCTGCAACTGCACAAACTCATGGAAGCCATGTTTCATGTGGCAAACCGCTTGTTCGGTGTGAGTTTCAAACAGGTCGAGAACATTGCCAAGTACCACAACTCTGTCACGGGATGGGAAGTGACAAGTGCTGATGGCAAACATGTTGGCTTGTTTTTAAGCGATAACTTTGCGCGAAGCAGCAAACGATCTGGCGCATGGATGAGCACCTACCGAGATCCGATGAACCTCACGCAGGAAGTTAGGCCCATTGTTGTGAACAACAACAACTTTTCACAGGGACCAGAAGGAAAACCAACGCTGCTCAGTTTGGACGATGCCAGAACCCTCTTTCACGAGTTTGGTCATGGCCTGCATGGCCTGCTGTCTCAGGTCAAATACCCTCGCCTTTCAGGAACCAGCGTGCTAAGAGACTTTGTTGAATTTCCCTCTCAGGTTTTTGAAAATTGGCTCATGCAACCGCAAATATTGACAGAATTTGCTTTGCATGCAGAAACTGGAGAGCCCATGCCAAAGGCATTGATTGAAAAAATACTGGCTGCCCAGACCTTCAATCAAGGCTTCACAACCGTTGAGTACGTCTCATCGGCCTTGGTCGATTTAGCGCTGCATGAAACCATCGACATTGAACACTTGAATTTTCAAGAGTTTGAGTCAAAGACGCTTCAAAGCATTCAAATGCCACCGGCCATCGGCATGCGACACAGGTTGCCACACTTCTCACATTTGTTTTCGTCCAACAGCTATGCCTCGGCCTACTATGTTTACATGTGGGCTGAAGTTTTAGACGCAGATGGCTTTGATGCTTTTTTAGAAGCAGGCGACATCTTCGCCAAAGATCCCGCACAAAAACTGTATGAGCACATTTACTCAGCTGGAAATCGACAGGACCCCATGCAGGCCTATGTTGCATTCAGAGGCAGAGAGCCAACGGTGGCACCGCTTTTGACGAAGCGTGGACTTAACTGATCTGTTCAAACAAAAAAACCCCGCAGAAGCGGGGTTTTTTGAATCAAGCAAATGTGATTAACGAACCACAGCAATTTGCTCGCGCTTGCCGGCTTTGTAAGTGAACAAAGTCAAGGCGCCATTTTTGATGTCGCCCTTTTCGTCAAACGCGATGTTGCCGGTCACACCTTTGTAGTTGATGGACTTCAAAGCAGGCAAGTACTTAGCGGGGTCTGAAGAACCTGCTGTCACCATGGCTTGAACCATGACTTTGACAGCGTCATAGACGTAAGGTGCATAGACTTGAACTTCAGCGTTGTACTTGGCTTTAAAGTCGGCGCGGAATTTATCCATGCCAGCTTTTTGTTCGCCTTCAACGCCGCCTGCTTCAGCGCAGAAGACGTTTTCGTCTGCCATGCCTTCAGCAGCCAACTTGGCCAATTCAGCTGTACAGATACCATCACCACCCATGAATTTGGCGTTGATGCCAAGCTGCTTCATTTGCTTGAGCATAGGGCCTGCAACAGCGTCCATGCCACCGAAGAAAATGATGTCTGGCTTCTTACCCTTGAGGGTGGTCAAGATAGCGTTGAAGTCAGAGGCTTTGTCTGTTGTGAACTCGTGTCCAACCAAATTGCCACCGGCTGCTTTAACAGCTTTTTCAAATTCTTCAGCCACACCTTGGCCATAAGCTGTACGGTCATCAATCACGGCAATGCTCTTGCCCTTGAGTGTTTCAACAGCGTACTTGCCCAATGTGCCGCCCAAGTGAACGTCATCAGCCACAACGCGGAAAGCACCGGCATAGCCTTGGCGTGTGTATTTAGGATTGGTGGCTGAAGGAGAAATTTGGGGAATGCCAGCAGCGTTGTAAAGCTGTGATGCAGGAATGGTGGTACCTGAATTCAAGTGACCAATCACGCCCTGAACTTTGGCATCTACCAATTTTTGTGCAGCGGCAGTGCCTTGTTTTGGATCGGCAGCATCGTCTTCAGCCAACAATTCGAATTTGACAACTTTGTCACCAATTTTGATGCCGGCCGCATTCAATTCTTCAATGGCCATCTTGGCACCATTTTCATTGTCCTTGCCCAAGTGGGCAATGGCACCGCTGGTAGGTCCAACGTGACCAATTTTGATGACTTGAGCGCCACCACCATCTTTTTTGCCACAGGCAGCGAGTGTCAAAACAACTGCGGCCACTGCAACCGCTGTGAGAGGGGTCTTAAGAGAAGACAATTTCATGAATAGCTCCGAAATAATGAGGTTTTGCTTCAATCAAGCAAGCCGTAACGATAACGCAAATTTGGAACATTTTAAAGAGGCGTGATCTTTAACAGAGCAAAAAAAAGGGCAAAAGCCGAGGCTAATTGGGTTTTGCCGAGGTCAAATCGAATCGATTGATCTGAAATCCGAGTTGTGAGTAATGTTTCCAGCGATGCCGGGCGCTTGCTTTGTCAATTTCTTCCGGGCCAACCACTTCGATTAAACGCTCAATGCCCTCCAAATTGGGGGGGGGTGAATCGTTTAAATTGAGAAAAACATCCAATTGTTGAAGAGCAGTCAAGTCCTGCCAGATTGAACCCAAGATGACGCTCGACTGTTCAACCATATTTGGAGAATCGGCCAGTAAACAATGCGTCACAAAGTCAGATCCATTGAGATTCCATAACAATTGATTCAACAAGTGCGACGTTTCTTGATCAGACAAAACGCCGACCCTTCGGCCCTGGCCGCTGGCCTTGCGCAACAAGCGGCAAACATAAGGCAGTTTGTCAGGCGCATTGAAATGAAAATCAACTTGCGTCATGTGCATGCAATCTCAATCTTGACCAGATTCCAGAACTACTTCGTTGCAGGACCCGTCTTTTTCGCAGATGCTTTTGCAATCTTGGGTTGTTGGGCCAGCAAGTAAGACAGCAACAAACCAACAGGTCTGCCTGTAGCACCCTTGGAAGCCCCGCCTTTCCAAGCTGTGCCCGCAATGTCCAAATGAGCCCATGGGTATTTTTTTGCAAAGCGATGTAAAAATTTTGCAGCCTTGATAGCGCCACCTTCGCTGCCACCGACATTGGCGACATCCGCAAAATTACTTTTCAGTGCGTCAGCATACTCCTCATCGAGTGGCATTCTCCAGCAAAGATCCATGGCTTCATCTCCCGCTTGAAGGAGACTTTGGGCCAGTTTATCCTCGGTGGCAAACATGCCGCTTCGAACAGCCCCCAATGCAATGACACAAGCACCAGTGAGCGTCGCAATGTCAATGACCGCTTGAGGTTTAAATCGCTCTGCATAGGTGAGCGCATCACACAAAATCAAGCGTCCTTCAGCATCTGTGTTCAAAATTTCAATGGTTTGACCACTCATGCTGGTGACCACATCACCTGGCTTCACAGCCAGGCCATCTGGCATGTTTTCACAGGCAGGGATTAAGCCCACAACATTGATTTTGGGTTGGATGGTACTCAAGGATTTAAAAACGCCTAAGACACTGGCAGCGCCACCCATGTCAAATTTCATCTCGTCCATTTGACCTGGTGGCTTGAGAGAAATACCACCGGTATCAAAGGTAATGCCCTTACCCACCAGCACAGTGGGCGCCTCAGATTTAGCGCCCCCCTGGTATTTCAGCACAATGAAACGAAGCGGCTCGGCAGATCCTTGTGCAACGGACATGAAAGAGCCCATGCCCAACTTGGCAACCTCTTTGGGGCCTAGCACTTCGCATGACATTGCGCCAGATTTGGCCAGGGTCATGGCAGCCTTGGCCAACATGGTGGGCGTTGCATGATTGGCTGGTCGGTTGGCCCACTCTTTGGCAAACTCTATGCCTTGGATCATGCCAACAGTGGCTTTCAAGGCGTTTTGCAAGCTGAGATTAACGCTGGGCAAACCCACGCTAACTTGGCTTAAAGAGCGCGTGCTGGGTTTTGATTTGGTGGTGCCGTAAACATAGGTGCCATCAGCCAAAGCCAAAAGCAAGGCTTGCAGTGCCTGCGCACTGAGGGGTTCGGGCGATACGACAGTGAGCTTCTTGGTTTCGGCGGCTTTCAAACTGGCAGTCAGCCCAGACATGGCAGATTTCATGTCTGCGGCAGTGGCAGCTCCTACCCCCAAAAACACCACTTTGGATGCAGAAATACCAGCCGCACCATAGGCGTGGAGAACTTTCCCTTTTTTGCTTGAAAAGTCCTTGGCTTTTATCGCTTTTTCGATCAGCAAGGAAAGTGGGTCTTTGGCGGCTTGAAAGTGCTCAGAAATGAGGACAATCAAGACGTCAGCGGGGGATTTTGCGGCGGCTGCCAAAGAAAGTGTTTTTAAATCAAAGTTCATAATTGAGGTTTTCCAATCCAACAATGTTATTCCATTCTTCCATTCAAAAAGATTTAGCCCGAAGTTTTGGTGCCGCCTTTGTGGTTTTTGCCACGATCCTGAAAATGATGTTGGCTATGCCTCAGTTGCGCAGAACGGATGGTGGCACATGAAAACTATTCGCCGATTAATTCACGGAGAAATCATTCGAGCGGTTAGTTTTGTTGCCATTGGCTTTCTGGCCTTGTTTGTTTTTTTTGACTTGGTCGATCAACTTCAAACTCTGAGTCGAAACAAATTTCAGGGTTATCAACTTCAGCATGCGTTGATGTATGTGGCCTTACTCATGCCAAGCCATTTGTATGAGTTGCTGCCTATTTCTGTTTTGATTGGCTCTATTTTCGTCATGGCTCGGTTTGCGCAGAGCTCCGAATTCACCATCCTCAGAACAGGCGGCTTGGGTCCTTGGCGCGCACTTCACACACTCTTTCAATTGGGCCTTGTGTTTGTGACTGTCACCTTCGTATTAGGTGACTACATCTCGCCTTGGACTGACAAACAAGCACAGCTTTTGAAAGCGCATTACCAAGGGCAAATTACTGTTGGCCAAACTGGCGCTTGGCTGCGAGAAAAGCAGACGCAATCACAATTTGCCGTCAACGTCAGATCCCTGAGCAGCGAAGGCCAGCCCGAGAATATTCGCATTCATGAATTTGACAACGAAGGTCGGCTCAAGTCGATGACCCTTGCGCCAAGCGCCCAGTTAATGGATGACGGATCTTGGCTTTTGAAACCCGTCGATCGGCGAATTTTTCACATTTCAAGCGGCGAAGATTCGAGAATCGAAATTTTGAAGCTGCCGGAATGGTCATGGAAAACTGAAATCACTTCTGAGATGATTTCGGCTGCGCTCCTGAGTCCCGATCGAATGAAAACCATCGACTTGTTTCAATACATGCGACATTTGACTGCCAATGGTCAAAATGCACAACGCTATGAAATTCAATTTTGGCGAAAGGTGTTTTACCCACTGAGTTGCTGGGTCATGCTGACGCTTGCTTTGCCATTTGCTTATTTGCATTTCAGATCAGGCAACATCGCAGGCTATGTTTTTGGAGGGGTCATGGCTGGCATCAGTTTTTATTTGCTGAACAACGTTTTTGGCTTCATTGGCAATTTGCAAAATTGGCAGCCTTGGCTCACAGCCGCCGCGCCCGCACTGATTTACAGCGTGGTTTCACTGGCTACATTTTGGTGGTTGGTTTTACGTCAATAAAGGTTTTTTAATGACAGCCATGACTTACCCGCACGCCATCATTCTTTTTGCTCACGGCTCAAGAGACGCCTTATGGCGACGTCCCATTGAAGCTGTTGCCAATGAGATGAAGCAACTTTCACCTGACACACAAGTGGCATGCGCCTACCTTGAACTGACCGAGCCTGACTTGCCGACTACCGTCGCTGGCTTGGTTCAGACGGGCGTCAATGCCATTCGCATTGTTCCCATGTTTTTGGGGGTGGGCCGGCATGCCCGAGAAGATTTGCCCTTGTTGCTGCAAGATCTCATCATCCAATATCCCGGAGTGACGTTCGAATTAAGTCACGCCATCGGTGAAGAGCCTGAAATGACTCGCGCCATGGCGGCAATTGCCTTAAAGTCCAATCTTTAGATTCATAAGGCATAATAAACTCAATCTTTCTGGGTTTATTGATATGAACTTGCATCAATTTCGATTTGTACAAGAAGCCGCCCGCCGCAATCTCAACCTCACAGAAGCAGCCAAAGCGCTGCACACCTCTCAACCTGGGGTCTCCAAAGCCATCATTGAGTTAGAGCATGAATTGGGTATCGACATCTTTGCTCGGCACGGCAAAAGGCTGAAGCGGATCACCGAGCCAGGACAACACGTTCTCAAAAGCATCGAAGTCATCATGCGTGAAATCGGCAACTTGAAACGCATCGGCGAGCAGTACAGTGCGCAAGACAGCGGCACCCTGTCCATTGCAACCACCCATACCCAAGCACGTTATGTGCTGCCAGTTCCCGTTGCCAAATTGCGCGACCTGTATCCGCATGTCAACATCAGCTTGCACCAGGGCTCACCCGATCAGGTGGCCAAAATGCTACTGGATGACACCGCCGAAATAGGCATGGCCACAGAATCATTGGCAGCTTACGAGGAGCTAGTGACACTGCCTTGCTATGAATGGCAGCACATGCTGGTGGTTGCACCTGACCATCCTTTGGCCAAGAAAAAACACCTGCATTTGGAAGACATTGCCAAAGAACCCCTCATCACCTACCACCCCTCGTTCACGGGGCGAACACGCATTGATGCCGCATTTGCCAGCAAAAAACTGCACCCTCGAATTGCACTCGAGGCCATTGACTCAGATGTGATCAAAACATACGTGCGCTTGGGTTTGGGTGTGGGCGTTGTGGCTGAAATGGCCGTTAAAGATGACCTTGCTGGCGATTTGGTTGCGCGTCCTTTGGGTGACCTCTTGGGCAAAAATGTATCGCGAGTCGCCTTTAAAAGAGGCGCCTACCTGCGCAACTTTGTTTATCAATTTGCTGAGTTACTGAGCGATCGGTTAACAACGGCCTTGGTGACAAAGGCCATGACAGGTCATGTCAATGACTACGAACTTTAATTCCTTTTAAAACGCCATCATGACGCTACAGTTGATTTCAAAACAACCCAAATTAGGCACAACCATTTTTACAGTCATGTCTGGACTGGCAGCCGAAGTAGGCGCTGTCAATTTAGGCCAAGGATTCCCTGACTTTGAATGCGATCCTCAACTCACCCATGCAGTGACAAAGGCCATGCACGAAGGCCTCAATCAATACCCACCTATGCCTGGCGTCTTGCCCTTGCGTGAAGCTGTGTCGCAAAAAATTGAAAGCCTCTATCAGCGTCACTACGATGCACAAACCGAAATCACCATCACGGCAGGCGCTACGCAGGCTTTACTCACCATCATGCTTGCTGTTGTGCATGCTGGTGATGAAGTGATTGTTTTGGAGCCATGCTACGACTGTTATGTGCCCAACGTCGAAATGGCCGGAGGCGTTGTGGTCCGGGTGCCCTTAACGCCAGGCACATTCAAACCCGATTTCGACAAAATTCAAGCTGCTATCACGTCCAAAACTCGCGCTATTTTGATCAATTCCCCGCATAACCCAAGTGGTATGGTCTGGCGGCACGAGGACATGCTGAAGCTGCAAGAAATTTTGGCGCCGACTCAGATTGTGCTGATCAGTGACGAGGTCTACGAACACATGGTTTATGAGCCGCTTCAACATCACAGTGCAAGCTCTTACAAAGGCTTGGCAGAGCGCGCCTTTGTGGTGTCAAGCTTTGGCAAAAGCTATCATGTGACGGGCTGGAAAGTGGGTACCGTTGTAGCGCCGGCGGCATTGACCGCTGAATTTCGCAAAGTCCACCAATTTGCTGTTTTTACCGTGAATACGCCCATGCAATTCGGATTGGCAAGCTACATGTCAGATCCTCAAGCCTATTTGGAATTGCCGAAGTTTTACCAACGCAAGCGTGATCTCTTCAGAGAAGGATTGTCAAAAACCAAATTTAAGCTGCTGCCAGGCGAAGGCACCTATTTTCAATGCGCCGATATTTCCAATCTGTCGGTGCCAGAAAAAGATTTGGGTGAGGCTGAATTTTGCAAATGGTTGACACGCGAAATTGGTGTTGCAGCCATACCCATGTCCGCCTTTTATGGCGACTCGTTTGACCAAAATGTCATCCGATTTTGTTTTGCAAAAAAAGACGCCACCTTGAATGCGGCCATCGAAAGATTGGCCAAACTTTAATCGTCATTTTCTGGCGCCAAGTTTGGAAACAGCACGGAGTTGAAGCCAAACTTCGTGAAATCACGCACACGCTGGGGGAACAAAATACCCACCAAATGATCACACTCATGCTGAACCACTTTGGCGTGAAAGCCATCAGCCGTTCTTTCAATGGCTTGGCCATACTGATCAAAACCAGAATAACGAATGTGCTGCCATCTGGGTACAACAGCTCTCAAACCAGGCACCGAAAGACAGCCTTCCCAATCGTGCTGCAGTTCATTGCCGATGGGCGTGATGACAGGATTGATTAAGACGGTGTACGGGATGGGGGCTGCATCAGGGTAGCGTGAAATGATTTGTCCGGTTCCAAAAATGACCAGCTGAATGTCCCAGCCAATTTGAGGCGCAGCAAGCCCTGCACCACTGGCCGCGATCATGGTCTCTTTCATGTCCACAATGCCTTCCAGCAATTCGGGCGTGTTGAATTCGAGCACTGGTTTTGCAATTCGCATCAGGCGCTCATCACCCATCTTCAATATTTCACGAACCGTCATTTGGATCTCCTTTTAACAATGACAAAAGGCCAGCTTCGTCGAGAACCGGAACACCTAGTGCAAGCGCCTTTTCAAGTTTGCTTCCGGCCTCTGCACCTGCAACCACATAACTGGTTTTTTGACTCACAGAACCAGCCACTTTGGCACCGGCTTCTTCTAGCATGGCTTTGGCTTCATCGCGACTTAAGGTCGGCAATGTGCCAGTGAGAACAATGGTTTGGCCGCTTAAGGGTTTGGGGACGCGCTCTGCAGGAGCGCCTTCTTCCCAACGAACGCCACAAGCTCTGAGTTGGGCCACAATTTCTTGGTGGTGCGATTGGGCAAAGAATGCAAGCACGCTTTGCGCCACGATGGGTCCTACGTCTGACACTTCTAAGAGTTGGTCTAATGGCGCATTCATGAAAGCATCCAAAGTACCAAAGTGGCGGGCGAATTCTTTGGCTGTGGCTTCACCGACATGCCGTATGCCCAAACCATAAATGAATCTAGGCAAGGTGGTGGACTTAGAAGCTTCAAGTGCTGCCAAAATATTGAGCGCAGATTTTTCTGCCATGCGATCCAGTTGAACCAGCGCACTTAAACCTAATTTATACAGATCTGGCAAGGTACTGACCACGCCGGCATCCACCAGTTGATCGATCAATTTTTCACCTAGACCATCTACCTCTACAGCCCTTCTTTGCGCAAAGTGCAGAAAAGCTTGCTTGCGTTGCGCACCACAAAAAAGGCCACCACTGCATCTGTAGTCAGCCTCATCCTCATCTCGCAAAGCTGCACTGCCACACACTGGGCAGACATGGGGCATGGTAAAGATTGGGGCCCCAAGCGGGCGCTGAGCAAGGACAACACTGACAACTTCAGGAATGACGTCACCTGCGCGCCGAACAATGACGGTATCACCCACCCGAACATCTTTGCGCCGAGCCTCATCTTCGTTGTGCAGGGTTGCGTTGGTGACGGTCACGCCACCCACAAAGACAGGGGCCAATTTGGCAACAGGTGTTAGTTTGCCGGTTCGACCTACCTGAATGTCAATGGCCTGAACTGTTGTGAGTTCTTCCTGCGCAGGGTACTTGTGAGCGACGGCCCAACGGGGCTCGCGCGTGACAAAGCCAAGTTTTTCTTGAAGCCCAAGGTCATTGACTTTGTAAACAACGCCATCAATGTCGTAAGGCAGCTTATCTCGCACTTGGGCAATTTGTGCGTGAAAATCAATCAATCCGCCGGCACCTCTGACACACTGAGTTTGTGCGGCGACTGGAAAGCCCCAAGCCTTGAGCGCTTGCAATAAATCATAGTGCCGCTGAAAAGGCGCTACAGCTAATGGCCATCCTGACACCTCACCTAAGCCATACGCAAAAAAACTCAGGGGCCGTTGCGCGGCGATGTTGGAATCCAATTGGCGTACAGCACCGGCTGCCGCATTTCTTGGGTTCACAAATGTTTTCTCACCCTTGTGACCTTCAGAGATTTTAAGCAGTTGACGTTCATTGAGGGCATCAAAGTCGTCTCTCCGCATGTACACTTCGCCGCGAACCTCCAACACAGAAGGCACTTCAAAAAGTTGCAAAGGAATTTGCCCGATGGTTCGAACATTGTGAGTGACATCTTCACCAAATTCACCATCGCCTCGCGTAGCGGCTTGGACCAAAATACCATTTTCATAACGCAAGCTCATGGCCAGCCCATCAAACTTGAGCTCTGCCACGTATTCCACTTCGGATGCGCCTTCTGGCAAACCTAATTCTTTTCGAATTCGGGTGTCAAAAGCAGCTGCGCCACTGGCCTCAGTATCAGTTTCGGTTCGAATGCTCAACATGGGAACTTGATGACGAACTGAAGAGAACTCAGGCAATACAGCACCGCCTACGCGCTGTGTTGGTGAATCTACCGTCAGCAGAACGGGATACAGGGCTTCAATACTTTGGAGTTGCTGAAACAATCGATCGTATTCAGCATCTGGAACTTCAGGTGCATCCAAGGTGTAATAGGCATGCGCGTAGCGATGCAACAATTTTCGAAGTTGGATGGCTTGTTCATTTGCAAGGTCGTAGGCTGAAGGTGCGTTCGCCTTGTCTTCTTCCGATCCTGAAAACAAATCTAAGTTCACAATGAATTTGGCAACACGATTACGAGAACAAACGACGCGCCTGTGGAGAGCCGGCTGACAACTCACGTGAATCTAGGGCATCGTAAAGGAGTTCTAGATCAACAGCAATGGCGTTTAAATCTGCCTCGGTAAGTGCGTGTCCAGCACCATCGGTAATGACACCGTCCATCTCTTTGCCAAGAATTCGGGCTGCTTCGCGCAACCTGGCAAACGCTTGTTCTTCTCTGGGAACCTGAGGCACATCTAGGCTCAAGGTAAATTCTTTGATTGCAGACAAGGCCGGATCATCGGCCATGGCCGCTTGTGTATCAAAGGACAAAGACAAGATGGGGGGCAGGCCTTGAACAGCTGCAGCCAAAACCATTCGACCGGGAATAACGCCGGCCACAAAACCCCAACGCGCAGCGTTTTGGTGAATGTAGCCCGGACTCCATGCTGCTGACGTGGCGCAAACTGTGAAGCTAAGTTGCGCATCGTGCGCACTGGCAAATTGATCAAGTTCACGGGCACGTGCCACTTCTTCCAACATGTCTGGAAACTCTGGTGCACCCCCAATTGAATCGGCAAAGTTTTGGGCCTTGATCACATACTCTGAAAATTCAATTTCATTCAAGGGCCCTATCCGGTTGGCCAATTGAACACCCGCCTGAAATGCGTGGTACCTGCGCCCAGCCACTGGGGTTTCCCATTCGCCCGTATTGTCATTCAAGCCTTCAACAGCAAATGGTTTGGTACCTACTCGGCGCGTGGTAGGCAAGGCCGCTAACGCAGCATCTCCTGAAACCTGCACATCAACTTCAATTGCGGCAATCACATCGATCAGTGCATCTAGCGGCGGCTTCTTTTCAGGCGTGGGCAGAATGCCAATTTCATCGTCTAAATAGGCTGATTCTTTCAAACCTGGGCGACCCAAATCTGCAGGGTCTAAGACAGGGTCGACGCCAGCCGTAGAGTCGGGTGCCGCTTGGCGTGGCGCGTTTTGCCGAGCCGTCCAGAGGTTGTACAAAACAACACCCACCAAGGTCACGATACCAATAATGGCCAAACTATTTTGCAAGGAGCTCATATAAGGTTGTGCAAAGTACAGTGTCAATCAAATTGATTTGTTCAGGCCGATTCGGCAATCGAAACTGCAGCTTCCATGTCAACGGCAACAATGCGGGAGACGCCCTGCTCTTGCATGGTCACGCCAATCAATTGCTCCGCCATCTCCATCGCAATCTTGTTGTGACTGATGAACAAAAATTGGGTTTCTTTGCCCATGCTCTTGACCAATTTGGCGTAACGCTCTGTGTTCGCGTCGTCCAAGGGGGCGTCCACCTCGTCCAGCAAACAAAAAGGTGCTGGGTTGAGCTGAAAAATGGCAAACACCAAGGCAATGGCCGTGAGGGCCTTTTGGCCCCCAGACAGCAAGTGAATGGTCTGATTTTTTTGCCCTGGCGGCTGAGCCATGACTTGAACACCCGAGTCCAAAATTTCATCGCCCGTCATGACCAAGCGGGCGCTGCCGCCGCCAAACAACTCAGGGAACATGCGGCCAAAATGTTCATTCACAATCTTGAAAGTGCCAGCCAAGAGATCTCTGGTTTCAGCGTCAATTTTCTTGATGGCATCTTCAAGCGTGGTCATGGCTTCGGTTAAATCGGCGGTCTGCGCGTCCAAGAATGCCTTGCGCTCGCGGGATGTTGTCAGTTCTTCTAATGCCGCTAAGTTCACAGCGCCCAAAGCCATAATTTCACGATTCAGTCGATCGATTTCAGATTGCAAGCCCGTTAAGCGAACATGGCCATCTTCAATTGATTTGGCCAAGGCTTCAAGATCTGCCTCTGCATCAAGCAGCAACTGAGTGTATTGCTCAAGCCCTAAACGAGAGGCCTGCTCTTTGAGTTGCAGCTCGGTAATTTTTTGGCGCATCGGATCGAGTTCACGCTCAAAACTCATGCGCCTTTCATCACTGGCACGCAATCGCGCAGTGAGGTCATCGTATTCGCTGCGTTTGGCACCCAAAACCTGCTCTCTGTCCATTTTCATGGCCAATGCATTTTGCAAGCCGGCCTGTGCCGCCGCATCGGTGAGCCGGGACAATTCTTCCTTAGCTCGCTCTTGCTCATCCGCAATCGATTTAATTTGCTGAACTGCAGTTTCCAGTCCACGCTGAAGTTCTGAGCGCCTGGCCTCAAGGCTGCGCTGCGAAAAAGTGGCTTCTTGCGCCAAACGTTCAAGCGTACGTTGCTGCTCACGACACTCTGACAGTTTGCGCTCAGCTTCTATCACGCGCTCATCTAGTTGTGCGTGGCGCTCTTGACTGTCAGCCAACTGCATATCCAGTTCTTCAAATCGGGCTTCCGCTGTGATTCGACGCTCTTGAAGTGCTTCTAACTGGATGTCAATTTCTGACATGTCTGCTGCAATTTGCTCGCTGCGAGCCTGCGTTTGCGCTGCCCATTGCGACAGGCGAAGTGTTTCAACCTGAAGTTCGTGGGCTTTTGTTTGGGCCTCAGAGGCTTCTTGCCTGGCCGACACCAAGCGCTGCGCTGCATCGGAGTAGGCAGCTTCAGCGCGAACGGAGGCAGACCTGGTTTCTTCAGCAATCAAGGTCTGTGCACGCAATTGTTTTTCAAAATTTTCAATGTCTTGGGCGCGGGCCAAGAGACCTGCTTGTTCAGAATCGGGAGCGTAAAAACTGACACTGTGTCTGCCAACGGCATGACCCGACTGAACCACAAAACATTCGGCGCCTTGGAGTTGATCACGCCAAGCCATGGCATCTTCCAAAGAGGGCGCTGTGAAATAAGATTGGAGCCAATCTGTCAGCAATGCCGAAAGGCCAGCATCAGACAATCTGAGCAAATCGGACAGGGGCCGGCAAGCTGCAGGCAGCCCTTTTCGAGCCGGCGTTTGAGTCGCATTGGGCGGTGAATAAAACGACAGCTTGGCAGGCGGTGCATCGGATGCAAAAGCCTTCACCATGTCTAGCTTCGAAACCTCCAGTGATGAAAGTCTTTCACGAAGCGCAGATTCCATGGCGTTTTCCCAGCCGGGTTCCATGTGAATCTTGCTCCACAAACCTTGCAACTGATCAAGGCCGTGCTTGTTCAGCCAGGGTTTGAGTTTGCCATCGGTTTTGACTTTTTCTTGGAGGGATTTAAGCGCTTCAATCTTGGCCGTGAGATCGGCCAATTTGGCCGATTCATCGTTCACGGCCTGCTGCTGATTTCGGCGCTCTTGGTCCAATTGAGGCGTTTGTTCTTCTAAGTCTTGCAAGGTACCACTGGTCAACTTGGCCAAAGAATCTGCATCGGCCAATTGCTCTTGCAGTTGAACAAGTCGTTGTTCATCTGGGGCATCAAGTGCATTTCGATCGGCTATCAAACGCTCTTGCCTGAGTGAGAGTTGCCGAGTTTGGTCTTCGATGTTGCGCTGATCGGCCGCCAGGACCTGAATTTGCTGTTGAACCTGCACCACACTGCCTCTTTGCTCGTTGGCTTTGGCTTGCGCTTGACGCATGCCCTCTTCCAAATCAGGCAAGGCTTGGGCTTGATCTTCGACTTGAGCAGCCAATGTGAGGGTTTGATCTTCGGCTTGGAGAGCCTGCTCTGCCAAGGCTTCCAACTCTGCAAGGGCTTGTATTTGCTTTTCGGACCATTCTGTTGATTGGGCCTGCAGTTGAAGCAAGCGCTGTTCAGCGCGTTGCCGACCTTCGACTACAAAGCGAATTTCAGCTTCTAATTTAGAAACTTCAGCACTGGCCTCGTACAACAAGCCTTGCGCCTGATTGACTTGATCGCCAGCGGCATAGTGCGCTTGCCGCACGGTTTCTAAGTCTGCCTCAACATGCCTCAAATCGGCGATGCGCGCCTCCAAATCAATGACAGCCTTGTCTGCATCGGCTTTGATTTTGACTTGATCGGATTCTGCATCTGCGCGTTTGAAAAACCAAAGCTGCTGCTGCTTTAAAGAGCTGTCAGCTTTTAAAGCATTGAACCGCTGAGCCACTTCAGCCTGCTTCTCCAATTTTTCCAAATTGGCATTCAATTCGCGCAGAATGTCATCAACACGCGTTAAATTTTCTCTGGTATCTGAAAGGCGATTTTCAGTTTCGCGGCGCCGTTCTTTGTATTTAGAAACGCCTGCAGCTTCTTCCAAAAACAAACGCAATTCTTCCGGCCGTGACTCAATGATTCTGCTGATGGTGCCCTGACCAATGATGGCGTAAGCACGAGGACCTAAGCCTGTGCCCAGAAAAACATCTTGAACATCGCGTCGGCGCACGGGTTGGTTGTTGATGAAATAACTGCTGTTGCCGTCTCGTGTCAAAACGCGTTTGACCGCAATTTCTAAAAATTGTCCCCATTGCCCACCCGCACGGTGGTCTGCATTGTCAAAGACCAATTCAACGCTGGCCCGACTGGCCGGCTTGCGGCTGTTGGTGCCGTTGAAGATAACGTCTTGCATGGATTCACCGCGCAATTCGGAAGCTTTGGATTCACCCAAAACCCAGCGGCAGGCGTCCATGATGTTGGATTTTCCGCAACCATTGGGGCCGACAACACCGACCAACTGCCCAGGCAGTACAAAATTGGTGGGTTCTGCAAAGGATTTGAATCCAGATAATTTGATGGAATTGAGGCGCACAGGAGTCAGAAATTAGGTCAGTAGGCACAACTCGTGCCAGAAGCCTCCATGTTAACCGACCCAAGGGCCCCATCAGTCTGGAAAACACCTGAAATTGAACTCGAAAACAGGCCCACAATTGCCGGATAATTGGGGCATGAACCCCCTCTTGGCCACCCTCCAACCCTATCCCTTCGAGCGACTTCGCCAATTGTTCGCAACGGTCACCCCTCCCACAGACCGCGCGCACATTAGTTTGGGCATTGGCGAGCCCAAGCACGCAACGCCCGAATTCATCAAAACCGCCCTCAAAGCCTCGCTTGATACAGCACTGTCTGGATATCCAGCCACTGCTGGTGAATTGCGCATGCGGGAGGCGTGTGCCCAATGGCTCCAGCGCAGATACCGCATTGAAATTCAAGCCAGCACCCAAATTTTGCCCGTCAATGGGTCCAGAGAGGCCTTGTTTTCCCTGGCTCAAGCGGTCATAGATCCCACAAAACCCGGTGCACGCGTTGTCAGTCCAAATCCCTTCTATCAAATTTACGAAGGTGCCACGCTTTTGGGGGGTGCCGAGCCCTACTACGTGGCCAATGCGCCTGAAAACGACTTCACAGCCAACTGGCACTCAGTGCCTGAGACTATTTGGCGCACAACCCAACTCGTTTTTGTTTGCTCTCCCGGAAACCCTACCGGAAAAATCATGCCCCTGGCTGAGTGGCAAACTTTGTTCGAGCTGAGTGAAAAATATGGCTTTGTCATTGCCTCAGACGAGTGCTATAGCGAAATCTATTTTCGCGATGAACCACCCTTAGGTGGCTTAGAGGCTGCCTCTCTTTTGGGTTACAAAGATTTCAAACGTTTGATCGCCTTCACAAGCTTGTCAAAACGCAGCAACGTGCCTGGCTTGCGCAGTGGCTTCGTAGCTGGCGATGCAGCCATCATCAAAGATTTTTTGCTGTATCGCACCTACCACGGCTGCGCCATGAGTGGTGTGGTTCAAGCCGCCAGCATTGCAGCCTGGAACGACGAAGACCATGTGGTGGAAAACCGCAATTTGTACCGCACCAAATTTGCACAAGTCACGCCTGTCCTGGCAGAGGTCATGGATGTTAAGTTACCCGATGCCAGTTTCTACTTGTGGGCAGGTGTGCCAGCGGCTTGGCACAACAGCGACACCGATTTCGCACGCGAGCTTTATGCATCAGAAAATGTCACTGTCTTGCCAGGCAGCTACATTGGCAGAACCGTCGACGGAAAGAACCCTGGCCAAGGCCGAGTTCGAATGGCCTTGGTGGCCGAAACGGCAGAGTGCTTGGAAGCTGCACACCGCATGGCAAGATTCATCAAAGCAGGCAGGCCCGCATGAGCGCCACACTTCGACTGGCAGAGCAACTGATCTCATTGCCTTCCGTGACCCCCGAAGATGGTGGCTGCACGGCCTTGATCAATTCGCACCTTGAACCTTTGGGCTTCCAATGCGAAGTGATTGATTTGGGGCCAGACAACTTTCGGGTCCGAAATCTTTGGGCCAAAAGAGCTGGCACCTCAGGCCAAACCTTGGCATTTGCAGGACACGTTGATGTCGTACCCACAGGGCCTTTGACTCAATGGACCAGCGATCCCTTCACACCCACTCACCGAGACGGCAAATTGTTTGGTCGCGGCGCAAGCGACATGAAAACCTCACTGGCTGCCATGGTGGTAGCCACCCAAGAGTTTTACCAAGCTTGCCCCAACCCTGCATTAGGCATTGCGTTTTTACTCACCAGTGACGAAGAAGGCCCTGCACTGGATGGCACCGTGCGCATTTGTGAAATGCTTCAAGCCCGCCAAGAAACGCCAGACTATTGCATTGTGGGAGAGCCCACATCTGTCAAACAAACTGGCGACATGATCAAGAACGGCAGGCGCGGTTCACTCAGTGGCAAATTGATCGTCAAGGGCATTCAAGGACACATTGCCTATCCGCAGTTGGCAGACAACCCTGTGCACCGCGCCGCGCCTGCGCTGGCCGAATTGGCAGCCATGGTGTGGGATGGGGGCAATGAATTTTTTCCGCCAACCAGCTGGCAAATCAGCAACGTGCAAGCTGGCACTGGCGCCACCAATGTCATTCCAGGTGAAATGACCGTTGATTTCAACTTCCGTTTTTGCACCGAGTCCAACGAAGCCTCCTTGAAAAAACGCCTGACCGATGTGCTGCTGAAACATGAATTGAAATTTGACATTGAGTGGACGCTGGGCGGCCTGCCATTCCTCACCACCCCTGGCACGCTTGTCAAAGCCGTACAAGAAGCTATTCATGACGTGACAGGACTTCGAACAGAGCTATCGACAACAGGCGGCACCAGCGATGGCCGCTTTATTGCGCAAACTTGCCCCCAAGTGATTGAACTGGGCCCGCCCAACGCCACGATTCACAAGATCGATGAGCATGTGGCATTGGTCGACATTGAACCCCTTAAGGACATCTACAAAAAGGTCTTGTTCAATTTGAACACGGCCTGCGCGATTGAGATGGGGCAAAAGCCTTAAGGCATCAGTGCGATGGATCTCAAAGAACTGATACACACTAGCGCAAACAGACTAGATGAAGCCAAAGTCGCATTTGGTCACGGCACCCTGAATGCGCAAGATGAGGCCGCTTGGCTTATTTTGTGGCAACTCAAACTTCCCTTAGATCTAGATTTAAACGAAGACATTCTCGGCTTGCAACAGCAGGTGGCTTCAGCCGATGCCAAAGTTGATTTAGGCAATATTTCGCCAAATCAAATCGAAGCTTGCCAAGCCCTCATTGCTGAACGAATTCAAACTCGCAAACCAGCGGCTTACCTCACCCGGGAAGCTTGGCTTCAAGGCATTCCCTTTTACGTGGATGAGCGCAGCATTGTGCCGCGCAGTTTCATTGCAGAACTGATTGCAGAAGGCGCCTTTGATGCTTGGCTGTCAGAGGCTTCACATTCGTTTTTAGACCTGTGCACTGGCAATGGCAGTTTGGCTGTTTTGTGTGCCATGGCTTACCCTGAAATTGAAGTGACTGGGGCTGACATCTCGAAGGACGCCTTGGCCGTGGCCAAAATCAATGTTGATCAACACCATCTGTCACATCGCATCCAACTTGTTGAAAGTGATGGCCTTCAAGGTCTGACGCAAACATTTGATTGCATCATTTGTAACCCGCCTTATGTGTGTGAAGCCAGCATGCAAGGACTGCCTGCAGAGTTCAAAGCAGAACCGCTTTTGGCTTTGGCCGGCGGCACAGATGGCATGGATTTCATTCGCCAGTTGTTCCTTAACTTGCCAGACCGCATGAACCACAAAGCCATTTTGGTTCTGGAAATTGGCAATGAACGCGAGCACTTTGAAGCGGCTTTTCCCATGCTAGAAGCAGTCTGGTTAGAAACCAGTGCGGGTGAAGACCAGGTTTTGTTGGTCACCAAAGAAGCTCTTTTGAAAATTGACGCAAAGTCATGAAAAAAGCTCTCTTGGAAGGCTATGATCAAGCGCAATTGAGTACAACTCTCTCCCATCCCAAATTGATTTTCCTAGGTCGCCCATTGAGTGCGGCCGATGTCCACCCCCATTCATGATCCAACTGAAAAATGTCACTCTGCGCCGCAGCGCCAAAGTGTTGCTAGATGCTGCTTCCGTCACCCTCAATCCCGGAGAAAAAGTGGGCTTGGTCGGACGCAATGGCGCTGGCAAATCAACCCTTTTCGCTCTTTTCAATGGCACTTTGCATGAGGACGGTGGCGACTTCTCCATTCCAAAACAATGGCGTTTGGCTCAAGTGGCCCAAGACATGCCAGAGACAGAAGAAAGTGCAACAGATTTTGTACTGGGTGGCGATACAAAATTGGCCGAGTTGCGTGCTGTGCTTCATGCAGCAGAACTATCAGAAGATGGCATGGCCATGGCACATGCGCACGTTGACTTGGCCGATGCTGGCGAACATGACGCAGTACCCAGAGCACAATCTTTAATTTTGGGTTTAGGGTTCCGAACAGCTGAATTGGATCAGCCGGTCAACAGTTTCTCAGGCGGCTGGCGCATGCGACTGCAATTGGCACGCGCTTTGATGTGCCCCTCCGATTTGCTGATATTGGACGAGCCCACCAACCACTTGGATTTGGATGCCTTGGTTTGGCTTGAAGCTTGGCTTAAACGCTACATGGGCACCATGGTCGTGATCAGCCACGACCGAGAATTTCTAGATGCCGTCACTGACGTCACCTTGCACATTGAACATGCCAAGCTCAATCGATATGGCGGCAATTACAGCGCTTTTGAAACTCTAAGATCTCAGCAACTTGAATTGCAACAAGCTTCGTTTTCAAAGCAGCAAGACAAGATTGCACATTTGCAAAAGTTCATTGACCGATTCAAGGCCAAAGCCAGCAAAGCCAAACAGGCTCAGAGCCGAGTCAAGGCGCTTGAACGAATGGAAAAAATTGCGCCTGTTTTGGCCGATGCAGATTTCACCTTTGAATTCAAAGAGCCCCAAAACTTACCCAACCCCATGCTGGCCATCACCAATGCCAACTTGGGCTATTCGGTCGATGGCATCGACAAAGTCATTGTCAAGCAAGTCAATAAATCTGTTTTGGCAGGAGAGCGCATTGGCATTTTGGGTGCCAACGGCCAAGGCAAATCTACTTTGGTTAAAACCATCGCTCGCAGCATCAAAGCCTTGTCTGGTGAACTGACTGAGGGCAAGGGGCTGAATATTGGGTATTTTGCACAACAAGAACTGGACGTCTTGCACCCTTTAGACAATCCACTGGAGCACATGATCCGCTTGGTCAAAGAACTAGGCGCCACCCCTGGACAGTCTTCCCGCGAACAAGACCTCCGAAATTTTTTAGGAACCTTTAATTTCACCGGTGACATGGTGAAGCAAAACGTGGGCTCAATGAGCGGCGGTGAAAAAGCCAGATTGGTCTTGGCCATGATTGTGTGGCAGCGCCCCAACCTATTGTTGTTAGACGAGCCCACCAACCACTTGGACTTGGCAACACGCGAGGCTTTGTCCATGGCCTTGAATGAATTTGAAGGCACCGTCATGTTGGTCAGTCACGACAGGGCTTTGTTGCGTGCAGTTTGTGACGAATTTTGGTTGGTTGGCCGCGGAGAAATAAAACCATTCGATGGCGACCTAGACGATTACCAGCGCTATTTGTTAGAAGAATCCAAACGCTTGCGTGAGGAAGCCAAAAACAATGAGGCTGATGCCCCAGTTGTAACACCAAGTGCTGCTAAGTCGGAGCCTCAAAAGCCTGTGGCCAAGATAGCCAACCGAACGCCAGGCCAGAAAAAAGAAGACGCTCTTTTACGCCAACAGAAATCTGCTCTTCTCAAGCCTTTGAAAAAATCAATCGAACAGGCTGATCTAAAAATAGCAAAGCTAGAAGCCGAAAAATTAGCCTTAGAAAGCAAACTGGCGACACCGCTTCCACCTTTGGAAATTGCAGAGACAGGCAAGTTGCTTAAAACGGTCAACACGGCCCTTGAAGAGTTGGAAGTTCAATGGCTGGCTTGGTCAGAGGAATTGGAAAGACTCGATCTTGAAGCTTGAAGCTTGAAGCTTGAAGCTTGAAGCTTGAAGCTTGAAGCTTGAAAGAGAGCAGCCTGGGCAGGCAAGAAAAAACCCCACAGAGCAAGCTTTGCGGGGTTTTAAAAAGGTTTGAGTATTTGGTGGGTCGGGCGAGATTCGAACTCGCGACCAACGGATTAAAAGTCCGCTGCTCTACCGACTGAGCTACCGACCCATCTACTCAAGCCTTAAATTATAGCTTCAAATTTTAGGGTTTGCCAAGCCTGACGCAAGATAATTCACGACCAATGAGGCCGCCACCAAGCCAAAACTTGCCGTCACGGTCACAGCCGATCCATAGCCATGGCAGTTGAGTGTGCCGTCGCCTTCAATCAGGCAAGATGCGTCGGGCGGCGCAACGTTCTCTCGACTGAATACGCAAAGGACACCTATTTTTTTACCCTCTTTGGGAGCGCCCTTTTCTTTTCTGAGTCGATACCGCAATTGGGACAATAAAGGGTCGTGGGTCACCTTAGACAGGTCGGCTTGCTCAACACGATGGGCCTCTTTTTTGCCCCCAGCAGCTCCCAGTGTCACCATGAAAACTTTTTGCCGAATGGCCCAATCGGCCATGGCCACTTTGGCCTTGACTTGATCACAAGCATCAATCACAGCTGTGATGGGCATCAAGCATGACGCAGATGAATTGATGTTGGCAACAAGCCCTAACCAGTTTTCTGGCGAAACAAAGTCATCGACCACATGAACACGACATTCCGAATTGATTTGGGCAATTCTTTCTTTCATGGCCAACACTTTGGCCTGTCCCAGTGTGCTTTCTAACGCATGAATTTGGCGATTGATATTGGATTCGGCAATGTGGTCCATGTCGATCAAGGTCAACTCGCCAACCCCACTTCTGGCCAATGCTTCAGCGATCCAAGAACCCACGCCACCAATGCCCACAATTAACACGTGTGAACGTGCAACTTGATCGGCACCAGTTAAGCCATAAAGCCTGGCCATGCCACCAAACCTTCGACTGGCAATGTTTGTTTGCGTCACGGCGTAATTTTGAAAAACGCTAGCGCTGAATCATGCTTGACGCAAATCGTATTGCAAAGCCGCATAGGCCCCCGCAACGATGGCCAAGCTGGCTAACAAGCTGTTGAGGCTGAGGGTTGAGAGGCCGCTTAAGCCCTGTCCAATAGAGCACCCCATGGCAAGCACGGCACCTATTCCCATGAAGCTGGCACCCACGAGATGGCGGCGCATGTCGACGGCATTGGAAAAGCCTTCTAGTTTCAAGGTGCCTTGAAACCAGGCACTGACGAACGAGCCAGCACAAACCCCCAGCACACTGACCAAACCGATGGTCAAGCGCTTGGTGCCATCGCTGAAGTACATCAACGCGTCTAAAGCCAAGGCCACCGGGCCCGTGAAGCTAAGCGCTTCCATTTTGCGACTGGAAGTGGCGAGAAAAAATTCCTCTAGCGTTTCGGGGTGTTCCAAGCCGTGACCCAAAGCACCAGAAATCCACCAAACCCCACAAATCACAAGGCCGACCAAAATACCCGCCATCAGGTTGTGAAGCGTTAAAAAATGTCGATCTTTCAAGACCCACACAAGTAACAGCAAAGAAACTGAACAAGCCGCGACCAACATACCAACATGCAACGAGAGATTCAGATAATGACTCACCCACTCACCCGCAAACAGACCCTGCGGCATTTCAATTGTCACGGCATCAATGTATTGCGCCCGTCCGACGGCCAAGACACCCTTCATGGCAGAAAGCGCAACAACACCCATGACCAGTAACACCCACAGCGCCTTCAAGTTACCTGCACCTAGACGGACCAGCGTCTTTGACCCACAACCAGAAGCCCACACCATGCCCCAGCCGAACAACAAGCCGCCCAGCAAGGAAGAGAGCCACAACAAGTCCTTGGTAGCGTAGATTGATTGAAGGGGGTTAATCAGGCCCGCATAAGCCATACACCCAAAGCCAAAAATGGCAACAGCCAAGGCCAGGGCCCACTGACGCAAGCGGTCAAAATTTTCCATGATGACCGCATCGCTGACTGCGCCCATGGTACAAAAATGCGAACGGTGAAAAAGGACACCCAAGAACACAGAGACTACAGCCGTAGAACTCAAGACCAACCACTGCAAATCGGCAAGTTGAGATTCAGTCATGCCGAACTATTTCAAGCGACTGAGTCGATCTTTGGCTGTTTGTGCTGCATCGCTACTGGGATGCAATTTGATCAAATCTTCCATGGCTTTTCTGGCGGCCTTCAAGTCCTTGAGCTCGATCAAACAATTCGAAATGGCCAGCATGGCGTCTGGGGCACGCGTGTGCAGTGGCGCAATGCTCAAAAGCTTTCGGAAATTGAGCATCGACTCTTTGTAGTCTTTGGTGGCGTACTGTGCATTGCCTAACCAAAACAGAGCAGAAGATGCATAACCGCTGCCGGGGTGACTTAGCAAAAAGCCAAGCAAGCTGCTTTGCGCAGCCGCAAAATCACCCGTTCGAAAGACCGCCAGCGCGTTGTCAAACTGCTTCTTCTCTGCAGGGTCAGCTTGAAACTCCAGCCCATCTAAAACAACTTTGACAGGTTCAAACCTGTTCAACCTTGTGTCGACGCTTTGAAGAATGTCCTTTTGTTTCAGCTGAATTTCCGTGAGCTCACGCAACAAATTTTCTAAGGTGCCGCGAAGCCTTGATTGTTCAGATTTCAGGCCTTCAATTTGGTTTTGCAACTCAAGCAAACTGCCCCTCAAGTTGGCATTGTCAGCCGCTTGAGACTTCGCAATTTCAGTTGTTTGAGACTTCAAATTTTGCTGAGCTGCTTCAAGCCGCTGTCGCAAATCCAAAATGGCGCGTCGGGCTTCATCATCTCCAAACAAGGCTGCATTGGCAAGCAGACTTAGGCTAGACAACCAGCATGCCAAGCCTAATTGGAGGAAGAATAAATAAGCCCGATTTCGCATAAAAGATTCAATCAGTATTTGATTTCAACACGGCGATTTTTGGCATAAGTTGCCTCATCGGCACCCGATGCAGCAGGCTTTTCTTTGCCAAAACTAACTGCTTCAACTTGTGCATCGCTCACACCCAACAAGGTCAGTGCGCGGCGAACTGTTTCAGCACGCTTTTGACCGAGGGCTAAGTTGTATTCACGACCGCCACGATCGTCGGTGTGTCCTTCAAGTTGAACTTTGAATTGTTTGTTAGCTTGCAGATGTGCTGCATTGCGCTCCAAAACAGCACGCGCTTCTGGCTTCAATGCAAAACTGTCGTAGTCAAAATACACCACATTCACGCCAGCTGGCGCCACACCTTGTGCACCCGCTTTGCCGCCCACAACAGGCGCGACGCTGCTTTGTGCGGCATCGGTTGAGGCGGGGGCCGAAGCAGAAGCGTTTTTGTCTTCAACAGGCACCTCGCTCAATTTAACACCCGATGAACAAGCCGCCAAGGCTGCTGTCAATGCCAAAATCCAAAGACTACGTTTGATCATGAAAAACTCCAACTTTTAAAAATTATCGGTAAGGACCCCAGGCGGGTTCACGAATATCACCACTTTGTCCAGACAATCTGGCTTTGATCTTGCCGTCTAAGGTGGTTGTCATGAGCGCCTCGCGTCCTTGGAGCACCGTGGCATAAACAATCAACTTGCTGTTGGGTGCAAAGCTAGGGCGCTCATCGGCTGAGGTTTCAGTGATGGCACTTGTCTGGCCGGTGCTCAAGTTCAACACCTGAACTTTGAACTGCCCCCCAACACGTGAGATGTATGTTAGCCACCGCCCATCTGGGCTAAGTGCGGGTGAGATATTGTAACTTCCACTGAAAGTGACTCTTTCAACGCCCGAGCCTGAGTCGTTCATTTTGTAAATTTGAGGACTTCCCCCCCGATCAGATACGAAGTAAATCTTCGAGCCATCTTGCGAAAAGCTAGGCTCGGTATCAATGCCTGCGTTTTGGGTTAAGCGCTTGGCTTCACCAGAAGCAACGTCAATAAGGTACAACTGTGAGCCCCCATCGCGGCTTAAAGTGGCCAACAAAGAACGTCCATCTGGCGACCAAGCGGGTGCGCTGTTAGAACCTTTGAAATTGGCCATGATTTTGCGTTTGCCTGTGGCCAACTCATGCACGTAAATAACGGGCTTGCGAGACTCAAATGAAACATAGGCCAACTGATTGCCCTTGGGCGACCAAGATGGCGAAATGATGGGCTCTGCACTTGTCAATGCAGACTGAGCGTTCTCGCCATCGGAGTCAGCTATCCAAAGGCTGTATTTACCAGTGGTTTTGGTAATGTAAGCAATGCGGGTCGCAAAGACGCCCTTCTCGCCTGTTAGTTTTTCATAGACCCAGTCAGCAAGCCGGTGCGCTGATAAACGCAAGTCTGCCGCGGCCACAGTTTCGCGGTAGTCACCTCGCTCTTGACCCGAAACCACGTCCCACAACTTGGCTCGAACTTCGTAGCGGCCATCGGCTAAACGCGTTGAGCTGCCCGCCACAAGGGCATCGGCACTTTTTTGTCGCAGCATGGCATGGTCTGGTCGGGAGAGCTCGTCCATGCTTAAACCCAAATTGGGAACTGCTCTGAATTGACCACTTCTTTCCAAATCTGCCAACAAGATGGCCGACGTCTTTTGCGGCGCAGTTTCTTCGCCCTTGAAAGTGGCAATGGCAATGGGAACTTGCGTCAGTCCAACACCAGAGACATCGACTTTGAACTGAGCCCATGCCGCGCTTGAGGCGAAGACAAAGCTCAAAAGCAAAGCACCCAAATGGGCCTTAAAAGGAGAAAAATAGGTCAAGAATGAGGTCTTTTTCATAGGATTGGCAAGTCATAACACCGCTAATTTAGCATTGTGACACGCGTTAAAATCAAATCAATGACACAAATCGCCCAAGACAGCACCCAGCAGGACTTAAGTTACCTGAAGCGAATGCGCCGTCTTTGGCCCTATTTTGGCAAACAGCGAGGCGCTTGGGCGCTGGCCATCTTGGCAACGCTGGTGGCTGCGGCCACTGAGCCCCTCATTCCAGCCCTCTTCAAACCTTTGCTAGACGAGGGATTTGCCGAAAACAGCCTGCCCCTTTGGATGGTCCCAACGGCCGTCATCGGTATTTTTTTCGTCAGGGGCCTTGCATTTTTTGTGTCTCAGTATGCTCTAGCGCGCATTGCCAACGACGGCATGCAAGCATTGCGCGAGGCTTTGTTTCGCAGATTGATGCAGGCTGACATGTCCATTTTCAGCAAACAATCGGCAAGTGCTTTGTCCAACACCTTGGTCTATGAAGTACAAACAGGCGCGACACAGCTTATTTCAGCTCTTTTAGGCCTTTCAAGAGATGGCTTCACGCTGCTGGCCTTGATTGCTTACTTGATGTTTTTAAACTGGAAACTGACCATGCTGGTCTTCATCGTGGTACCTGGTTCAGCCTGGATCATGAAGAAGCTCTCCAAGCGTCTATATAGCCTCACCCGAGACAGCCAATCTGCCACGGACAATTTAGCTTACGTGGTGGAAGAGAATGTTTTGGCCCACCGCATGGTGCGACTTCACGGCGCCCAAGAAAGCCAACTCAATCGTTTCCAAACTTTAAGCCAAAGACTCAGAAGTTTGGCTTTGAAATCCACCATTGCTTCGGCGGCCATGTCGCCCCTCACGCAATTGATGGCAGCGGTGGCATTGTCAACGGTGTTGGTCGTGGCATTGATCCAAAGTCGAACGGGCTTACAAGGTGCCACCGTAGGCGGCTTTGTTGCTTTCATCACCGCCATGCTGATGCTGGTCTCCCCCATCAAGCGACTGGCCGATATTGCAACCCCCGTCACGCGAGGTTTGGCCGCACTTGAAAGAGGCTTGCGATTATTGGAAGAAGTTCAAGTTGAAGCAGATGGGCACGCTACCCGCTCAAAAGGAGAAAGTCAAAACACCGCATCGCAAGCCAGCCAGGGGCCCTGCATTGAATTTCAAAACATCCATGTTCAATATGCTGCCGATACTTCGCCTGCCCTGAACAATTTATGCTTAAACATTCAATCTGGTGAAACTGTGGCCTTTGTAGGCACCAGTGGCTCAGGCAAAACCACCTTGGTCAATTTGTTGCCTCGGTTTGTACAGCCCAGTTCTGGGCAAGTTATTTTGCAAGGCACCGACATACAAGACTGGCCACTTCAACAATTGCGTCAACAATTTGCCATGGTCAGTCAAGATGTTGTGATGCTCAATGACACTGTTGCAGCCAACATTGCCCTGGGTCAGATCGTTGATCGCGCCAAAATACAAGCATGTTTGGCAGCGGCCAACCTTGACGAACATGTGGGCAAGCTACCCCTCGGCATGGACACACTGTTAGGACACAACGCCACCGAGCTCTCGGGTGGACAGCGACAGCGCTTGGCCATTGCCCGAGCACTCTACAAAAATGCACCCATCCTTATTTTGGACGAAGCCACATCTGCCCTGGACAATGAATCAGAACGTTGGGTGCAGGATGCATTGCAAAACCTCATGAAGGGGCGCACCACCTTGATCATTGCGCACCGACTCTCAACCATCGAACATGCAGACAGGGTAGTCGTCATGTCGCAAGGAGAGATTGTGGAGCAAGGCCGCCATGAGGAACTTCTGAAGGCTGGCGGTGTTTACTCAAGACTGCATCACAAAAGCGATGCGGTTTGAATCAAAGTAACACAACGTCGTATTGCTCTTGACCCATGGCGGTTTCACTCTGAAGCGAAATGGGCTTGGCAATAAAATCAGACAGCGCAGCCAAATGCTGGCTCTCTTCATCCAGCAACAACTCAATGACAGCAGGCGCAGCCACCACTCGAAACTCTTTCGGATTGAACTGACGAGCCTCGCGCAATATTTCACGCAGGATATCGTAAACCACCGTCCGGTTGGTTTTGACACTGCCTTTGCCGTCGCAACTGGGGCACGGCTCACACAGCATGTGCGACAAAGATTCTCTTGTTCGCTTGCGTGTCATTTCCAACAAACCCAGTTGCGAAAATCCACCCGCCATTGTTTTGACACGATCGCGGCTTAATTGTTTTTTAAACTCGTCAAGCACTGCGGTTTGATGCTCCTCGCGGGACATGTCAATGAAGTCAACAATGATGATGCCACCCAGATTGCGCAATCGAAGTTGCCGAGCAATGGCATGCGCTGCCTCTAGATTTGTTTTAAAAATGGTGTCATCAAAATTGCGTGCGCCTACGTAGCCACCTGTATTTACATCGACAGTGGTCAGGGCTTCTGTTTGGTCAATGATGAGGTAGCCACCCGACTTGAGTTCAACCCGACGGCCCAAAGCTTTGGCCACTTCCTCGTCGATTGAATACAAATCAAAAATAGGACGCTCACCCTTGTACAGTTGAAGCCGGGCCGCTGAAGCCGGCATGAACTCTTTGGCAAACGCGGACAAATGTTCAAATTGTTCTTTGGAGTCAAGGCGAATGGTTTGTGTGCCTTCGCCTACAAGGTCTCGCAAGACTCTTTGCAAAAGAGTCAGGTCTTGGTGAAGCAATGACTGCACTGGCAGCTTGATAGAAGCGTCTTTGATTCGCGCCCATGTTTTTCGAAGGTAAGCAATGTCTTCACCCAACTCTGCATCGCTGCTATCTTCTGCATTGGTTCGCAGAATGAAGCCACCGCCCTGTGCACCCACCAAATTTTGCAAACGCGCCCTTAAAGCATCACGTTGATCAGATGGAATTTTTTGAGACACACCAATGTGGTCGTCTTGCGGCAAAAAGACCAAATGCCTGCCAGCAATGCTAATTTGGGTAGAAAGCCTAGCGCCCTTGGTACCGATAGGATCCTTGACCACTTGCACCATCAAGGCTTGGCCTTCGAAAACTTGCTTCTCAATGGGGACCAAGGTCTGACTGCTGCGTGCGACTTGGGGGGGCTCGCCCTCAGGCTGCCGTTGCCAGACATCTGCCACATGCAAAAAAGCTGCGCGCTCAAGGCCGATGTCAATGAAGGCCGACTGCATGCCCGGCAAAACGCGGGCCACTTTGCCAAGGTAGATGTTGCTGACCAAGCCACGCTCTAAAGAACGTTCAACATGCAGCTCTTGAACAGCACCCTGCTCTACCACTGCAACGCGGGTTTCTTGGGGAGACCAGTTGATCAAAATATCTTGCTGCATAGGTCTTATTCTAAAGATTCTGGAATGGGCCAAGACAAAAGTTCAGCCAGGCGGCATACCACCCAGAAAGCTTCGTCCGAATTGATTAAAAGAGGCGTTTCCAACAGGCCGTGCCAGCACTTTGCGAGTGCATCGGTTTCTGTAATACCAAGCTGAAATTGCTGCGTACTGACAGTGTCCATCAACATCATAGCCATGTCTTCGCATAACTCATACCGTTGGGTTAATTCATGACGCGGCAAGCTGGGCTTGTACTGTCCTTGCTTGACGTACAACATCATGAAGGATTCAGGCACGGAGCTTTGATTTTCCTCGTACATGTTAGCAAAGCGCCTCAGATAAATGAAGAGCCATCACATGAAATCAACCATCACTTGGCCAAAACCAGAGCAACTCACTTGAGAAGCCCCCTCCATGAGTTTTGCAAAATCGTGGGTCACACGTTTGCTTTGAATGGCATCTTCCATGGCGCGAATGATGATGTCAGCAGCTTCGGGCCAACCCATGTAACGGAGCATCATTTCTGCTGACAAAATTTCAGAGCCAGGATTGACATAGTCCTTGCCAGCGAACTTGGCCATGGCATCTACTGTGGCTTCAAAGCATGCCACGCTGTCAGACATGTTGGCGCCTGGCGCAATACCCACTCCCCCGACTTGCGCTGAGACTGCATCAGAGATGTAGTCGCCATTTAAATTCAAAGTTGCAACGACTGAAAACTCCTGAGGCCGCATGAGAATTTGCTGCAGAAAAGCATCCATGGCAATGTCTTTGACCGTGATGTTTTTTCCTGTCTTAGGATTTTTTATAAGGCACCAAGGCCCATCGTCAATGAGTTGTGCAGAGAACTCTGACTGAGCCAACTGGTAAGCCCAATCTCGGAAAGCGCCTTCCGTGTACTTCATGATGCTGCCCTTGTGCACAATGGTCACACTGGGTTTATCGTGGTCAATGGCGTATTGAATGGCTTTTCGCATCAGACGTTGTGTGCCTTCGCTAGAAACAGGTTTGATGCCAATGCCAGAGGTCTCTGGAAAACGAATACTTTTAGCACCCAACTCATTTGTTAAAAAAGCAATGAGCTTTTGAGCCGACTCGCTGTGTGCCGCATATTCAATGCCGGCATAAATATCCTCGGAGTTTTCTCGGAAGAGTGCAATATTTGTTTTCTCTGGCTCGCGAACGGGAGACGGCACACCCTGAAAATACCTCAGAGGCCGCAAGCTGACATAAAGGTCCAATTCTTGACGAATGGCGACGTTAAGAGATCGAATGTCGCCGCCAGGTGGTGCACTCAAAGGGCCTTTGATTGAAACCACATAATCTTTTAAAGCCCTCAGGGTTTCTGCAGGCAAATAAACATTCTGGCCATACAGCTTTGTGGCTTTCTGGCCCGCAAAAACTTCCATCCAATGAATGGTGCGCTGACCTTGGTAGGCTTTTTGAACGGCTTCGTTCACCACTCGAATCATGACCGGTGTGATGTCAATGCCAGTACCATCTCCTTCGATGAATGGAATGATTGGATTCAAAGGCACATTCAAGGTCTGATCAGCATTGACCGTGATTTTTTCGCCTTGTGATGGAACTTGAATGTGTTGGTACATGAAGAGTCTCTCCGTTAAATCATTCTAGGACAAAATCAGTCACAATCATGCTTAACTGAATTCCACCACGTCCCCCTATGAATCACGAGTTTCGATTTCATTTTGGCTCTTGCAACCAAGCTTGGAAATACATTGCCGCGTGCCTCTTAGCTTGCTTTTTAGCCATGTCTGTCAGCGCTCAAGGTCTACCGCAAACCCAGCTGCCCCGAGCCACTTTGAATGCTGGTATGCATTTGATTCAAGTGCAATTGGCACAAGACTTTGAACAGCGACAAATTGGGCTCATGTGGCGCAAAGAAATGCCGCAAAACGAAGGCATGTTGTTTGTTTTTGACCAACCCGCTGTTCAATGTTTTTGGATGCGCAATACGCTGTTGCCACTGACAGCCGCATTTGTATCAGACGATGGCAGCATCGTTAATTTGGCAGACATGAAGCCCCTGAACGATGACTCACATTGCTCTAAGAAACCCGTTCGGTTTGTGCTGGAAATGAACCAAGGATGGTTTGCAAAACGAAACATTCAAGCTGGCTTTAAATTGTCTGGGCCTTTGTTCACCAAATAAAACGCCAAACCAACACATTCTGTGTGTTCAGACACCCCAAACCACATCGGCAGATTGGCCGAGACACTGCTTTAGCATTTTCAGCATGGGAAGACTGCGCTGACGCAAGCTAATTTGCTTTGGATCATTGAGGCCCTCAACTTCTTCTTGTGCCACTGCCGATTCAAGCGACGCAATGGCTGCAGGCAGTTGATCTGCCAAAAAAATACCTTTGACTTGTTCTTCTCTGCCCATGATTTTGAGGAGTCGCTTGGCGTCGGGCTCTAGCATGATGAGATCGCCGGTCACTTTAGATTTGAATTTGAAGAGCATTTTTTGTCCAAGTCGGTTGCATCAACGAACACAATAATAGCTAAAGTCTTGCCCAGGGAATTCGGCAGCCGACCTAACGGGTGAAGGATTGCGCAGATCGGGTGCCATGACCTTGTTGTTGGCCATGGCCCACAATTTGCCACGGGCACAGGTTACGCCGCCATTCCAATCACCCACGTTAGACAAATAATCGTATTCATCCTCTGTGGGCAATCTTGCATTGACAGCCTTGGAGGCCATTTCGGCAGATCTTGGGGAGGGTGCGCGCCCTACCCCAGAGCCTGGCGAACCCACCAACTCCAACTGCTGATTGCCAATTTTTAATTTGGAAGGAAATTGTGTTCTTTGAAAAGTTTCAAAAATTTGAACGCCAATGCTTTGCATGACTTGCTCAGGAAAACCTTGCGCTTGAAAATGATAGGTATGGCCACAAGATAAATCAACATGCACGGTGACCAGCAAATCGCTTTTACTACGCAACATGTCGCTCTCAATCTATGACAATCGATCTCTTACTCAAAAACACATCGTACACCTCAGGAACCTTCATCGTTTCCTGAAATGCAAAACGCTTGATTTAGATCAATTTGTCAAATGAAAGCTGTCGGGGCTGGCTGCCTGCCAATATTTGGCAAACAAGCCTTCTAATTCTTGAGGCTCAAGCAAGGCGCCACCCTTCACACTCATGATCAAGTCGGATAGGCTTTGAACCTCGTGCTCGCTTACGCGGCGCATGATGTGATTCAGACGAAGGTCTGAGGGAGCCGACAGGCCAGTGGCTTGCAGCATTTCCTGAACAGACTCCAGCGTTTGGCGGTGAAAATTTCTAACGCGATCAGCTTTGCTTGGGACGACCAAGGCAACCTGACGTTTTGGATCCTGCGTGGTCACACCTGTGGGGCAATTGCCGGTATGGCAGGTTTGCGCTTGAATACAGCCCAAGGCAAACATAAACCCTCTGGCACTGTTGCACCAATCAGCGCCCAAAGCCAAAGTGCGCATGACATCAAACCCACTGATGATCTTGCCGCTGGCACCCAAGCGAATTTGCTTGCGCAGTTTCAAACCAACCAAGGTGTTGTGCACCAAACGCAAGCCTTCAAGCATCGGCATGCCCATGTGGTCGGTAAATTCAACAGGAGCGGCCCCTGTGCCACCCTCTGAGCCATCCACCACAATAAAGTCTGGGTAGATCCCTGTTTTCTGCATGGCCTTGGCAATGCCAAACCACTCCCATGGGTGGCCAATGCACAATTTGAAACCAACCGGTTTACCCTCGGACAATTCTCTTAACTTTTGCACAAATTGCAAAAGCTCAACAGGATTTGAAAAGCTGCTGTGTGCCGCGGGTGAAACGCAGTCAACGCCCACAGGCACGCCTCTGGCCTCTGCAATCTCGGGCGTGACTTTGGGCCCGGGTAAAACGCCACCATGGCCAGGCTTGGCACCTTGGCTCAATTTAATCTCAATCATTTTGACTTGAGGCGACAAGGCATTTTGAACAAAGCGCTCAGGGCTGAAGGTGCCGTCTTCATTGCGGCAACCAAAATAGCCAGAACCAATTTCCCAAATCAGATCGCCACCGTGTTCACGGTGGTACCTGGAAATAGACCCTTCACCCGTGTCATGGGCAAAGCCGCCCTTCTTGGCACCCAAGTTCAAAGCCATGATCGCATTGGCGCTCAAAGCACCAAAACTCATGGCAGAGACATTGAACAAACTGATGTCATAGGGGTGCTTGCATTGGGGGCCTCCCACAAGGACTCTGAAATCATGCGTTTCGATCACAGAAGGGCTGATCGAGTGAGTCAACCACTCATAGCCCACTTCTCGGACATCCAACTGCGTACCAAAGGGCCTCTTGTCAGAATCGCCCTTTGCCCTGGCGTAAACCAATGAGCGTTGCGCTCTAGAGAAAGGCACAGCCTCGCTGTCACCTTCAATGAAATACTGGCGCAGTTCGGGCCGAATGAATTCAAGTAAAAACCGCAAATGGCCAATGATGGGATAGTTGCGCAAAATGGCATGATGGGTTTGCTGCAAATCACGGATACCGACAAGGACCAATGCCGATAAAAGCAAGACCCACAAAAAGCTCGCTTGTCCAACCACCAATTGCAATGCCGACAAAACCCACAGGACCACAATGACAAAGAACGCCAAGAAGCGTAGCGGCAAGCGCTGATCAATCCAATTTAACATCTCGGGACTCCCGGTAAGGTTGACGCTTTGCGCGTCAGCAATTCAATCGTTTAAGTGACAGGCGGCTTGGTGCTGCTCGCCGACAAATTTTAAAACAGGTTCTTCCACGCGACAACGTTCTGTGGCCTTGGGGCACCGAGGGTGAAAGTGACAACCACTAGGCCGGTTCACGGGGTTGGGTACATCGCCCGTCAAAACAATGCGTTTTTTCTTGGCGCTCGGATCTGGAATGGGCACCGCCGAAAGCAGGGCCTCCGTGTAGGGGTGTTTAGGTTGCGTGTACAACTGACGCGAAGGCGCAATTTCTACAATGCGGCCCAAATACATCACAGCAACGCGATTGCTGATGTGCTCAACCACCGACAAATCATGGGCAATGAACAAATAGGTCAAACCCATCTTGGCTTGTAAGTCTTCAAGCAAGTTGATGACTTGGGCCTGAATAGACACATCGAGCGCCGAAACAGGCTCATCACACACAATCAATTTAGGAGACACCGCCAAGGCCCGTGCAATGCCAATGCGCTGACGCTGACCGCCCGAAAACTCGTGCGGAAAACGCTTCATGTGATCTGCATTCAAGCCAACGGTTTCTAAAAGATCAACTATGCGTGCGCGGTAGGTTTCAGGCGTAGGCGTGAGTTTGTGAATGGTCAAGGCCTCACCAATGATGGCCTCCACGGTCATACGCGGATTCAGAGATGCAAACGGATCTTGAAAAATAATTTGCATGTCACGGCGAATTTCACGCAAGGCATCAGAGCCCATGGTTGTGACGTTTTGGCCATTGAACTTCACTTCGCCAGAACTGGGCTCAATCAATCGAAGGATGCAGCGCCCGGTGGTCGATTTGCCACAGCCCGACTCACCCACCATGCCCAAAGTTTCACCTGCAGCAATTTCAAAGTTGACGCCATCGACCGCATGAAGACGGTCCACTTCACGCCCGAAGATACCGCCTTTGATCGGAAAGTACTTGGTCAGTCCTTTGACTTCTAAAAGCGGTGTAGAGCTGGAGGACATGGATTGCGTATCTGACATTTGAGTTAGAGAGAGAAGTGGCAAGCCACTGAATGGCCAGTCGATATTTGACGAAGTTCTGGCATTTCTTGTGTGCAACGATCGCTGGCGTATTGGCAGCGCGGTGCAAAGCGACATCCCATGGGTGGATTGATCAATTTTGGAACCGAGCCAGGAATAGCTTCAAGCCGTTGTTTGTGGTCGCTGTCAAAATCTATGCGGGGAATGGAACGAATCAGACCCTTGGTATAGGGGTGTGCAGGCGACGCAAAAAGTTTTTCGACGCTGGCCTCTTCGACAACACGACCGGCATACATCACCACAACCCGCTGAGCCGTTTCGGCCACCACACCCATAGCATGCGTGATGAGCATGATGGACATGCCCATTTGAGATTTAAGCTCGTTCAGCAAATCTAAGATTTGCGCTTGAATGGTGACGTCCAAGGCGGTGGTGGGCTCATCGGCAATGAGCAATTTGGGTTTGCAAGACAAGGCCATGGCAATCATCACCCGCTGACGCATGCCACCAGAAAACTGATGGGGATAGTCATTGACCCGTTGTGCGGGCTTGGGAATATTGACCAGCCCCAACATGTCACTGGCCTTGGCCATGGCCTGCTTAGGTGTCAGGCCTTCGTGCAACCTGAGTGTCTCGGCAATTTGCTCACCCACACTCAAAACCGGGTTGAGTGAAGTCATGGGCTCTTGAAAAATCATGGCAATTTCTTTAGCCCGCAGATTGCGCATAGTTTGCGCATCTGCTTGCACCAAGTCTGTGCCCTCGAACCATATTTGGCCGTTGGCGATGCGTCCGGGCGGCATGGCCAAGAGTTTCATGATGGTCATGGCGGTGACACTTTTACCGCAGCCCGACTCACCCACCACCCCGAGAGTTTCACCTCGGTCGATGTGAAAGTTAACACCGTCGACTGCGTGCAACACACCGTCATCGGTGTCAAAGTGAACTTGAAGGTCTTGAACTTTCAACAAGGGGTTTGACATACAGAAGCCCCTTTAAAGCACGCGGCGAGGATCATAGGCATCCCGCAAACCGTCGCCAATGTAATTGATGGTGAGCACAGTGATAAAAATCAAAGCACCCGGAAATAAAGCCCAGTGAACCGCCACATCCATGTGATCTTTGGCATCAAACAAAATACGACCCCAAGTGGGAATGTCTGGCGGAAAGCCTAAGCCTAAGAATGACAAGGTTGACTCTGCAATGATGGCCGCAGCCACATCAATGGTAGCCGCCACAATGACCGGGCCCATGGCATTGGGCAAAATGTGCACTGTGACCTGTCGCCAAGGGCTGGCACCTAAAGCACGTGCCGCCTCAACAAACTCTTTTTCGCGCAATGTGAGAAATTGGGCTCTGACCAATCGGGCCACAGGCATCCAGCGCAACCCCCCAATCACGGCTACAACCAAAATAAAAACGCCTGCTTCTGGGCCCACCATTTTTTTCAAGGTGTCGTTGAACAAATAGAAAATCAAGAGCAGCAAAGGCAATTGTGGCAAGGACAAAAACAAGTCAGTGATCCACATCAGAAAAACATCAACAGGTCCCTTGGACATGCCTGCCACTGCGCCTACAAGCACGCCTACACTGATGGCAATCAGCATGGCGGCCAAGCCTACAGCCAATGAAATTCGGCCTCCGTAAAGCACGCGCGCCAAGATGTCTTGTCCCAAATCATCGGTGCCCAAAGGATGAGCCCAAGATGGGCCTTGCATGCGAGCCATAAAATCAATTTCGTTGATGGGCACTCGCCAGACAAACGGGCCCAGCAGGACAGCCAGCACAATGAAGCTTAAAACAAGGGTGCAAACAACGGCCAACTTGTGGCGTTTAAAACGGCGCCATGCCTCTCGGCCTGGCGACTGCGCTGACGACTTGGCCACCAAGGCCTTGTTGTCAGCTGAAGGAGATGCGAGGGTCGAGCCATCCATACAAAATATCTGCTAAAAGATTACACGCGATGACCAAGGTGGAAAACACAAAAGTCACTGCCATGACCACCGGGGTGTCGTTGGCCAACATGGAACTGATGATGAGAGAGCCAATGCCGGGCACCCGGAAAATTTGCTCTGTGACAATGGCACCGCCAAAAATGGCCGGCATTTGAAGCGCGACCAAGGTGACAACGGGAATGAGCGCATTGCGCAAAACGTGCTTGGTGATCACCACCTTTTCTGACAAGCCTTTGGAGCGTGCCGTGGTGACATAGTCCAAGCGAATGACATCGAGGACAGCAGAGCGAACATAACGTGTCCAGGCACCTGCTTGAAACAAACCCAACACCGTGACCGGCATGATCATTTGCTTAAAGTGCTCCCAGAAAAAGCGCCAGCCAGTATCAGGGATGTCGGCCCTGTAAACAAACGGCAACCAGTCAAGGTGAATGCTGAAAAACAAAATGAGCAAAATACCAGTGAAGAAGGTTGGCAATGAAAAACCAATGAACGCCAGCGTGCTGGCAATTTGGTCAAACAAAGAGTAAGGCCTTGTGGCCGCATACACGCCCACCGGAATAGCGATACAAAGTGCCAACACCTGCGACGAGCCGATGACCAACAAGGTGACCGGAATGCGTTGCATGATGAGCGTTTCGACATTGATGCGACTGATGAAGGAGTAACCCCAGTCGCCCTGGACCATGGCTGTCAGCCAGTTCCAGTAGCGAACCATGAGTGGGTCGTCCAAACCAAACTTCTCCCGCAAGGCCAAGGCCACTTCGGCAGGAATGTTGGGGTTGGATACCAACTCAGAAAAGGGATCTCCTGGCGCTAACGCCAAAACAGAGAACAACACCAAGCTAATGCCCAAAAGACTGGGCACGGCGATCATCAATCGCCGCAGGACGTAACGAAACATATAACGTAATTAAGTGTTTTTGTACCAGTCTTTCAACAGCCACAAATCGTTGTCCCAACCTGACAAAGGCGCAACCAAACTGTGAACTGCGGCCGAGGTACGGGGGCGGTAAACCACAGGAATGATGGCAATGTCGTTGACGGGCATGTCGTTCATTCGGACAAACAAAGCTGCACGTTTCACGGGGTCCATTTCAGATTGGGCCGCCAAATAGGCTTTGTCATATTCGGGGTTGCTGTAGCGTGTGGAATTTCGACCTAGCCATTTGTTAGCTTTGGTTGCAAACTGGTCAGTTAAGTACTGGTTCATGAACACCTCAGGGTCTGGCTGGGGCATGGTGGTGGTGAACATTTGCATGTCTACAAACAACTTGGTGTAAGTGTCTGGATTGGCTGGGTCTGACGAGAAGTAGACCGATGCTGGCACCGCTTTCAACTCTATGTCAATGCCAGCCTTTTGCGCAGCTTGCTTGATAATTTGCTGCGTTTTCTGACGTGGTCCATTGATCGAAGTTTGGAAAACCAATTTGAGTTTTTTGCCACCTTTTTCGCGGATGCCGTCTGAGCCTTTTTTCCAACCGGCAGCCTCTAAGACTTGGGCTGCTTTGTCGGGGTTGAACTCGTATTTTGTATTTTTAGACACAAAGCGCTGAGGATTGTTTAGGAAGTTGGCCGTTGCAATACCGGTGCGTCCGTAAATAAACTTTTGCACACCATCGCGGTCAATGCACAAACTGATGGCTTGGCGAACCGCAAATTCTGACAAGATGGGGTGCTTGGATTTGGGGTGCGAACGCTCGCCATCTGTTTCTGTCCAGGGGTCGGCCATGTTGAGTTGAATGAACTCAATGTTGCCGCCAGGAACAATGCTGGTTTTGCCTTTGCCGCCTTGCTCTAAACGAAGCAGCAGCTCGTCTTCGACTTGCAAATTCCAAGCGTAATCGTATTCACCCGTTTGCAAAACAGCGCGCGCGGCCGACACGGCATCGCCGCCGCCCTTCATTTCGATGGTATCGAAGTAAGGCCGATTGGCTTCGTGGTAGCTGGTATTGATTGCGCCACGCAGCATGTCACCCGGTTTGAAGTCAACAAACTTGTAAGGGCCAGTGCCAACAGGCTTGAGGTTGGCAGGTGCATCGCGGGATGTTGCGCCCTTGAAGGATTCAAAAATGTGCTTTGGAATGATCATGCCAGCGGCACTCACAAACGGATCTGCCCAGAATGGCGAAGGCTTTTGGTACTCAACCTTCACAGTATGGCTGTCCACCTTAGTGACCTTAACGTCTTTGTATGAGCCAGCGGTGTAAGCAGAAGTGGCTGGGTCGGCTGCATATGCGGCGGTAAATACGACGTCGTCGGCCGTGAAAGGCTTTCCGTCGTGCCACTGCACGTTTCTCTTGAGTTTCCAAGTAATGGATTTGCCATCTCTAGAAACACCGCCGTTGGCCAGAGTTGGAACCTCTGCCGCCAAAATGGGAACTAAGTTGCCATCTGCATCCCAAGCACCCAATGGCTCGTAGAAAATGCGTGAGCCTTCTTGGTCTTTGGTACCACTGGCGAAGTGCGGCTGAAGCAAAGTAGCACCTTGCCACCAGAGCACTTTAAGGGCACCACCACCACCACGCTTGGTGGGTTTGTAATTAGAAGCTGTTTGCGCTTGAGCCAGGCCTGATGTGAGCAGCATTTGGGCTGCCATGGGCACGGTCAATCCCGCGCCAATCATGTGGCGAATAAACTGTTTGCGGCTAATGCCATTGTCGCGAACTTGATCGATCAGACCGCGAATTTCACTCTCATTCATAGTGCTCTCCTAAAAATTTAATTGGACATTCACAAAAACATCTCACACACTAACTCTAATCTATAAATCGAACATTAGGGTTTTGCATTAGACAGAATGCGCATAAACTAATTTCATTCGACATCAGATTCCAAAAAGGATCCTTTATGGCCATTAAGACAAAAACCGTTCAACTTCCCAGCATGACCCCTGGCACCCACCGCACTGTTTCCGTGCTCAGTTTTGGCAAACCTGGTGCACGGCCCAAGGTCTACATGCAAGCGGCCATCCATGCCAATGAAATGCCCGGCACCATGGCGCTTCACCATTTGATGCCCATGCTTTCCGAGGCGGACAAAAAGGGTTTGATCAAGGGCGAGATCATTTTGGTGCCAACGGTCAATCCCATCGGCCAGTCACAACTTATAGGCAATTCCCATGCCGGTCGCTATAACTTTCTCAGCAATGAAAACTTCAATCGCAATTGGATAGATGTGTCAGAGCCCGTGGCTCAGAAAGTTTGGAAAAAAATTGGCACGAATCCTGAGGCCAATGTGAAATTGATTCGCAAGGCTGCGCTAGAAGCTTTGAACGAAATGAAGCCCGCCAATGAACTGCAAACATTGCGCGTTGAAATGCAAAAACTCAGCACAGACGCTGACTATGTCCTCGACTTGCATTGCGATATTTATGCCGCTTTGCATTTGTTCACGGCTCACAATGACTGGGTCAAGGGACCTACCGGCCCCTTAGGCAACGAAGGCGCAGTGCAAGCCTTGGCAGCAGATTTGGGCGTTGAGGCCACGATGTACAACGACCCCTACCCTAGCACCCTTACCTTTTCTGGCGTGAACAGCGCTTTGTGGGCTCGCCTGCAAGACAAGTTTCCACAAGCCCATATTCCCCAAGCTTGTATGTCGGTCACGCTAGAAATGCGCAGCCAACATGACGTGAGCGATGCACTGGGCATGTCTGACGCCAAAAATCTTTACCGCTGGTTGGTCCGGCAAGGTGTGGTGGGCGGCAAAGCAGCCCCTCTGCCTAAAATGAAAAGCGCTGCTTCACCTATGAGCGGCATGGACGTGGGTTACAGCAAGGGCACAGGCTTTTTGGTGTTCCATGTCAAACCTGGCGCCAAGGTCAAAAAGGGCCAAGCCATTTGCGATGTCATTGACCCCGCCAACCCCAACGGGCCCAAAGCCCGCACCACCTACAACAGCCAAACCGATGGCATTTTGTTCTCTCGCAGGCTAGATGGCTACCTGTCTTGGCCCGGCCAGGTGATGTTCAGAATTGCCGGTCCCAAGCCCTTGGCACACCGCATCGGCATGTCGGGCTTGGACGACTGATACAAAAACTGCGCAAGCTGCGCAGTTTTAATTCAGCAGGATTTAGATTTTTCCCAAATAATCTGACTTGCCAATTTCAACACCCCCTGCGCGCAGCATGCTGTAAGTGGTGGTGGTGTGGAAATACAAATTGGGCAAGCCATGGCCTAGCAAATACTGCATGCCTTTGTAGTGCGTTTCTTTCTCGCCGCGCTTGACCACAATGTCTTTGTCTTCTGTGCCATCAATTTGCTCGGGCTTGAAGGTTTCTAAAAACGCAATGGTTTTAGCAATGCGCGCTTGCAAATCTTTCAAATCTTTTTCCGTGTCTTCATGGGCTGGAATCTCAACGCCAGCCAGCCTTGCAATCAGTCCTTTGCAAACATCGCAAGCAATTTGAACTTGTCGGCTCAAGGGAAACATGTCGGGGTAAAGGCGCATTGAAGCAAACACCACGGGGTCAATTTTTTTAGCATCTGCATGGGCTTGCGCCTTGTCTAAAAGATGCGACAAGTTAATCAAGCCATTGATCAAACGGGGCACGCTGGCTTGGTACATGGAAATGGTCATAAGTTCTCCGGTTTAAAAATACAAAAATTTGAGTCTTGTTCAAGCTTCTTCAAGAAAGCGCTCTACAAGTCGCGTCCAATAAGCGGCGCCATAGGACAAGTTTTGGTCGTTGAAATCGTATTTGGGGTTGTGCAGCAAAACACTGTCGATGCCATTGCCCAGTCGCAAGAAACAACCGGGTTTGTGCTGCAGATAGTAGGCAAAGTCTTCACTGCCAGTGACGGGGCCAAAGGGGAACACCACCTTGTCTTCTCCCACCAACTCCACAGCCACTTGACGGGCAAATTCAGTTTCAGCTTGCGAATTGATCACCACGGGGTAACCGCGTTCATAAATGATTTCCACCTCACCTCCGTATGACTCAACTTGTGCGCGCACCAAGCTCTTAATTCGTTGCTCTAAAAGCGCACGGACTTCCGGGCTGAAAGATCGAATGCTGAGTGACATGCTGGCTGAGTCGGCAATGACATTGGACACACTGCCGGCATGGGCCGTGCCAATGGTGACCACCGATGTTTGCAGAGGATCGATGTTGCGCGACACCACCGTTTGCAAAGCCATGATCAAGCTGCCCATGATGACCACTGAGTCGACAGTCTGGTGCGGTCTTGCGGCATGACCGCCCTTGCCCTGGACCTTAATGTAGCAAGTGTCTGAGGCAGACATGAAGGCGCCAGCCCCAAACATGAACGTGCCAACGTCTGCCCCTGGGTGGTTGTGAATGCCAAAGATCGCATCACACGGAAAGCGCTCAAACAAGCCGTCAGCAATCATTTGCTGAGCGCCACTGTTCTTGCCAGCCTCCTCCGCCGGTTGAAAAACCAAGTGAACAGTGCCCTTGAAGTTTTTGGTTTTGGCCAGTTGCTGGGCCGCTCCCAACAACATGGCGGTGTGGCCATCATGGCCGCAGGCATGCATGGTGCCCGCATGTTGGCTGGCATAAGGTTTTTGGGTTTCTTCTTGAATGGGCAAGGCGTCCATGTCGGCCCGCAATGCAATGCCCTTGCCTTCGCCATTTTTCAAAGTGGCCACCAGCCCATGGCCACCCACATTGCGTGTCACTTGATAGCCCCAGGCTTGCAACTTGTCGCCAACCCACTGCGCAGTTGATTTTTCCTGAAAAGAGAGTTCGGGAAACTGGTGCAAATGTCGTCTGGCTTCGGTCAAAGATTCCTGAGCACCTAGCAGGTCTGTCAATTTGCAAAAACAATCGTAACGAGCATTCATCTTGTGTCCTTTGATCTTGTTTTGGGAGATTGGCGCCACAGTTTAATTGGCTTGCACTATGTTGTGTGTAGTGTGATGCGGCGTATTGCCCGCACCCAAATCCCAGTAAAGACCCGTCATAACCTGCAGCGCCTCTTTGAGCAACTCGGGAGGCAGGTGCTCATTGGGCGCATGCTGAGAGCAACCTGGGTACGAGTGTGGCACCCAGATGGTCTTTAAACCCAGCACATCGATAAAGATGTCGTTCGGCAGTGAGCCCCCTAAATTGGGCAGAATGGCTGGTTTTTTTTGCGTTGTTTGCTGTAAGGAATTGGCCGCCCACGTAACCCATGCGTCGTCTGGATCAATGCGAGTGGCTTTGAAAATTTCATCGCGTGCCGCCGTAATTTGGACATAGCCAAAACCATGGCTGTCCAAATGCCGCCTGAGGGCACTCAAGATGTCTGAACTGTCGATGCCCACCACAAATCGGAGCTGGCATGTGGCCTTGGCTCTGGGCGGAATGGCATTGACAGGGTTGTCTGGGTTGCCCGTTTTGAAGGCCAGTACTTCAAAGGAACACCAACCAAAAACACGCTCAGCAGGACTCAAACCAGGTTGACCCCATTCAGGTTCGATTTGAGGCCCATTGGCACCTCCGTCCACCTCACAGTCTGCCAAAACACGCCTCACAGAATCAGGCAAAGACTTGGGTTTCCATTCGGGCACTTTGATTTCGCCATGGTCTGTGACCAAACTGGCAATGGCATGCGCCAACTGAATACCTGGGTTAGAAATCAGGCCGCCCCAATTGCCAGAATGGTGAGCACCCGATCTGGACTCTATGCTGAGGTCAAAGTTAATGCAGCCTCTAGAGCCCAAAAAGAGGGTGGGACGGTCTGCTCTGAGTCGCGGCCCATCGGACGCCACCAGCAGATCAGCTTTCAAAAGTTCTGCATAGTCTTTGCAGACATCTTGAAGGCCTGGCGACCCTGTTTCCTCACCCATTTCGATGATGAATTTGGCATTGAAACCTAAGCAACCCCGCTCAGCCAGAACACAAGCCATGGCTTGCAGGTTGACTGAGTGTTGGCCCTTGTTGTCAGCGATGCCGCGACCGTACCAACGGCCTTCTAATTCGGTCAACGTCCAAGGTGATAAGCCCTCACGCCATTCAGATTCCAGCCCCCGAATCACATCGCCGTGACCGTAGCCAAGCACGGTGGGCAAGTCTGGCGATTCAAGGCGTTCAGCAAATAAAAAGGGGGCTTTCGCTTTTGGATGCTCTATGAGGCGGCACGCAAACCCCATGGCTTTCAGGGCGGGTTCCAGGTCTTCGGTCAAATAAGCCAAGAGTTCAGCCGATCTGGCTGGATTTTGACTTTCTGTAGGCCTGGCAATTCTTTGGCGGAGTACTTGCTGAAATGAACCATTGTCAAATTCTGCGGCGGCTCTTTGGATAG
>Ga0315907_10000661_pt1 | contig 49088 bp, 51 predicted proteins | sample LakEriMetagenome_3_FD_203525 | JGI IMG/M metagenome (GOLD analysis project Ga0315907, IMG submission 203525) | Freshwater fungal communities from buoy surface, Lake Erie, Ohio, United States - Buoy 12 MA123 | ecosystem: Environmental > Aquatic > Freshwater > Lake > Lake biofilm | place: USA... | reverse complement strand
GGGCATTTATCTGGCGATGCTGACGCTTGCTTTCGCGCAAATTGCCTATGCGGTCTGCTTTCAATGGGTGGAGGTCACGGGCGGCGATAATGGTATTGTCGGCGTTTGGCCCTCAGCCTGGGCGGCAACACGCAGCGCCTATCACTACATTGTGCTGGTCGCGGCGGGCTTGGGCATATTCGCGCTGCGCCATGTGATCTATGCGCCATTCGGTGCAAGCTTGCGCGCCGCGCGCGATTCCGCGCCGCGTGCTGAGGCGATTGGGATTGATGTACGCAGCCATCGCTGGCTTGGCTTCACCATTGCCGGTGCCGCGGCGGGGCTTGCCGGTGGGCTTTACGCATTCTCCAAAGGTTCGATTGATCCGACGCTGCTTGGGATTCCCTTGTCAGTGGATTTTCTCGCGATGATTTTGCTGGGTGGCATGCAAACCGTGATGGGGCCGGTGTTGGGGGCGGCGGCCTTCCACAGCATCAAGGATGTCTTCATGCCGCTCACGGATCATTGGCGCTTTCTGCTGGGGGCTTCCATCATTGCGCTGGTGCTGATTTTTCCGCGCGGGCTTGGTGGGGCTTATGCAGCGCTGCGTGCGCGGCTTTCGGGTGGCGCGCCATGACGCTGCTGCTGGTGGAAAATCTCAACAAGAATTTCGGCGGCGTGGTGGCGGCGCGGAATGTGAGTTTTGCCCTGGCAGCGGGGGAAATTCTCGCCATGATCGGTCCGAATGGCGCCGGCAAATCCACGAGCTTCAATATGGTGGGCGGGCAACTGCGCCCTGATAGCGGGCGCGTAGTGTTGGAAGTACAGGATATCACCGGCATGCCGCCGCGCGCCATTTGCCGCCTGGGCGTCGGGCGCAGCTTTCAGGTGGCGCAGACCTTTCTTTCGATGTCTGTGCTGGAAAATCTACAAATGGCGCTGATTGCCCATGCTGGGCGGACGCGCGATGTGATTTCTCAGGCTGGTGCGCTGTATCGGGCGGAAGCGCTCGCCTTGCTCGATCAGCTTGGCATGGCAGAGCAAGCGGAACGGCCCATGGGCGCGCTCGCTTATGGTGATGTGAAGCGCGTGGAATTGGCGATTGCGCTTGCCGGCGCACCGCGCCTGCTGTTGATGGATGAACCCACCGCCGGCATGGCGCCGGCTGAACGCGCCGCGCTGATGCGCCTGGTGGCGGGCATTGCGCGGCAGTCGCGCATTGGCGTGCTGTTCACCGAACATGACATGGATGCTGTGTTTGCCCATGCGGATCGTATTCTGGTGCTGGTGCGCGGCGAAATCATCGCCGCCGGCAGCCCGGAAGAAGTGCGCGCCAATCCGGAAGTGCAGCGCGTTTACCTCGGTACCTCTGGTCTGCGTGCCGCCTTGCGCGCCAGGGCAGCGGCGCATGGCTGAGGCGATGCTGGAAGCAGAAGGCTTGCGCGCCGGCTATGGCCCGGCGGAGATTCTGTTTGGTGTGTCGCTGCGCCTTGCGCGTGGAGAGGTCGCGGCGCTGATGGGCCGCAATGGCGCGGGCAAATCTACCACGCTGAAGGCGATCATGGGGCTGATCCCGCCACGCGCCGGGCGCGTGCGTTTTGCCGGGCGCGATATTGCCGGGCTGCCACCCTTTCGCATCGCGCGGCTTGGCTTGGGTTATGTGCCGGAAGATCGGCGGATTTTTACCGATCTGACGGTCGCGGAAAATCTGGAAGTTGGCCGCCGCCCGGCAGAAGGGCGCGATGCCTGGACGCCGGAGCGCTTGTTTGAGGTTTTCCCAAACCTCGCTTCCATGCGCCACCGTCGCGCCGCCGCCATGTCCGGCGGGGAACAGCAAATGCTGGCGATTGCGCGCACGCTGATGGGCAATCCGGAAGCGGTGCTGCTGGATGAACCATCGGAAGGCTTGGCGCCCGTCATTCTGGAATTGATGGCCGATGCGGTGCTGCGCATGAAGCGCGAAGGCATCGCCGTGCTGCTTTCAGAACAGAATTTTGATTTCGCGGCGGCGGTGGCGGATCGCGCCTATGTCATTGAACGCGGCGAGATCCGTTATGATGGCAGCATGGCAGCGCTGGAAGCCGACCCAGCGCTGCGCGCGCAACATCTCAGCCTTTAGGAAGGTTGGCGAAAACCTCATCCACTGCGGCACCGAAGCGTTCCACGATCATCTCCACATCCCGCGCATTCACGATGTAAGGCGGTGAGAGGATCACGTGATCGCCATGCTTGCCATCAATCGTGCCACCCATGGGATAACAGGCCAAGCCATGCGCGAAGGCCGCATGCTTGATGCGTTCATTGACACCAAACGCGGGATCGAAAGTGGCTTTGCTCGCGCGGTCTTGGACGAATTCCACCGCCCAGAACAGGCCGCGACCACGGATATCACCGACATGGCGATGATTGCCGAGGCGTTCCATCAACGCGCGTTCCAAAAGCGCGCCGGTGGCGCAGACATTGGCGAGCAGGTTTTCTTCCGCAATCACTTCCTGCACCGCCAGCGCCGCCGCACAGGCAACGGGATGCGCCTGATAGGTATGGCCATGCTTGAAGGTACCTGTGCCGCGCTTCAGGGTTTCTACCACGCGGCCATGCACCAGAATGCCGCCAATCGGCTGATAGCCGCCGCCAAGACCTTTCGCGATCACCTGAATATCCGGCGAAACGCCTTCCTGTTCCCAGGCATGCAAGGTGCCGGTGCGGCCCATGCCGGACATCACCTCATCCAAAATCAGTAAAGCGCCATGGCGATCACATACCGCACGCATGGCCTGGAAATAGCCAGGCAAGGCGGTGGCGCAACCAAGCGTGGCACCCACCACGGTTTCCGCGCAAAAGGCGATCACATTGCGTGGGCCAAGGCGCTGAAATTCCGCTTCCAGTTCTGCCGCCAAGCGCGCGACGTACTCAGCATCCGTCTCATCATCACGCCGATCGCGATAGGCGAAGCAAGGGGAGACATGGCTGAAGCCATCAGACAGGATCGGCGCATAAGGCGTGCGACGCGCGATGTTACCGCTCGCCGCAAGCGCACCGAGCGTATTGCCGTGATAGGATTGCCGCCGCGCGATGAAGCGCGTGCGTTGTGGTTCGCCCGCTTCCAGAAAATATTGCCGCGCGATTTTGAGTGCGGCTTCCATCCCCTCACTACCTGAGGAAACAAAATAGGCATGGGTCAGACCACCTGGCTTATGGCCGACCAGCACTTCAGCGAGCTTTTCCGCACTGCTGGCGCTGAACAGGGCCGTATGCGCGTAACACAGGCGATCAATCTGCGCCTTCATGGCTGAAACCACGTGTGGGTGACCATGACCAAGGCAGGCAACGGCCGCACCGCCGGAGCCATCAATCACATCATGCCCGGTGGAATCGCGCAGCCAAATCCCCTGGCCGGAGACAGCAATGGGCGGGTCCTTCAAGAGGTTGCGATGGACGATATGGGACATGGCGCGGCTCCTTTCCTGCTATCCTGCCGCGAAGCGGGATAAAGGGCCAGCATGTACTTTTAGGGTGTCAGCAGCCCCACCACCGCGCCGGTCATGCAGCAAGCGATGGAAGCCGAAACCAATGATGGCAGGCCAAGGCGCAGAATATCCGCGCGCCGTTCCGGGCACATGCCGGCCATACCCGCCACCATAATCCCAACCGATCCGAAATTGGTGAAACCACATAGCGCATAGGTCAGGATCAGGCGGGATCGTTCCGAAAGCCCCGCGCCGCCGGATTGCGCGAGTTCCAGGTAGGACACGAATTCATTCACCACGATCTTCACGCCAAGCGAAGACGCGACGGTGGCTGCCTCCGCCGCCGGCACGCCCATGGCCCAGGCCACCGGCCAAAGCAGCAGGCCAAGCAGGCGTTGCAGGGTGAAGCCGGTTGCGGGTTCCAGTGCCATATTCACCAACGCCACCAGGGCGACGAAAACAATCAGTGACGCCATGATGCCAAGCAGCAGCGAAAGCCCATCCTGCGTGCCACGCACCAGCGCATCCATGCTGCTATCGTAAAGTTTTACAGGTTCGCCCGTATCCTGGTCAGGCACGGTGCCGGCGCTTTCCGCCGGCAGCATCAGCAGCGCAGCGAGGATCGCGGCCGGGGCAGAAATCAGGCTCGCGGTCAGCAATTGCCCGGCTGCATCCGGCACCACAGGTGCGATCATCAGCGCATAGACCACCAGCGTATTACCGCTAATGGTGGCAAGTCCCGCCGTCATCACCACGAAAAGCTCGGCCCGCGTCATGCGCGCCAACCAGGCGCGGATCATGAGTGGCGCTTCCACCATGCCGACAAAAACATTCGCCGCGACACCAAAACCAGCAGCGCCGCCAATGCCGAAAAGCCGACGCAGTACCGCCGCCATCACACGCACAATCGCGGGCAGAATGCCCCAATGATAGAACAGCGCGGAAAGTGCACCCACCACCAGAATCAGCGGCAGGGCCTGGAAAAACAGAATGAAGGAAGCGCCGGGTCGGAGTTCCTGAAACGGCAAGGCGCCGCCACCCAGATAGCCAAAGACCAGCGATGTGCCGGCCTGGGTTGCAACCGCCAACGCATTCACCGCATTACCCAAATAGGCAAAGCCTGCGCGCAGCGGCGAGATATGCAAAAGCGCCGCGCCAAGGGTGATTTGCAGCACCAAGCCCATCACCACCACACGCGCCGAGACACCGCGCCTGAAACCGCCCAATCCCCAAGCCAGCAGGCAAAGCGCCAGCAGGCCAAAGCCGGATTGGGCTTGCAGCGCGGTCATGTCGGCGGATCATCCTCATCGGTAGGCAATACGCCATCCACACCAAGCAGGCTTGCCGCCTGGTCACCAGGCATTGCCTCAACATCTTTCAGCTTGCGCGCAATCGCGCGGGTGCGAGTGCGCGCATCACCGATGGAATTGCCGACTGTATTCACCTGCTTGCCGAGCTTTTCCAAAACGCCATCCATCTTCGCCATCTCCGCCTTGGTGGCGGAAAGCAATTCGCGCACGCTTTCAGCGTTCTTCGATAACGCAAGCGTCACATGCCCAAGCTGGATAGTGCGCAGCATGGCCGGCAACAGCGAAGGCCCCGCGATAAAGACCCGCGCATTGCGCCCGATATCATCAATCAGCCCGGGAATGCGCGCGACTTCGGCGTAAAGCCCCTCGGTCGGCAGATACATCACCGCGAATTCCGTGGTGGCGGGTGGGTTGATGTATTTGTCGCGAATCTTCAAAGCCTCACCCCGGATGCGCGCTTCCAATCCCTTGCGCGCCAGGGCCTCGGCCTCTGTCTCACCAGCATCATGGGCTTGCAGCAGGCGTTCGTAATCTTCCACCGGGAATTTCGCATCCACTGGCAGGCGCACCGGCGCTTCCTGGCCAACCGGCATTAGAATGGCGAATTCCACCGTATCATTGCTGCCTTCGCGCAGCTTCACATTCGTCTCATAAGAACCCTGCGGCAGGAAATCATCGAGTAGCGCCTTGACCTGCGCCTCACCCCAGCCGCCGCGCGTTTTTACATTGGAAAACAGCCGCTTCAGGTCGCCAACCTGGCTTGCCACGGATTGAACATTACCCATCATCGCCTGGATGGCGTTGAACTGGTCAATCACGCGGGTGAAGCTTTCGGTCATTTGCTTTTCGACCGCAGCGCCCAATTGTTCATTCACGCTCGCCTGAATCTCAGCAAGCCGCTTGTCATTGGCTTCGCGCATTTCCTTGAGCTTGGCTTCGAGCTCCGCCCGGCTTTCATTGCCCTTGCGGTCAATCATGTCGCGCGCTGCTACCATTTCCTGGGCGATGGCATTTTTCATGGCGGCCTGAGATTCGGCCAGCGCGCCGCGCACTTGCTCCATCATCACCTGCACACGCGCTGCCGCATCGGCATTTTCCTGGCGCAGCTTCGCGGCGTTTTCGCGCGCTTCCAATACGCCCTGCTGCTGCGCCTGCGCGGTGGCGCCCTGTACTTCCATCAGCTTCGTGGTCAGCGCCGACAATTCCCGCCCCAGCGCCACCTCGCTCGCGGAAAGTGCCGCCTTCACATCACCTGTCAGCGTTGACAGCCTTTCGCCTTGGCGTTCCTGCGCCGCTTGCAACAACCCAATGGAAGGATCAGGCGCGGGTTTACGCAGCAATAGCGCCAGCAGCAGCGCCGCCATCACACCAAGCCCGATCAGCAGCAGGATGGTTTCAAGCGCCATGACGGTTGCTCAATGCCTGAAATGCCGCATGCCGGTGAAGACCATGGCAAGCCCGGCCTTATCGGCAGCCTCAATCACCTCATTATCTCGGATCGAACCACCCGGCTGGATGATGGCGGTGGCACCGGCAGAGGCCGCGATTTCCAGCCCATCGGCAAAGGGAAAAAACGCATCGGATGCCACGACAGAGCCTTTGGCCAAGGGTTCAGGCAATCCCGCCGCCTTGGCTGCGGCTTCGCTTTTCCAGGCGGCGATACGGCTGCTTTCGGCGCGGTTCATCTGGCCCGCGCCGATGCCCACCGTGGCGAGGTTTTTGGCATAGACAATGGCATTGGACTTCACATGCTTACAGACACGAAACGCGAAAAGCAGATCGGCCATTTCCGTGGCTGTCGGCGCGCGTTTGGTCACGCATTTCAGCGTGGCTTCACTCACGCGCCCTGCATCGCGTGATTGCGCCAGAAAGCCACCCGCGACGGAACGAAACACCATCCCCGGCGCGGCCGGATCGGGCAGGCCACCGGTCAGTAGCAGCCTAAGGTTCTTCTTTTTGGCAAAAATCGCGAGTGCCGCCTCATCCGCATCAGGTGCGATCACCACTTCGGTGAAAATCGCGGTAATGCGCTCCGCTGCTGCCGCATCCAGTTTGCGATTGGCGGCAACAATCCCACCGAAAGCCGAAACCGGGTCGCACATCAGCGCGCGGTCCCAGGCCTGCGCCAAGTCACCTGCCACCGCCACGCCACAGGGATTGGCGTGTTTCACAATGACAATCGCCGGATCAGCGAATTCCGCCAGCGCTTCAAAGGCGGCGTCCGTGTCGTTCAGGTTGTTGTAGGAAAGCTCCTTGCCCTGAATCTGCCGCGCGGTGGCAATGCCGGGGCGCGCACTGCCATCCAGATAAAACGCTGCCGATTGATGCGGGTTTTCGCCGTAGCGCAAAGTCTGGCGCAGCGAACCCGTGAAGCTGAGCCGTTCCGGAAACGCCTGCCCTTCCTGCCCTGCAAACCAGCCGGAAATCGCCGCATCATAGGCTGCGGTGCGCGCATAGGCCGCCGCGGCAAGGCGCCGACGCGTGGCCAGGCGCGTGCCGCCTGCTTCCGCGATTTCCGCTTGCACCTCGGCAAAATGCGCGGGTTCCGTCAGCACCGCGACATGGGCGTGATTCTTGGCGGCACTGCGGATCATCGCCGGGCCGCCGATATCTATGTTTTCGATGCAATCATCGAAATCGGCACCCTTCGCGACGGTAGCTTCAAACGGGTAGAGATTGACCGCCACCAGATCAATCGGCGCAATGCCATGCGCTTCCATTTGCGCCAGATGCTCGGCCAGATCGCGCCGGCCCAGAATGCCGCCATGCACTTGCGGCACGAGCGTTTTCACGCGGCCATCCAGAATTTCCGGAAAGCCCGTGTGGTCCGAAACATCCTTCACCGGCACGCCAGCATCGCGCAGCGCCTTGGCCGTGCCGCCGGTGGACAGGATCTCCACCCCGCGCGTCGCGAGGAAACGGCCAAATTCGATCAGCCCGGTTTTGTCGGAAACGGAAAGTAGCGCGCGGCGCGGCGCGATCACATCAGGCATGGAGGGAATCCGTGAAAGCAATTCCCCGCGCCATACGCCCGGCGGCAGGGGTGATCAACCCTGGCAAGGCTAATCAACAGGCAGGAAAATGAATACCACCGCGCCCAGCAGGCAAAGCGCGGCGGCGGCGAAATTCCAGCGCAACGACTCCCCCAGCCACATCACGGAAAACGCAGCAAAAACCGCGAGTGTGATCACTTCCTGCATGATCTTGAGCTGTTGGCCGGTAAAGGCCCCATAGCCGATGCGGTTTGCCGGTACCGCCAGGCAATATTCAAAAAACGCAATCCCTCAGGAAATCAGCACCGCAAGCCAGATCGGCCAGGCAGGCTGCTTCAAATGCCCATACCAGGCGAAGGTCATCAGGATATTGCTGCCCAGCAGCAGCAGGGGCGTCAGCAGGAAGGGGCTGGTCATGTCGCGGTTCTTTCGGATGTGGGCGGCAGGCGGCGCAGCAGCCAAAGCATGATCGCCATGGCGGGCAGCGCCGCTGCCGTGGTCAGCACAAAAAACCACGGCCAGCCCAGGCCTTCCGCCAGCATGCCAGATGTCGCGCCCAAGGTGCGCAAGGGCACCGCCGCCAGCGATGACAGCAGCGCATATTGCGTGGCGGTGAAGCTGCGATTGGTGAGCATGGCAAGGTAGGAAAGAAACGCTGCATCCGCGAGGCCATCGGTGAAATTCTCCACCCCCACCTGCGCGAACAGCATGCGGATATCATGCCCGGCCAAGGCCAGCGCGACATACATAAGGTTGGAGAGCATTTGCGTGATCCCGGTCAGGATCAAGGCGCGCCTGGTGCCAAGCTTCGCCACCAGCCAGCCACCAGCCAGCGCGCCAGCCAGCGTCGCGACAAGGCCAAAGACAGACGAAACACTCGCGACCTCAAGCCGCGTGAAGCCAAGCTGGCGATAAAATGGCGCGGTCATGATGCCGGCCAGGGCCTCGCCCAATTTGAAGAGGGCAACAAAGGCCAGGATCGCGAACCAATAGCGCCGACGCATGAAATCGGCGAAGGGATCAATCACCGCATAGCGCAGGCGCGCGACCCAACCTTGCGGTGCAGCGCCCCCCTGATGCGCAGGTTCGGCGGCGAAGACTACGGCAGCAACGCCTATGCCCACCATCGCGGCGCAGCCGGCAAAGGCGAAGGCCCAGCCAGCGAATTCCGCCATGGTCAGCGCCCCCGCGGTCGCCGCCAGCAAGGCGCCGCGATAGCCCCAGACATAACAGGCAAGCCCATAGCCCTGATCGGCTTCTTCCAGGCTTTCGATACGAAAGGCGTCAATCACAATATCCTGGCTGGCGGACAGGAAAGCGACCGCGACCGCCACCGCCACCGTCAGGCTGACATTCAGCGCCGGGTTGGTCTGGCCGAGCGCGATAATGGCGCCGATCAGCGGGATTTGGATGGAAAGCAGCCAACCGCGCCTGCGCCCGAGTGCGCGGAAAAACGGTGGCGGGCTATGGTCTATCAGCGGCGACCAGAGGAATTTCAGGGAATAGGACAGCCCAATCAGCGCCGTGAAGCCGATGGCAGCAAGCGACAGGTTCGATTCCGCCAGCCATTGCCGGAGCGTGAAGGCCGAAAGCGGCAACGGCACGCCCGCGGCAAAGCCAAGTGCCAGCATCACAAGGAAGCGCTTGTCGCGCCAGCGGGGAAGCGAATCGGCCATGATCTGAAACTGACAGAAGCGGCGCCCGCCTGCCACCATGAATGACTTGCCCGCGCGGCAAAGGCCAGCGCAATATCGCCCAAACGAATGCGGGAGGCAGCGGCATGAATACCATCGCCAGGGCAAAGGGCCTTTTGGTGGAACCCGGCAAAACCTGGGATGGCATCGCGGCCGAGCCCATGAGTTTGGGCGGGGTCTTCACCAGCTACGTGCTGCCCCTGGCAGCGATTCCTTCCATTGGCAGCGCCATTGGCACCTTTCTGGCTGGGAATATGCCGAATATCGCGGAATTGGTGATCAGCTACGTCATTGCGCTGGCGAGTGTGCTGATCATGGGCAAGATCATGCCGCCCCTGGCCGCGCGGTTTGGTGCGACGCCGGATGCCGAGGCGGGGATGAAGCTGGCGGCTTTTGCGCCGACCGGGGCCTGGGTGGGCGGGCTCGCGCTGATTGTGCCTTCTCTTGGCGGGTTTCTGGCGCTGATCGGGGCGCTTTACACGCTCTACCTTTTCTATGATGGCGCGCAGAGGCTCTTTCCCGTCGCGCAAGTGAAGGCGCGGATGCTCGGCTTTTCGGCCGTTTTAGCCTCGATCCTGTTGAATATGCTGATCGGTTTGGGGGTAGGCATTCTGGCAAGCTGACCGCCCGCCCTTCCCGCCGCGCCCGCTGCGCTTATATCGGGCGAGAGGATTTGGGGATTTGGGCCATGCTTGTGACAGTTTTTGGCGGCGGCGGCTTTATCGGGCGCCATATCGTGCAGCGCCTGGCGGCGGCGGGCCATAGCATCCGGATTGCGGGGCGCGATACCGAACGCGCCGCGCGGCTTTGCACCATGGGGGGTGTGGGGCAGATCACGCCCATTGCGGCTTCTGTCACGGATGAGGCTTCGTCAGCCCGCGCGGTGGCGGGGGCGGATATCGTCATCAATCTGGTGGGCATTCTGTTTGAAAGCCGAGCGGGGGATTTCCAGCGCATCCAGGCGGAAGGCGCTGGGCGCGTCGCGCGGCTGGCCGCTGCCGCCGGGGCCAAGCAATTCCTGCATCTCTCCGCCATTGGCGCCGATGCCGCGAGCCCGAGTCTTTACACGCAAACCAAGGCAGCGGGCGAAGCGGCGGTACTGGCGGCCTTCCCCGGCGCCATCATTTTGCGCCCTTCGGTGGTGTTCGGGGCAGAGGATCAATTCTTCAATCGCTTCGCGGGCCTCGCTGCCCTGCTGCCCTTTATGCCGGTAGTGGCGGGCGAAACACGCTTTCAGCCTGTTTATGTGGGCGATGTGGCGGATGCGGCGATGGCGGCACTCGCGGATCCGGCAGCTTCGGGCAAGGTGTTTGAACTCGGTGGCCCGCGCGTGATGAGCATGCGGCAAGTGCTGCGCTACATATTGGACGTGACGGGCCGGCGCAGGCCGATGATCGCCCTGCCTGAGGGGTTCGTGCGGCTTCAAGCGCGCCTTGGGGAGTTGCTGCCCACCCCGCCGCTCACGCGCGATCAGCTGATCCTGCTGGGCAAGGATAATGTGGTTTCCCCCAATGCGCTGGGATTTCAGGCACTTGGCATTGAACCCAAGGCGGTGGAGGCGATTGTACCCAGCTATTTGTCGCGGTTTCGTGCGGGCGGGCAAAGGGTGACGGCGCCGAGGTGAATAAGTCCGCATCGGACTTTTATAGGTTGGGCTGAATGCGGGCCGAGGTTTAATGAGGGGTGGCTGCCACTAATTAGGTCATAAAAACTGTCCTTATCGCGCAAAAAAGACTCGCCTTGCTTAGCCGCTTTGGCTAAGGGGCGGGAAAGGGTGGGCGTGAAACCGCGCTGCCCTGGGTTCAACCGCGTTCAAGGACACCCCCCATGGCCGAGAAAATGCTGCAATTCGTGCGTCTGGCGCAGCACCAGCCGGATAAGCGGGAGGCGACCGAACGTCGCGCGGATTGGGCAGAGGTCTATCGCCCTTTTGTGGCGGAGGCCGCTTCCGAACAAGCCTCTCGCTGCTCCCAATGCGGGGTGCCGTTTTGCCAGGTGCATTGCCCGCTCAATAACAATATCCCCGATTGGTTGAAGCTGACTGCAGAGGGTCGGCTTGAGGAAGCCTATGAGGTTGCCTCGGCCACCAATAACTTCCCGGAGATTTGCGGGCGCGTCTGCCCGCAGGATCGGCTGTGCGAAGGCAATTGCGTGATCGAAAAGGGGTTCAATTCGGTCACGATTGGCGCGGTTGAAAAATACATCACCGATACGGCCTGGGAAAATGGCTGGGTGAAGCCGCCCAAGTCCGTGCGCGAAAGGCCGGAAAGCATCGGCATCATCGGCGCTGGCCCGGCTGGCATGGCGGCGGCGGAACGGCTGCGCGTGCTGGGCTTTCAGGTGGTGATTTATGACCGGCATGACCGCGCCGGCGGGCTGATGATTTACGGCATCCCGAATTTCAAGCTGGAAAAGGATGTGGTGGTGCGCCGCTGGCAGCAATACGCCGAAGGCGGCATTGAATTCCGGCTGAATTGCGCGGTGGGGCGCGATATCTCGCTGGCGGAGTTGCGCCGCAAACATGCTGCGGTGCTGATTGCGACCGGTGTCTATAAGGCGCGCGATATCGCGGTGCCGGGCACTGATCTGCCCGGTGTGGTGGCAGCTCTGGATTATCTGATTGCATCCAACCGCAAGGGCCTGGGTGATAGCGTACCGGAATTTGACTCTGGCGCGCTGAATGCCGAAGGCCGGCATGTGGTGGTGATTGGCGGCGGTGATACCGCCATGGATTGCGTGCGCACCGCAACGCGCCAGGGCGCCGCTTCCGTCACCTGCCTCTATCGGCGCGACAAGGCGAATATGCCTGGTTCCATGCGTGAAGTGTATAACGCCGAAGAAGAAGGCGTGCGCTTTGAATGGCTCGCTGCACCGGAGACCTTTGAAGGCAAGGCGAGGGTTGAAGCCGTACGCGCGGTGCGGATGCATTTGGGCCTGCCGGATGCAACCGGCCGCCAGCAGGTGGAACCCATCGCCGGTAGTGATTTCACGCTGAAGGCTGATCTGGTGATCAAGGCGCTTGGCTTTGATCCTGAAGATTTGCCAGTGATGTTCGAAGAACCCGCGCTTTGCGTGACGCGCTGGGGCACGCTGAAGGTGGATCATCGCAGCATGATGACATCGCTGCCGGGCGTATTCGCTGCCGGCGATATCGTGCGCGGCGCATCGCTGGTGGTCTGGGGCATTCGCGATGGCCGCGATGTCGCGGAACAGATTGCGGCTTTTGTTGAAAAAGGGAGCACGGCGCTGGCCGTGGCAGCGGAATGATGCGTCGCCTGATCCTGGCTATGCTACTGGTGGCAATGCCGGCTGCCGCTCAACAGCCGAATATTTCGGATGAAAAGCTGGTTGCGGCCCGTGAATTAGTCACCGCGATGCGTGCCGAATCCCAAATGAACGCTACGATTGATGCCCTGCGCGGTTACATGGTGCATTCCTTCGTCACCGCTGCACCGCGGCTTGGCGAAGCCAAGGCGCGTGAATTGGTGGATGAATTCATTATGCCCGAGTTTCGCGCAAGTACCGGCGAATTCCGCGAAATCTTCGCCGGGCTCTATGCCCAGCGCCTGACAGTCGCGGAAATGCGCGAATTGGCGCGCTTTCATCAATCGCCGCTTGGTCAGCGCATGCTTGAAGTGACGCCCGAAATAACAGCGGCAATCATTCCGATTTCATCTGCATGGGGGCAACGCGTCGTGCAGCAGGCGCTGACGAAACACCGTGACGCACTCCGTCAACGCGGCCTGCCGCTTTAGGCTGAAGGATCTAAGCCATGTCGAATGACGAAGCTTTTGTAGCAGCATATCAGGCTGGCGCCGCGCGCCTCGCCACCCAAGCGCATCTCGACCTGACTGAACACGACGCCTGCGGTGTTGGCCTGGTGGCCGCGCTTGATGGCAAGCCGCGGCGGGCGGTGGTGCAGGCCGGGATTGATGCGCTGCGCGCGGTTTGGCATCGCGGTGCCGTGGATGCTGATGGCAAGACCGGTGATGGTGCGGGCATTCATATCGAAATCCCGCAGGATTTCTTTGCCGCCGTGGTGGAACGCGGCGGTGATCGGTTGCGCCCGGGGCGCATCGCGGTTGGCCAGGTATTCCTGCCGAAATCCGATCTGGGTGCGCAGGAACGCTGCCGGCAGATTGTGGAGACCGAAATCCTGAACGCCGGCTACGCCATTTATGGTTGGCGGCAAGTGCCGATCAATGTCGCCTGCATCGGCGAAAAGGCCAATGCAACACGGCCAGAGATCGAACAAATCCTGATCCATGACCCGGAACAGCGCGATATCGCGACCATTGAACGCGATATGTATGTGATCCGTCGGCGGATCGAAAAGCAGGCGATCGCGGCGCAGATTGCGGAGCTTTATCTGTGCTCACTCTCTGCGCGGTCCATCATCTATAAGGGTATGTTCCTCGCGGAAGCACTGACAGAATTCTACCCCGATCTGCTGGATGAGCGTTTCGTCAGCCGCTTCGCGATTTACCATCAGCGCTATTCCACCAATACCTTCCCGACCTGGCGGCTCGCGCAGCCCTTCCGCACGCTGGCGCATAATGGCGAAATCAATACGCTGCATGGCAATGTGAATTGGATGAAGTCGCACGAGACGCGGCTTTCACATCCTTTGCTCGATCCCTGCATGGAAGATATCAAGCCGGTGGTGCAGGCGGGTGGTTCTGATACCGCGACGCTTGATAACGTGTTTGAATTGCTGGTGCGCGCCGGGCGTGATGCGCCCATGGCGAAGGCGCTGCTGATTCCGGAAAGCCTTGGCAATAACGCGACGATTCCGCCCGCGCATCGTGATCTGTTTCTTTACTGCAATGCAGTCATGGAACCCTGGGATGGCCCGGCGGCGATTTGCGCGACCGATGGGCGCTGGGTGGTGGCGGGGCTGGATCGCAACAGCTTGCGCCCTTTGCGCTACAGCATCACTTCCGATGGCATGCTGATTGTGGGTTCTGAAACCGGCATGGTGAAGCTTGCCGAAGATCAGATCATCCAAAAGGGCCGCGTTGGTCCTGGCCAATGCATCGGCGTTGACCTGGATGAGGGGCGGTTCTTCGAAGACAAGGCGCTGAAGGATCTGATCTCGGCCCGCAAACCCTTCGGCCAATGGACCGAACGCACCACGCGCATTGATGAGATTGTGAAGGCCGAAGCCGATGAACGCGCGAACCTGACCGGCGAGGATTTGCGCCGCCGTCAGCTTTCGGTTGGTTATACCTTGGAAGAATTGGAATCCATTCTGCACCCCATGGTGGAAGACGCCAATGAGGCGGTGGGGTCCATGGGCGATGACACACCGATTGCGGTGCTGTCTGAACAATATCGTGGCCTGCATCATTATTTCCGTCAGGCCTTCAGCCAGGTGACCAATCCGCCGATTGACAGCCTGCGCGAAACCCGCGTGATGACGCTGAAGACCCGGCTCGGCAATCTGGGGAACATCCTGGATGAGGACCCGACGCAGTGTGACATGCTGATGCTGGATAGCCCCGTACTGTCCAATGCCGAATTCGATGCCATGCGCGCCTATATGGGCACAACGGCCTGCGTGGTGGATTGCACCTTTCCGGTGGCGGAAGGTGAGGCGGGGTTGCGTCGCCACATTGAACGTATCCGGCGCGAGGCTGAAGAAGGTGTGCGTTCCGGCTGCGCCCATGTGATCCTGACGGATGAAGCGCAATGTGCCGAACGCGCCGTGATCCCGATGATTCTTTCAGTGGGCGCGGTGCAGACGCATTTGGTGAAGAATGGGCTGCGTACCTTCACATCGCTCAATGTCCGCGTCGCGGAATCGCTCGATGTGCACTATGTCGCGGTGCTGATTGGTGCGGGTGCCACCACAGTCAATGCCTATCTGGCGCAGGAAAGCATCGCGGATCGGCATCGGCGCGGTCTGTTCGGCGCCATGTCTTTGCGCGAAGCCGTGGGACGCTACAAGAAGGCGGTGGATAAGGGCCTGCTCAAGGTCATGTCCAAGATGGGGATTGGCGTTTTGTCTTCCTATCGTGGTGGCATGAATTTCGAAACCATTGGGCTTTCCCGCGCGCTGGTGGCGGAATTTTTCCCCGGCACGCCTTCGCGCATTTCCGGTATCGGTCTTTCCGGCATTGCGCGGCGTGTGCTTGCCTTGCACAGCAAGGCCTGGGCAGAAGGTGCGGTGACGTTGCCGATTGGCGGGCTGTACAAGCTGCGCCGCCGCGGGGAAGCGCATGCGTTTGACGGCACGCTGATCCACACGCTGCAAAGCGCGGTGGAGAGCGAAAGCTATCAGACCTTCAAGCGCTATTCCGATGCGGTGCGGCGCCTGCCGCCTGTCGCGCTGCGCGATTTGCTCGATTTCCGGCTGGAAGGCCGCACGCCGATTGCGCTGGAAGAAGTGGAAAGCATTACGGAAATCAGGAAGCGCCTGCTGGCACCAGGGATTTCGCTTGGCGCGCTAAGCCCCGAAGCGCATGAAACGCTTTCCATCGCCATGAACCGCATTGGCGCGCGCAGCGATTCCGGCGAAGGCGGTGAAGACCCGGCACGTGCCAAGCCGCGCGCCAATGGCGATAACGCCAATTCCGCGATCAAGCAGATTGCCTCTGGCCGCTTTGGCGTGACGGCGGAATACCTCAATAATTGTCGAGAGATTGAAATCAAGGTCGCGCAAGGGGCGAAGCCTGGTGAGGGTGGGCAATTGCCTGGCTTCAAAGTCACGGGGCTGATTGCCAAGCTGCGGCATTCCACACCCGGCGTGATGCTGATCAGCCCGCCGCCGCACCACGACATCTATTCAATCGAAGATCTGGCGCAGTTGATCTATGATCTGAAGCAGATCAACCCGGATGCGACGGTGTGTGTGAAGCTGGTCAGCCGTTCGGGTATTGGCACCATTGCGGCTGGTGTCGCGAAGGCCAAGGCGGATGCGATTCTGATTTCCGGCCATTCCGGGGGCACCGGCGCTTCGCCGCAATCTTCCATCAAATATGCCGGCCTGCCCTGGGAAATGGGCTTGTCCGAAACGCATCAGGTCTTGTTGCTCAATCGGCTACGGCATCGCGTGAAGCTCCGCACCGATGGCGGCATCAAGACCGGGCGCGATGTGGTGATTGCCGCCATGCTGGGCGCCGAGGAATTCGGCATTGGCACGGCATCCCTGGTGGCGATGGGCTGCATCATGGTGCGGCAATGCCATTCCAATACCTGCCCCGTTGGCGTTTGCACGCAGGACGAGGCTTTGCGCGCGAAATTCGCCGGCAGCCCGGAAAAGGTGATCAATCTCTTCTCTTTCATCGCCGAAGAAGTGCGGGAAATTCTGGCAAGCCTCGGCATGCGCAAGCTGACTGATGTGATCGGGCGCACCGATCTGCTGCAACAGGTCAGCCGCGGGTCTGAGGATTTGGATGACCTCGACCTCAATCCGCTGCTGGTGCAGGCCGATGCTGGCCCGCACGCATCCTACTGCACCTTGGAAGGCCGCAATGAGGTGCCGGAGACTTTGGATGCCGAAATGATTCGCGATGCGGATGCGCTGTTCCGCCATGGCGAAAAGATGCAGTTGCAATACAATATCCGCAACACGCATCGCGCCATCGGCACTAAGGTATCGTCGCGCATCGTGCGGCAATTCGGCATGACAGGGCTGCAAGCCGGGCATTTGACCGTGCGGCTGCGCGGCAGTGCTGGCCAATCGCTTGGCGCTTTTGGTGTGCGTGGCTTGAAGCTGGAGGTTTTTGGCGATGCCAATGATTATGTTGGCAAGGGGCTTTCGGGTGCTTCCATTGTGGTGCGCCCCGCGCCTTCATCCAGCCTGATCTCTCAGGAGAATACCATCATCGGCAATACGGTGCTGTATGGCGCGACGGCTGGGGAGCTTTTCGCGGCCGGCCAGGCCGGTGAACGTTTCACCGTGCGCAATTCCGGCGCTATTGCCGTTGTGGAAGGCTGCGGCGCCAATGGGTGTGAATACATGACCGGTGGCACGGTGGTGATTCTGGGCGCGGTTGGAGATAATTTCGGCGCGGGTTTCACTGGTGGCCAGGCCTTCATCTATGATGCGGATGGCACTTTCGAAAAGCGCATCAATCCGGAAACCCTGCTCTGGTCGCGTCTTGCGCATCCGCATTGGGAAGATGCACTGCGTGATCTGATCGCGCGCCATGTCACTGAAACCGGCAGCCGTTTTGCCGCACGCCTGTTGAATGAATGGGCGACGGAACGCGGGCGCTTCTGGCATGTGGTGCCAAAGGAATATGCGAAATATCTGCCGGTGCCGATGAGCGAAGTGCCTGCGATTGCGGCGGAGTAAGGCCATCCAACAACTGCCAGCACGCTGAAAGGAATTGGGAATGTCAATCGAACAGATGACCCATTATCAAAGCAAGCTCGCCTTTGAGATGGATTCCTGGGACCTGCATGTCGCGCTCAGCGATCATGAGGCTCTGGTGGTCGTGGATGGCCGTTCCGAAGCGGCCTTTGCGAAGGAACATATCCCCGGTGCGATCAACCTGCCGCATCGGGGCATTTCCACGCTCAGCACCGAAGCCCTGGACAAGTCGAAGACCTATATCTGCTATTGCGATGGCATTGGGTGCAATGGGTCAACCAAGACCGCGCTCAAATTGCTGACCCTGGGCTTCAAGGTGCGTGAATTGATCGGCGGCTTGGATTGGTGGAAGCGCGATGGCTATCAGACCGCGGGGCTTGAAGGCCAGGCCGGTACGCCGGTTGGGTGTGGCTGCTGATAGCCATTCCCCAAGGCGCGCAGCCGATATAGGCTCGTGCCATGGGGCCCGATACTTGCCATGACATAGCCGATCTGCGGGCAGCCGCGCGCCGGCGCTTGCCGCGCGGTCTGTTCGATTATGTTGATCGCGGCTGCGATGGCGATGCCGGCATTGCCCGTAACCGTGCTGCCTTTGAAGCCATCACCTTCGCGCCACGCGTGCTGCGCGGCGTCGCGCAGCGCAGCACGGCAACCACGCTATTTGGCCAAAACCTCACCATGCCAGCGGCGATAGCGCCAATGAGCCCCGCCGGGCTGTTATGGCATGAAGGCGAAGGCAAGCTTGCCGCCGCCGCGCGTTCCTTTGGCATTCCCTATACGCTGCCGACAGAATCCATGACGAGGCTGGAGGACATCAGCGCCACCATGGCGGGCAGCCCCTGGTGGTTTCAGCTTTATGTCTGGGCCGACAAGGCGGAAAGCCTGCGCCTGGTGGAGCAAGTCGCCAACGCCGGGGCCTCTGTGCTGCTGCTGACGGTGGATACCGCAGTGGCACCCTATCGCGCCTTCAATTATCGCAGCGGCTTCGCCACGCCATTCAAGCCGGGCATCAGGAACATCACGGATATGCTCACGCATCCGCGCTGGCTGATCGGCACCATGGGGCGTTATGCGCTGACAACCGGCGTGCCGCGCATGCTGAACCATCCAGGGGCGCCAGGTGCGCTGATGGGTGGTGGGCCACGCACCAGGCTCAATGGCGGCATTACCTGGGAAGATGTGACAGAGCTGCGCCGAGTTTGGCCCGGCAAGCTGCTGGTGAAGGGCATTTTGCGCGCCGATGATGCACGCCGCGCCATTGAAGCCGGCGCTGATGGGGTGGTGGTGTCCAATCATGGCGCAAGGAATTTGGATGGTGCAACGCCTTCCATCACGGCGCTGCCACCGATTGCGGCCGAGATAGGCCAGCATGGCACCATCCTGCTTGATAGCGGCATCCGCCATGGCGCGGATATCGCGCGCGCCCTGGCGCTTGGCGCTGATGCGGTACTGCTGGGGCGTGCGGTTTTGTTTGGCGTGGCGGCTTATGGGCAGGCCGGTGCAGCGCGCGCCCTACAATTACTGCGGCATGAATTCGAAACCGCCATGGCGCTATTGGGCGCGACATCACCGCCTGACATAAGCCGCGATATGGTACTGGGATAAGCCCGGCTACGCAGCGCGGCTGAAGACAAGAAAATTTTAGCAATGATCAAAAAACATATTGCCGATTCGCTGGGAATCATGCAAACCATTGGGCTATATCTGAAAAATCTGAGGTAAATCGTCAAGGGGGGCTCGATCCTGTAGGGCGAGCACATGGGGTCCATGAAGCTTGATTTTCGCGCCGATGGGCGGCCCGTTCCAATTCTGGAAGTCGGCGACCTTGTGCGATTGACCCGCGCCGAGGCCGGGCCTTCGCCGACCGCGCACGCCGGAGAGTGGGGGAAGATCCATCGCATTACAGAACGAGGCGGCCTGGATATAGTGCTTGCAGGCTATTCCCGCCCACGCGGTGTGACGCTCGCCCTGGTCAGTGATTTTCCGCCAACCAATGTGATCCCCTGTGACCACCGCGGTGTGGCGTTGGAATTGCCCAAATGGTCTAATTGGCGAAAGGGTGAAGCGAGCGGCTTCGGTTCCCGCAAGGACAGGGGCTGAACAGGCCCATCAAGTTTTTGTGCAGCCGGCCCTAGGCTGAGGAGCGGCAGGGGGCCGGAAACCGGCCCCGCCTAAATCGTCACGCCGCCATGAGCGGCTTGCGGGAAGCGCAGAATTCCTCCACCGCCATGATGTAGCGCAACAACTCCGGTTCACCCACTGGCAGGCTGAGCGCCACCATGCCGCGACGTGCGATGTAAATGCCGGCCTTCATCATATCCAAGAAGAATAGCTCCCGCAGACCATCTTCCTGAGCGCTGGCGGTATAGGGGCGCAGAATCGTCCCCAGGCGGAAATGCGGCTGCACCATGCTGCCAATGCCGGTGAATTGCATGGCGACCTTGTGCTTGGCGCAAATGGCATTCAGCGCATCGCGCAGCCCATCGCCACGCTTGCGCAAATCCTCTGCCGCCGTGTCATCGAAAATCTCGCCCATCGCCAGTGATCCGGCCGACATTGAGAGTACATTATTGTTGAAAGTGCCGGAATGCGTCAGCGCATTGGGCTTATGGGAGTCAAACACCGACATCACATCTGCGCGCCCACCAAAGGCGCCGAAGGACATGCCGCCCGCAATATATTTGCCGAGGGAGACAAGATCAGGCGTGATGCCATGCAGTTTTTGCAGGCCACCCGCAGTATGGCGGCTGGTCATCACCTCATCGAAAATCAGCATCGCGCCCACTTCCCGCGTTGCTTCGCGCAGCCCCGCCAGAAAGTCACGCGTGGCAGGAATGCAGCCGCCGCTGCCCATCATGGGTTCCAGCAGTACGGCAGCCAGGTCGTCGGCGTGTTCGCGGATCAGCGCCAAAGTGCCGGGCAGGTCGTTATATTCGGCAAGCGTCACCGAGAATGGCGCATTCACCACACTGCCGCCGGTGACGAAGCTCATCACCCCGCCATGATAGCCGCCGCGGAAGGCGATGATCTTGCTGCGTCCCGTATGCGCACGCGCGGCGGCAAGGGCCATCAGATTCGCCTCGGTCCCGCTATTGGTGAAGCGCACCAATTCCAAGGCCGGGAAACGCGCGCAAAGAATGGCGGCGAGCTTCGCCTCATTCTCCCCGACTGCAGCCAGGCTGATGCCATTCTGGATTACCTGATGCAGCATGGCCTGAATGCGTGGATCGGAATGACCGAACAACCCCGCAGTATATTCGCCGCAGAGGTCGAGGTATTTGTTGCCGTCAATATCTTCCAGATAGCAGCCCTGGCCGCTTTTCATCGCGGTTGGAAAGGGCGTGTAGAATAGCGTGGTACGCGTATTGCCGCCTGGCATGACAGTGCGGGCTTTCTCATGTGCGGTGGCGCTATTGGGGCGGGCGCGGGAATAATTCTCCCGCGCTTCGGCCAGCGCCGCCTCCAGATCCGAATTGCGCGGCGCGGTGGCTGAATCGAGTGGCGGTGTCATGCGCGTTCCTCTTTGTTTTTCTGAGGCGGGGACGGACCCCCTGGGGACCATGACGCCCATCCGCCTTGAAGCCTCACTTCATCATGTTTTCTGCCGTCATGCACCCCTCAATTATGGCCCTCGCTTTGCGCCGCTCGGCCGCGGGTGGCATAAGCACGCGGTGCGGATTCTCTATCACCTCCCCCTCTCCCCCTATTCGCGCAAGGTGCGGCTCGCCTTGGCGGAAAAGCGCATTCCCTTTGATCTTCGGGTCGAAAGGGTCTGGGAAAGGCGTGCGGAGTTCCTCACCATCAACCCCGCCTGCACCGTGCCGGTGCTGCAGGAAGAAAACGGCTTTTGCATCATCGATTCCTACGCCATTTGCGAATATCTGGATGAGGCCTATCCGGATATGCCGCTGCTGGGGCGTTCACTCGGTGAAAGGGCGGAAATCCGGCGCCTGGTGGCGTGGTTTGACGGGAAATTCCATTTTGAGGTCGGGCGGAACCTGCTGTTTGAAAAGCAGATGAAGCAATTGATGGGGCGCGGTAATCCGGATGCCGGGGCCATTCGCGCCGGCTATGCCAATTTGCGCCCGCATCTGGATTACCTCGGCTGGCTGGCGGAAACCCGGCCCTGGCTGGGGGGGAATGTGCTCTCACTCGCGGATTTGGCGGCGGCGGCGCATCTTTCGGCCTTGGATTATCTCGGCGATGTGGATTGGGCGCTGAATGACGCGGCCAAGGATTGGTATGCGCGGGTGAAATCCCGCCCATCCTTCAGGCCGCTATTGCAGGACCGGATCAGTGGCCTGATCCCACCCGAACACTACGCCGATCTGGATTTTTGACGCTTTTTGCTTGAATATAAGACGAAGCTAATTTATCTGGTGGTCGGTGCTTGCAGGAGTTCCGCCATGACTGCCCAATCCATTTCTGCCCGTGAAGCGGCTGGCCTGATCGCCTCGGGCCAGGCCGTGCTGGTGGATATTCGCGAAGCCGACGAACGTGCGCGGAGCCATGTGCCGGGGTCTGCCCATGCGCCGGTTTCCCGGCTGGGGGCTGCCGCGCTTGGCATCGCGCCGGGGTCCACCGTGATTTTCCATTGCCAATCGGGCAGCCGCACGGCGCAGAATGCGGGCGCGCTTGCCGCCGCTGCGCCGGGCTGCCGCGTGTTGCTGGTGGAAGGCGGGATTGGCGCGCTGAGTGCCGCCGGTGTGAAGCTTGCGGAAGATAAGCGGGCACCCTTGCCCATTATGCGGCAGGTGCAGATCACTGCGGGCAGCCTGGTGCTGCTGGGCGCCGTGCTGGGTGCGCTGGTGGACCCGCGCTTTTATGCGCTTTCCGCCTTTGTTGGCGCGGGCCTGGTTTTCGCCGGCATCATGGGGCTTTGCCCCATGGCGAATTTGCTCGCGCTGATGCCGTGGAATCGGCGCGCGGCTTAGTCCACCTTGGCGCCGGAGGCGCGGATCAGCGGCGCGAAGGCGGCTTCATTCTCGGCGCGGAATTTCACGAATTCCTCAGGCGTTGTGTACCAAGTGGTAGCGCCATTTTCGAAAAAGCGCCGCTTGATGTCATCGGTTTCCAGCGATTGCTTGGTGAGTTCATTGATGCGCCGGATGAGCGCCGGGGAAATCCCGGCCGGCGCGCAAACCCCGCCCCAGGAATTGATTTCAAACCCCGGCAGGAATTCCGCCATGGTAGGAATCTCGGGCGCTTGCGGGCTGCGCTGCGCGCCCGTCACCGCCAGCGCACGCACCTTGCCATCACGCGCCAGCGCCAAGGCTTGCGGGATATTGTCGAAAATCATGTGAACGCGCCCGCCCGCCAGATCAATATGCGCCGGCGCCGCGCCGCGATAGGGCACATGCAGCATATCCACGCCGGCCAAGAATTTGAACATTTCGCCAGAAAGATGAACCGTGGTGCCGGACCCGGATGAAGCGAAAGCAAATTTGCCGGGATTGGCCTTCAGCAGCGCGATCAGTTCAGGCACGCTGCGCGCCGGCACGTCATTATTCACCACCAGCATATTCGGCAATTGCCACAGGCCAGAGATCAGCGCGATGTCACGCGCGGGGTTGTAATTGAGCCGCGTATAAAGCGTCGGCGAAATCGCGAGTGGCGCGACAGAAGCAAGCCCAATGGTATTGCCATCCGGCGTGGAGCGCGCAATCGCCTCTGTCCCCACATTGCCGCCGGAACCGGAACGGTTTTCGACCACGAATTGCTGGCCGGTCATTTCGCTCATTTTGATGCACCAGATGCGGGACAGGATATCCGTGCCGCCACCCGGCGGGAAAAGCCCGATGAAGCGAATGGGGCCGCTTGGCCAATTGCCCTGCGCGCTGACAATGGCGGGTGCGGCAAGCAATCCGGCGCCAAGGCCCAAGGTGGTGCGGCGTGTGATGGTGATGTTCATGGTGATCCTCCCGTTTTCTTTCCAATCATATAATGCGTACCCGGCACTATGGCAGGGTCTTTATCGGGATTAAGTCAAGGGGAAGTTCGGTTTCAGTAGTGGCCATGGCAAGGGGAATCGCGATGTTTCAGGAAGGACGCTTCCAGGTGGCGCGTTGCGCCACCCTTGTCACTGCCCTGTCTTTGCGGCGGCGGCATCGATGAGGGCGGTCATGCTTGTCCTCCGCTTTTCACGTGTAATGTACCAATCTTCCAAAAGCCGCTCGATAAGGCCGATGAGCAATTCGGCCTCATTCGGATCCACATCCACAATGACGTCGATATCTTTTTCCATATGAGCGCCGATATTCCCAAGTTTCCTGACAGCCTCAATCGCCGCCCAGGCCAGCGGATCAACTTTTTCCTGGATTTGATTTATTTCATTAACAAGGCGCCCAGGCTTCACTTTCCAATAATCGCGGAGCATCCCTTGCAGGCAACGGCGAGCAAGGGTTGCTGACGCTTTTGGGCTCAAGCCCTTTATCGCACAGGCCTCGCCGTAGTCTGCTCTGATGGCTTCGGGGATATAATCGGGGAAGTTCCGTCTCGAGGACGCTGGCATAAGCCTCCAAGACTGAAGCGTCTCTATAACTTCTTCACGCCCCCGCACTATGTCGAAGGAGCTCTCGTAAAGTGTCGCCCATAGTGTAAACTTCCGACATTCTGAATTTGGACACACATGAAAAGTCGTAGTCAACATGCGGCGCCCCTCCGCGTTCTCAATCTTGAGCGTGTGCGTGCTGGAACTACGGCGCTCTTCTGTAATTGTGACCGCCCTTTCGCAATGCGGGCAGTTCCAGTTGAAGCCTTTGGCCAAAGCGCACCCCCTTCGTTCGGAAGCCAAATGATTACACTAGATGTGGCGGCGGCTTACCGCGCCTAGATCTCGACTTGTTCAAGTGGGTAACACGCCAGTTGATTACCGGAACGAGGCTACGGTCGCTAGTTGATTCTATTTTCCGGCGGGCGCACCCCTGCGGTTTTTCCCGCAGCAAATGGTCAACACTCCCGCCCCAAAAAGAAAGGCCCGAAAACCATAAGGTTTCCGGGCCAAGTCAACAGGGAGGCTTCACGTCTGGGAGACGAGGGATCAACTGACCCCTTCCGAAAAACTCGGATGACCATTTTATAGCCGTTCTCGCCTGGGTTGTGGTTCCCGTTCTTCACTACACGGCCATGCAGAAAACGCATGGCTAACCTCTTTCCCGTAACATTCAGTCACACCGCGCCGGTCAGCTCCGCCACCAGGAAGTCCCGGAACACCGCTACACGCTTGGAATGCCTCATTTCTTCTGGATAGACGAAGTAGGCCTCAATCTTTGGTCCCTTCACCCCCGGCAGCACCTGGACGAATTCATCCAGCTCCGCCCCGATATAATCCGGCAGCGCCGCCAGCCCCAAACCACTGCGCACCGCCTGGACCATGCCGGGCATGGAATTGAGTTCCACCGCCGCGCGCCGGGCCGTGCCGGGGCGGCGGCCGACCTCGGCCAGCCAATTGATGTTGTCAATTGGCGGTTGGTAATCGCCATAGATGATCAGCCGATGTGCATCCAAATCCTCGGGCCGTTGCGGGATGCCGATGGTCTTCAGGTAGGAAGCCGCACCACAAATCCGCCAACCGAAACTGGCGATATGGCGCTGGATCAATTCCGGTTGCCGCGGCGCATGCATGCGGATCGCGACATCCGCTTCGCGCATCGCAATATCCAGATCGGAGTCATCCAATAGCAACGTCACGCTGATTTCCGGATGAATATCCAGCAGCTTCTTCAAGCGTGGCGCCAGCCAGGTGCTGCCAAAGCCTATGGTGGACGTTACCTTAAGCCGTCCCGCCGGGCGCTCTCGGCTTTCGGTCAACATGGTTTCGGTCATCGCGAGTTTCGCGAAAACCTCGCGCACTGTGCGGTTCAGGGTTTCGCCCTGTTCGGTCAGGATCAGGCCGCGCGCATGGCGATGAAATAGCGGCACATTCAGCGCTTCTTCCAGGGCCTGAATTTGCCGAGATACAGCGGATTGGCTGAGGTTTAGCGTCTCACCCGCATGGGTGAAAGAACCAGCTTCCGCCACTGCGTGAAAGATACGCAGCTTGTCCCAATCGGTCGGCATCAGGCCGCCGCCGCGTGGCCCGCTTCAAGCGCGGCGAGGTATTTTTCCGCCTCAAGTGCTGCCATGCAGCCCGTGCCGGCGGCGGTGACCGCTTGCCGATAAATCTTGTCCTGCACATCGCCGGCGGCGAAAACACCAGGGATGGAAGTGCGCGTACTGCCGGGCGTGGTTTCGATATAGCCTTCCGCATCCATGGCGATCTGGCCTTGGAAAAGGGCTGTCGCTGGTGAATGGCCGATGGCGACAAAAACGCCATCCACCTTCAATTCGCGCGCCTCGCCGGTGATGCGATCACGTAGCGCCAGGCCGCGCGCGACTGGCATGCGGCCTGATGTATCGGACAGCACTTCTTCCGTCAGCGTATTCCACATGATCGAAACATTCGGCTTGGCGAAAAGCCGCTGCTGCAGGATTTTTTCTGAGCGCAAGGAATCGCGCCGATGGATCAGCGTGACATGGCGCGCGAGGTTGGAAAGATACAGCGCTTCCTCGGTCGCGGAATTGCCGCCGCCAATCACCGCCACATCCTTGCCGCGATAAAAGAAACCATCACAGGTGGCGCAGGCGGAAACGCCGAAACCACCCAATTCCTTTTCACCCGGAATCCCAAGCCAGCGCGCCTGCGCGCCAGTGGCGATCACAAGCGCATCAGCAACATAAACATCGCCGGAATCGCCCACCGCGCGGAAGGGCCGGCGCGACAGATCAATGGAGGTAATCACATCCTGCACCACCTTGGTGCCGCAATGCGTGGCCTGCGCGGCCATCTGATCCATCAGCCAAGGGCCTTGTACGGCTTCCGCAAAGCCTGGGTAATTTTCCACATCAGTGGTGATGGTGAGCTGCCCGCCTGGCTGCATGCCGGCCACCAGCAGGGGCGAAAGCCCTGCCCGCGCGGCATAGATCGCCGCCGTATAGCCGGCCGGCCCGGCGCCCAGAATGAGCAGCTTGCTTTGGAATGTCTCGGCCACGAATCTGCACCCCTAACTGCGCTTGGCTGATATCGGCCAGCCGCTCCTTCCGGGCAAGCGGCAGCCTTAAAGATACCGCGTCTTGAAATGATATTGCGCGGCAGCCCGGTTTTGAGCAATGAGGACCCGTGCCCAATCCCAAGACCCCCGCCCCCGATCCGGCCCTGGATGCGCTCGACCGTCAGATTCTGGCGGAGCTTCAGGCCGATGGCCGCATCACGAATGTGGAACTCGCGCGCCGCGTCAATCTTTCCGCGCCACCCTGCCTGCGCCGCGTGCGGCGGCTGGAAGAAGAAGCCGTTATTCGCGGCTATCACGCAGACCTAGACCCCACCGCACTGGGGTGGGAGGTGATGTTCTTCGCCCTTGTCGGCCTGGAATCGCAAAAGCAAAGCGTGCTGGATGCGTTTGAAGGGCTGGCCACTTCCTGGCCGGAGGTACGCGAATGCCACATGATCCGCGGCGGTGGGGATTTCCTGCTGCGACTCGTTGCGCGCAATACGGCGCATGAGAATGAATTGACCGCGCGGCTGACCGGTGCTGCGAATGTGCTGCGCGTGCAGACCTTGCAGACGATCCGCACCGCGAAGGATGCGGCGGGCGTGCCTTTGGCTTAGGCTTGGTGTAGCGGCAGGGCGGTTTGGCCCAATACCCAGCCCTCCCAGGTACGGATCATCGGGTCTTCGGGGATGAAATCGGGGCGTTTGCCATCCACCACGCCAATCAGGCCAAGCAGGCCGATCAGGGAATCGAAGCGGTCCTCACCAGCGGCATCGGTGCCGAAGCCGGTTTCGATCATCGCCGCCAAGGCCGCATCGGGGGTGACGTGAAGCGCAGCCATAGCGTCGCGGAGCGCGGGGACGAGTGCCCGGCGGGGCGCTTCGGCGCGTTTTGACCCAGCCAGTTTCAGCCCAAGATGACGCAGTGCCTCGGCCGGATAGACCTCGGCGATGGCAAGCTGACCGGGGCGGAGCAGATCGTGCAGCCCGCCAGCAAAGGGCCAAAGGCGTAAAGGCGCACCGGCGGCAAGCGCGGGGGCAAGCCAATCGCGCCAGGCGCTGATGGCGGCCTTGCCGGATTGATTGGCGCCGAGCGTCCAAAACACCGGCGCGCCGGCAGGACGTTCTGCCGTGGCGCGGTCACAAAGGCGGGACAGGCCAGAGGCATCGGGAAGGCCAAGTGCGGTCGCATGGGCCAAGCGCGTCATGCCCTTGATGCCGCGTGCCGGGTAGAAGGGCCTGGCGGGAGAGACAGTTTCGAGGGTCGAGGATACCGCGAAAAAATCAGTCTTTCCAGCAAGCCCCGCCAGAAAGGCCGAGAAATCCTTTTCAGGGCGGTGTTCGGCGAAGCCACGCGGCACGCCGAGCGGCAGGTCCAGGCCCAAGGCGGCGGGGCTGCCTTCAGCGAGCAAATGCGCCGCCAGCGTCGCGGGGTCGCCCACCAGGCGCGGGGCACTGGCCCGCCAATGCTTCCCTTGGCGGCGGGCGATGCTGACCCAACGCTTGCGGGGATCCAGGCTCCAATCCGCATGGGCGGTAATCATCGTGCGACAACACTCGCGCGCGGCCGGGCGTTTGTGTCATGCTGTCCGCAAGACAAAGGGAGAGCGTGATGGATGGCATGGCTGGCCTGCCGCCGAAGGGCACGGATGCGGCGCATCCGGCGGGGCAATATGGCGCGATTGCAAAGCTGTTTCATTGGGTGACGTTGGGCCTGATGCTGGTGGCGCTGCCGCTTGGCTTTGTCATCCAGCATGTGAAGGATGCGAGCAAGATGGGCTTTTACGCGCTGCATGAAAGCGCGGGGCTGACCATTCTGTTTGTGGCGTTGGCCCGGCTGGCTTGGCGCTGGCTCAGCCCGCCACCCAGCCTGCCGAATGACATGCCGAAAATGTTCCGCACCGCCTCAGCCGCCGTGCATCATTCGCTTTATGCGCTGCTGATCATCCAGCCCTTGCTGGGCTTTATGGCGACGAATGCCTGGGGCTTCCCGATGCGGGGTGCGACGGCTTACCTGGGCTTCATCGAATTCCCGAAATTCATGGAAGCTTGGGAGAGTCTGGCGAAAATCCTATCGCTGTTTCACAGCATCGGCGGCTGGCTTTTGGTGGTGCTGATTGCGCTACACATTGGCGGTGCGCTGTTCCACCACGCCATCAGGCGCGATGGAACGCTGATGCGGATGATCTGATGCGTGCAGGTCAGCCGGGGTCGCCGGAAAGCCCGGCGATCATTTGGTCATTAATCCCGATCAGAAAGGGAATATCCGGCGCTAGATTTTCCATTTCCCGCTGCACAGACCGTCCAAGGCTCACAATCGAAGCGCGCAAAGCTTCTGGCAATTGATTGGCGGGGTGCGTCATGGCCGCTTCAACGGCCAGCCAAAGCCGACGATTATCGGCAACGGCCCTTGCACGATCAATAGCATCGGCGGTCAGCGCTGCTTTCAGCCCATAGTTTACGCGGCGAAAAACATCTGCTTCCTGGTCACGAAGGCTGCGTGCCTTTTGAGTCGCGCCATAGCCGCGCGTTCCAAGCATCTGGTTCATGGCGTCTGTCACTACTCCGTCGCAGTCGCAAATTGCGAAATGGGCGCAAGGCCCAGCACTACTTCCTCATGCCGCATGACGCGGCGGGCGAATTTCAGCGCCCGGTAGCATTGGTCTTCTTCAGCAAGTGCCAAAGCACGATCCAGGTATTCCCGCGCGAGCGTTGAGGTGGTGGCGTCCCGGAATTCGGCAATAAGCTGTTTTGCCTGTTCCAAGCCGGCCTTTCTTTCCTCATGATCGCCGATATAGGCGGTCTGCAGCGCGAAATAGATGCGCCGGGCCGGGGTATTGGCCATATCAGGTGTTATCAATTGCTTGCCGAATAGGAAGCGCGCCTTGGCTGTAAGTTCGATTCTTGCGCGGTTTCGGAAGCGAATAGGGGCGCCATTGACGATCATCATGTCGCCTTGGCGGAGTTCGAGAACGAGCGTTGACATTTTTTGTCTCCGGTTGCGGGTTGGTGGCCCCGGCCAGAGCCGGAGCCACCAGTTTAGAGTTGGGCCGCGGAGCTTAACCCCGCGTCCCGAGCAGGATCAGCGGAAGAGGCTGAGCAGAACCTGCGGCCCCTGATTGGCGAGCGACAGGGTCTGAGTGCCAAGCTGCTGGCGGGTCTGCAGCGCCTGGAGGTTTGAACTTTCCTTGGCGAGGTCAGCATCCACCAAGGCCCCAAGGCCATCATTCAGGGCATCGGCCTTCTTGGAGTTATAGGTGATTTGGTTTTCCACATACGCCATGCTGGCGCCGAACTTATTTAGCGCGGTGGAAATGGCTGATTCAACGGTGACAAAACCACCATTGAGGTAGGTTGTCGCCTCCGCAGCATCTGTCGGTGTAGAAGTCCCCAGCTGCAAGTTCGTGCCATCTTCAGCACTGACGGTGAAGGACCCACCGGATTCATTGCGGATACCAACAATATTGCCGCCGCCGCTGGTCGTGTTCGTGCTGAGCAGCGTACGGCCATTATATTTGGCATCATCGATGAACTGGCTGATCTGAGTCCTGAGCTGACTATACTGTGTTTCGTACTGTGAGCGCTGCGTTGCATCAATCGTGCCATCCGCAAGACGCGTCAGCGTAGTGCGCGCCTGCTTCATGGTATCCGACACAACAGAGAGCGCCGCGAAGGTAGTCTGCAGCACGCCCTTGACGCCACCGAGCTGTTCATTCACCGCGGTGACACCCGCGATATCAGAACGCACTGCTTGCGCCACGGCAAAAGCGCCACCATCGTCGCGCGCGTCAGCCACGCGGTAGCCGGTGGAAACCCGCTTCTGCACCGTGCCAAGATCGGAAGTGGTCTGGTTGAGGGATTGCAGGGCGAATACGGCCTGCCGGTTGGTATTGACAGAATTCACAGACATTGGGGTCTTCCCCTTTCTTTTGGCTCTCGCTCTACCCTGAGTAGCGATTGCCAGTTTGCCATCCGCTTTTTGCGGCGCGAACGCACTATGCCCGGTGATGGTTAATAAAAACTAAATGCCGAGCTAAAAACCTAAGGTCCAGGAAATTTTCTTTAAGCAAAGCTTAGCGAGTGGATTAAGGCGTAAGGCTCCCGAAAACGCGGCTTTCACCAAAAGCTCGGCCGCCCGGAATGAGGTGGCCAAAATGCCCCCGCCCCTTGCGTCGCCCAGCAGAGGTCCAAAACAAAACGCCCAGCACGGGGCTGGGCGCTTGGTGGCCGAGTCTTGGTCCGTAGCTGGCTTCAGCGGAAGAGACCCAACAGCACCTGCGGCCCCTGATTGGCTAGGCCAAGGGTCTGGACCCCAAGCTGCTGGCGGACCTTCAGCGCCTCAAGCGTAGAACTTTCCCGTGCCAGATCGGCATCCACAAGGGCGCCAAGCCCGTTGCTCATGGCATCGGATTTCTTGCTGTTATAGGTGATCTGACTGTCAACGAAGGCCATGGAAGCGCCGAACTGATTGAGCGCCTTGGAGATGGCAGCCTCCGCGATATCAAACGCGCCACCGCTATTAATGGAGGTTTGCGCCGCCGCAGCGTTTGTTGGCGCGGTTGCGGTCAGTTTAAGCGCACTCCCATCAACCGCTTCGATGGTGAAAAGGCCACCGGCTTCGTTCCGAATGGCGGTGATGTTACCCCCATTCGGGATAGCAGTAGATACTGTGCTCAACAACGTCCGACCGTTATAAGTGGCGTCATCAACGAAACTTGCGACCTGTTTCGCCAAAAATGTATATTGTTCCGCGTAAGCAGTGCGCTGCTCAGAACTAATGGCCCCATCAGCCAAGCGGGTCAGCGTGGCGCGAAGCTGCTTCATGGTATCGGAAACAACCGAAAGCGCCGCAAAGGTCGTTTCCAGAATACCCTTTATCCCGCCCAATTGTTCATTGACGGCGACCACGCCCGCCATGTCGGATCTGACGGATTGCGCGACCGCAAAGGCCCCACCATCGTCGCGCGCGTCCGAAACACGGAAACCGGTCGAAACCCGCTTCTGCGTTGTGGACAACTGGTCGTTGGTGATGTTGAGGGACTGAAGCGCGATTAAGGATTGCGCATTCGTATTGATCGAATTGAATAGCATCGGAGTTTTTCCGTTTCCACGACGTTAGCCCCCCGGGAGACTTAACCGCCTTTTGTTCCACCGCGTTTTGCGACGTAAACGAAATAAAGCCCGCAAAAGTTAATAAATCCTTAACGGCCCCGCGATTTTTTTAACCGCGGTCAATTTTTCTCAAAAAATCCTCTACGGGCAGGTGTAGTGCAGCCCGCCCTGCCCGCCTTACTTCGCCCTTTCGTAGTAGGTGCCATCCGCTGTCTTCACGACAATCTTCTCACCTGCCGTGATAAAGGGCGGCACCATCACCTTGACTCCATTGGAAAGCACGGCGGGCTTGTAGGATGAAGACGCGGTCTGGCCCTTTACCACCGGATCGGCTTCCACAATTTCCAGCGTCACGGTCTCGGGCAGGTCCATCGAAACCGGCTCACCTTCGATGAGCTTCACATTGACCGTCATGTTTTCCTGCAAATACGGCAGGCGTTCGCCCAGAATATCCTTGGGCACCAGGGTCTGTTCGAAGGTTTCCGGGTCCATCAGGACCAGGTTTTCACCATCCTCATAGGAATAGGTGTATTCCTTATCCTCGGTGGTCAGGCGTTCCACGGTATCGGCAGTGCGCCAGCGCTGGTCCTTCTTGGCGCCGGACTTCACATTGCGCATTTCCACCTGGATCACGGCGGCGCCCTTGCCGGGGATCATGATGTTCTGCTTCAGAATGGTGTAGCGCTGGCCTTCAAATTCAATGACCATACCGGCGCGCATCTGGTTGGCTTGCATCTTCGCCATGGGGATACCTGCATCTTGGCGGTTGAAACGGGGCCAGCCCGGGCGGGATGGCATTTGCGCGCGGGTATAGGGGCCAGTGCGGGGCGCGGCAAGCTTTGGGCCGATTTGCCATGCCGCCAAACCGATCTAGGCTGACCTGCAACGCCACGCGCAAGGATCAGGTCATGGCTGCCGCCAGCCCCGCACCCGCTGCCCCTTACCCCGAACCCCGAGAAACCACTTGGGTTGCGCAGGATTTTCGCTTCCATACCGGGGAGGTGATGCCGGAGCTTCGCCTGGGCTACCTGACCCTTGGTGATCCTTCGGGCATTCCCGTGCTGGTGCTGCATGGTTCGGCGGGGTCCGCGCGCAGCATGATCTCGCCGGGTTTTGCCGGGCAGCTTTTCGGGCCCGGCCAGGCTTTGGATGCGGCGAAGCACTATATTATTATCCCGGATGCGCTGGGGGCGGGGAAATCCTCCAAGCCATCGGATGGGCTGAAGGCTCGGTTTCCGCGCTTCAATTACGCCGATATCCTGCAAGCGAAGCACCGGCTGCTGACAGGAGGCCTGGGGATCAGCCATGTGCGGCTGGTCATCGGCAATTCCATGGGCGGCATGCTGGCCTGGCTTTGGGGCGTGACCCATCCGGATTTCATGGATGCGATCGTGCCCATGGCGGCCCAGCCCACCGCCATGTCCGGGCGGAATTGGATGCTGCGGCGCCTGCTGATTGAAACCATCCGCCGCGACCCCGCCTATCAGGATGGGGATTACACCAGCCAGCCGGCTTGCCTGCCCTTGGCCTTCCTGTTCTTCAATATCGCGACCAATGGGGGGACGCAGGCCTTGCAACAGGCGGCCCCGACTCGGGCGGCGGCGGATGCCCTACTGGATCAGCGCCTGGCCCAGCCGGCGGCAGCGGACGCCAATGACCTTATCTATATGTATGAGGCATCGCGGGATTATGACCCGGAACCGCTGCTGGGGCGGATCAGGGCCAGGGTGCTGGCGATCAATTCCGCGGATGATGAACGCAACCCGCATGAAACCGGGCTGATGGCCGCCGCCATGGCGCGCATCCCGAACGCGCGGCTGCTACTGATACCGGGCAGTACGGAAACCGCCGGCCATGGCACCACCGGCCAGGCGCGGTTTTGGCGCGAAGAACTCGCGGCGTTTTTGAAATCCATTCCGTGAAGACCAACAAACCGGGAGAAAAACCATGCCATCACGTCGTCATATCCTGAGTGGGCTGGCCGCCCTGCCCTTGGCCGCACCGCGGCTTGCCCATGCCGCCTGGCCGGGGGATCGGCCGATTGAGATCATCGTGCCCTTCCCGCCCGGTGGCGGGGTGGACACCATGGCGCGCATGATCCTGCCGGGGCTTCAGGCGCAGCTGCCGGGCGCGCGCTTTGTCGTGGTGAACAGGGCCGGTGCTGGCGGGCAGCTTGGCTGGGAAGTGGCCTTCGCTGCCGCGCCCGATGGCTATACCCTGGCCGCGACATCCGTGCCGGCCTTGGTGACCTATCCCATGGAACGGCAAACCAGATATCGGGCGCTGGATTTCACCTTCATCGCCAATGTGGTGGATGATCCGGGCGGGCTATTCGTCGCGGCCAATTCGCCGCTGCGGGATTTGCGGGACCTGATCGCGGCGGCCAAGGCGCGGCCGGGGCAGATTTCCTATGGCAGCACGGGCATTGGTTCGGATGATCATCTGCTGGTGATCGCCTTTGAGGAAATGGCCGGTGTGCCGCCGATGACCCATGCGCCCTTCAACGGCATGGCGCCGCTTTCGACCGCGCTACTGGGCGGGCATTTGCAGGTGGGCGCCTTCAACATGAGCGAGAGCCTGGCCTTGCTGCGTGATGGCAAGATCAGGTCCCTCGGCCAGGCGGCGGCCGCACGCTGGGCCGGCACGCCGGATGTGCCAACCTTCGGGGAACAGGGCTATCGGCTGGTGAGCGGGGCAACGCGCGGCGTGGTGGCGCCACCGGGCTTGCCGGCAGAAATCCGCACTCGGCTGGAAGCGGCCTTCCGCGCGGCGCTGTCTGATCCGAATTTCATCAGGGAGGCGGAAAGGCTTGGCCTGCCGCTGGCGCCGCTGATCGGCGATGCCTATCGCGCCGAAGTGGAGCGTAATGAGAAGGAATTGCGCGGCCTGTGGCAGCGCCGCCCCTGGAGGGAATCATGAAAGCCGCCCCGATGCTCCGCGTTGATCCCGCTGCCTTGCGCGGCCTGGTGCATGCCATGATCCGCGCCGGTGGTAGCGCCGAAGATGAAGCGGCGATGGTCACGGATCATTTGCTGGAATCAAACCTGCAAGGCCATGACAGCCACGGCATCATGCTGCTGGTGCGCTATGTGGAAAATCTCCGCGCCGGGAAGCTTCATGCCGGCGCCGTGCCGGAAGCGGTGCGGCAGGATGCATCGCTTGCCGTGTTTGATGGCAAGATGGGCTATGGCCAGCGCATTGGGCGCATCACCATGGATTGGGCAATCAATGCCGCGCGCCAGCATGGCCATGCGGTGATGGCGCTGAAGAACGTGCATCATCTGGGGCGCATTGGTTCCTATGGCGAACAGGCGGCGCGGGCTGGGATGATTTCGGTCCATTTCGTCAATGGCGTTTCCGGCCCCGGCGCGGTGGCGCCCTTTGGCGGGACTGATGGGCGCATGTCCACCAATCCGGTATGCGTTGCCGTGCCGGCAGTGGCGGAAGGTGAACACCCGCTGATCCTGGATTTCGCCACGGCGGCCATCGCACTTGGGAAGTGTCGCGTTGCCTTCAATGCCGGTAAGCCAGTGCCGGATGGCGCCTTGGTGGATGCCAAGGGCCAGCCCACCAATGATCCGGGTGTGCTGTATCGGGACCAACCGCGCGGCGCCTTGCTGCCCTTTGGCGGGCATAAGGGTTATGGGCTGGCGCTGATGTGCGAAATCCTGGCCGGCGCGCTGATTGGCGGTGTCACCGCCGCGCCGCATCATCATAGGGATGGCAGCATCGTCAATGGCTGGCTTGCCTTTGTGATTGACCCCGCGCGCTTCGGTGATTTGGCCGCCTTCCGGTCCGAAATGGCGGCGGTGATCGCGCATGTGAAGGCATCCCCGCCCGCCGATCCTGACCAACCCGTGCTGGTTGCCGGTGAGAAGGAAAGGGCGACGCGCGCCGCACGGCTGGCGGGCGGCATTCCGGTGGATGGTACCACCTGGGATATTTTGACTGACACGGCACGCAGCCTTGGCATCAATGCCATCCCGACGCCGGGCGTGTTTTAGGCGGTGCTGCGCCTTCTGCTGCTTGCGCTGAGTCTTTTCAGCACGGAGGCTTTTGCGCAAGCGCCTGATTGGCGTACCGCCGCGCCGCCCTTGCCCTTGAGCGCGCCCGTCACGCCAATCACCGCGCCGGTAGCGATTGGTGGGACTGCCTGGGGCGGCTGGCGGAGGCTCTGCCGCGAACAATGGGAAAGGCTGGATCGGACGCCACGGCGCGATTGCCTGAATGTCGCGACGGTGGAACGCGATGCGCGGGCGCGCGCGACGCGCCTTATTCTGGCACCGGAAGCGCTGCGCGGCGAAAGACTGGCCGTGCTGCGCCGCGATGATGGCGGCATCGCAAGCTTCACCCATGACCCGCCCGATGCCGAGCGGGATGGCGCGCTGGTTCCCTGGCGCCGGCAATTTGAAAGCTGGAGCCTGACGACACGGCGCATTGCCCCCGGTGTGACGTTTGAATTGCCGGTGCCCGAAAGCGCGCGTGGCGTGACCTGCCGCGCCGAGGGGCTTTCACGGATCGAAGCACGGCAGGTGCTGGTCGCGCTTTGCGCGGTGGAATTGGCCGGCCGGCTTGGCAATACGGGGCAGGAGGCGCGGATCGCCATGGCGGGGCGGATTGCGATTGACCTGCCGACCGCGATGATACTGGCGCAGGGCTATGCATCACGCATCGAGACCTTTGCGGGCGGGCGTTCCAACGGCGTGGTGGTCACCGCGGCGCGGCATTGGCTGGAATAGCGCGGCTCTTTTTTTCGGCGTTTTAAGGAAAAACTTGCGATTGGGCTCCGAAAGGCCCATATGGCCCTTGTCACCTCGTCCGGTTTGGGCGTTTCGGCCCGGCCCCATGAAGGTTTGGCGAGTATCCTCAAACCTGCTTCCCGTGCCTTCCCATGGTTGGGCTGTAGCGATGGTCGGCCCGTAGCGCGATCCCGCGCGACGGAGTTTCTCAACCGGAGTAAACAGCATGGCAACCGGCACTGTAAAATGGTTCAACGCCACCAAGGGTTATGGCTTCATCCAACCCGATGATGGCAGCAAGGACGTCTTCGTTCATGTCAGCGATGTCCAGCGTTCTGGCCTGCAAGGCCTGAATGAAGGCGACAAGATTGATTTTGAATTGCAGAAGGGCCAGCAGGGCAAGATCTCTGCCGGCAATCTGCGCAAGATCTGATCTGAAAATATGGCGCTTTCGGGCGCCGTGGTTTTTGGGGGCGGGGCGGCGATTGCTGCCCCGTTTTCTTTTCGTATCTGGAGAAGCGGCATGGCGCGCAAACCGAATTATGGGCAGAACCGGGCCGATGTGAACCGCGCCAAGCAGGCGCGCAAGGAAGCGAAGCTGGAAGCGCTGAAGGAAGCGGTGGCGCGGCGCAAATCGGGCGAAGATCCGCAGGATGCCGAAGCTGATCCCAGCGAAGATGCAAAGACTAAAGGAGAACACCATGGCCAATAAGCCAGGAACCCAAGCACGCTTTGTGCTTTTTGATGTGATTTATGAGGATGGCAGCCGCCGTTCCAACCGCAAGGTACCGGCGGAATTGCTCGGTGGGCTTGATGGTGATCTGCCCGCACGCAAGGAAATTGAAGCGCAGGACAATGAGATCGCGAAGGCATCCGGCAAGTCTGCACTGCCCATCGCGTCCCTGCAGCGTGCCGGCGGCAAGAAGCGTTAGGCCCGCGACCTAAAGCGCAATAGCAGCGTTACCATAAGGCTTAGATACCCGAAGCCCTGCCTTGCCGCTTGGTTGCACGCATGCAAGATAGGCGCTGACGACAAACGCACGCTCTGCACCGCACTTGTTTGACCTATCGGGGATGCTCCGTGATGCCAACTGATGCCGAACTTCTGTCCCGCCTGACCGCCCTTGGCCATGCCTTGCCGTCTGCTGCCAAGCCTGTGGCGGAATTCGTCCTGTGGCGGCGTGAGGGTAACCTTATTTTCCTCGCCGGGCAGATCTGTGAACGCAACGGTGTGCCCTACCCCACCGGGGTCTATGGCAAGGATGTTGACCTGGCGACCGCGCGCGCAGGCGGGCTGGCGATTGGCCTGCAACTACTTTCCACCCTGCGCACAGCGCTTGACGGCGATCTTGGCCGTGTCCGTCAGGTGGTGATGGTGCGTGGCTTCGTCACCGCGGCACCCGGCATGGGCGACTATCCCAAGGTGATCAACGCCTGTTCAGAACTGTTCATCGCGCTCTGGGGCGAGAATGGCCGGCATGCCCGCACCTCAATCGGCGTGGCGCAACTGCCTCTGGATGCAACAGTCGAGATTGACGCGGTCTTCGCAGTCGATTGAGTGTCACGCAGTGGTGGAGGCTTCCGGCGTGAAGCTGGAATAGCGTAAAAGCCCCGCGTGGAACCGCTTGCGCTTTACATCCATTGGCCGTTTTGCGCGGCCAAATGCCCTTATTGTGACTTCAATTCCCATGTCCGTGACAGGGTGGATGAGGCGCGGTTTCGCGCCGGCTTACGGCAAGAATTGGCGCATGAAGCGGCGCTGCTTGGCCGCCGTCCTCTTGCCAGTATTTTCTTCGGCGGCGGCACGCCAAGCCTGATGTCACCCGAAACCGTCGCAGCCTTGATTGAAGATGCCGCGCGTTTCTTCGACCCTCTGCCCGATATTGAAATCACGCTGGAAGCCAACCCCACTAGTGTTGAAGCCGCGAAGCTCGCGGCGTTTCGCGATGCCGGCGTCAATCGCGCGAGCCTTGGCGTGCAATCCCTGAATGCGGAGGCCTTGGGTTTTCTGGGCCGCCGCCATGATGTGCCGCAAGCGATTGCCGCGCTGGAAGCTGCGCGCGGCATCTTCCCCCGGCTTTCCTTTGACTTGATCTATGCACGGCCCGGCCAGCAGGAAGCCGCCTGGCGGACGGAATTGCGGCAGGCCTTGGCGCTCGCGGCTGATCACCTCTCGCTTTATCAACTGACGATTGAACCGGGCACGCAGTTTGAAACGCTGTATCGCCGGGGTGCCTTTGCGCTGCCGCCAGAAGATGATGCGGCGCGGCTTTATTTGGCCACTGCGGAAGAAGCGGCGCGCTTTGGGCTCAAGCCTTATGAGATCAGCAATTACGCCAAGCCCGGCGCGGAAAGCCAGCATAATCTGGCCTATTGGCGCTATGGCGATTACTTGGGCATCGGCGCCGGGGCGCATCAGCGCCTGTTGCGTGAAGGCCGCATCCATGCCACGCGTCGCCATCGCGCGCCGGAAGAATGGCTGCGCCTGGTCGAAGCCCAAGGCCATGCGGCGGTGTATGTGGAAACCCTGGGCCCCTCGGACGTAGGCCGGGAAGCCATGCTGATGGGGCTCCGGCTGACGGAAGGCGTAGACCCCAAGCGAATCGAAGCCCGCGCCGGGCTTGCCTTTGCCGAGGTGGTGGACCCCGCCATGCTGGCTGCCTGTTTGGATGAGGATTACCTATTTTGGGGCGAAAATGGCCGGCTTTGCGCAACTGAGGAGGGGCTTTTGCGCTTGGATTCCATGCTGCCGCTGCTGCTGCGCTGATAATCCTTGATCCTTCCTGAAGAAGCCGTAAAAATATGATTGATGACGATCACCCATGCCCCCGAACCACGCAGCGCGATTGAGGCCGCCGGCAGCCTGCCGGATCTGGAGCTTGATATCGCAACCGTTGCCTTGCAATTGGCGCGGGTGGACGCGCCTGAGGCTGACTGGCGCAAGGTTGCCGCACATTTTTCTGATATCGCGCGCAAGGTTGTGGATGCCGCCAGCATGGATGGCAAGGCGGATGGCGGTGATCTGGAAGCACGTCGCCTGATTCTTGCCGAAACGCTGCATGGGCATTTCGGCTATCAGGGCGATTCCGAAACCTATGAGGATATGGCGAATGCCAATCTGATCCATGTGGTGGAACGCCGGCGCGGCCTGCCCGTGGCGCTGGGTATCTTGTGGCTGCATGCCGCCGATGCTGCGGGCTGGGGTGCTTTTGGTGTGGATTTCCCCGGCCATTTCCTACTGGCGCTTGAAGGGCCTAAGGGCAAACTCATTCTGGATGTCTTTGCCGGCGGCAAGGTTTTGGAAGCGCAGGATTTGCGCGCGCTGATCAAGCGAGTTGAAGGCGAAAAGGCGGAACTCCGCCCGGGCGTGCTGCGCCCCATGACGCGGCGCGAAGTGCTGCTGCGGTTGCAAAACAACATCAAGCTGCGGCGCTTGCGCGGTGGTGATGTGAAGGCTGCCTTGGCCGCGACCGAAGATATGCTGCGGCTGGCGCCTGATCATGCCGCGCTATGGCGCGAAGCGGGGCTGATGAACCAAAGGCTGGAACGGATTGGCGCCGCACTCGGTTGCCTGGATCGCTTCCTGGAATTGGTGCCGGAAGGCGAAGCGGCGGCCCGCGTTCGTGCCTTGGCCGGCGAATTGCGCCAGCGCCTGAATTGATACTTTGCCCCGTATCGCCAGCACGCATTGGCAAGGCTAAACTGCGCCCATGACCCAAACCCGTCCGCGCGTTGCGCTTTTTGTCACCTGTCTGGTGGATCTCTATCGGCCAACGGTCGGCTTTGCTGCCATCAAGCTGCTGGAAGAAGCCGGCTGCCTGGTGGAAGTGCCGCCGAGCCAAACCTGCTGCGGCCAGCCAGCCTATAATTCCGGCGACCGCGCCAATGCCAAGGCTTTGGCCCGCGCGGTGGTGGATGCCTTTCAGGGCTATGATTATGTGGTGGCGCCTTCCGGTTCCTGCGCCGGCATGATCGCGCATCACTACCCGGCGCTGTTTGATGATGACCCGCATTATCGCGGCAAGTCAGAAGCACTCGCCGCCCGCACGCATGAACTGGTGTCCTTCCTGACCGATGTGATGGGGGTGGAAAAGGTCGCGGCACGGTTGGATGGCAGCGTGACCTATCATGATTCCTGTTCGGGCCTTAGGGAAATGGGTGTGAAGGCGCAGCCGCGCAAATTGCTCAAAACCGTTGAGGGGCTTAGCCTGATTGAATTGGCGGAACCTGAAATCTGCTGCGGTTTTGGCGGGACGTTTTGTGTGAAATATCCGGATATCTCGGTTCGTATGGTCACCGATAAATGTCGCGATGTTCAGGCGACCGGGGCGGGCACCTTGCTTGCCGGTGATATGGGCTGCCTGTTGAATATGGCGGGGCGGCTGAAGCGCGAAGGGTCTTCGGTGAAGGTGCACCATGTGGCGGAAGTGCTGGCCGGCATGACACGCGATGCCGCGCCGATTGGGGATGCGAAGAAGGGCTGAATTACTCCGCCAATGCAAAGGGGCGGATGCGGCTGATCAGATCATCCGCCGTATTCACGCCACCAAGTGACGCGCCGAGCCCCATGGCGGTCAGTGCCTGCGCGGTCCAGCTATTGCAGTTGTTGAAAACGTGAAATCGCCCTGTTGCTGGATAAAACAGGCTGAAGGGATAAATGCCGCGTGCCGTCACCACTGCGCGGCGTGCGCCGGCGCGGTCAAAACTATCGCGCAAAAACGCCAGCAACCGTCTTAAGGCCTCTGCGCTTACAGCGAAGGGCAAAATGGTGACATTGGGCCAGATGCGCGCAGGGTGATCCGGAAGGCCCGCCACATGCATCACCGCCGGCCCTGGAAAGGCCGCGCGCAACGCAAGCCATGCGCCCGCTTCCCGCGCTGGGTAGAATTCCGCATCGCCCCAGCCGAATTCGAAAAATCGCGCCTGCGGGAAATCGGCGATTTCCGGTATCACGTTTTCAGGCACATCGGCGCGCGCCAGCACTATGCCGCTATGCCAGCCATTGCTGACAACCCAAACCCGGTGCGCGGGACTAGCAGCGAAGGCCAGCGCCGGCGCAAGAAGCAGCGCACCAAGGGCGGCGCGGCGGGAAAAAGCGCGGAAGTTTTCCCCCGCGCCCTGGATCACGTCGGGATCAGCACGCCTTGCACAACATGCACCACGCCATTGCTCGCCATCACATTGGCGCGAATGATACTTGCCGAAGTACCCGAAGGCGCCTGGCCCGGGCGAGCCGCCTGAATACGTGGGCTTTCCGCGGTTCCACCCACAACGCGCACGTCAATCCCGCCCAACATCCGGATGCGACCGCCGCGCGCCTGGATACTCGCCAGGCTCAGCCGTCCGCCCGCGATCAGGTTGAGCAACCCTTCGCGATCACCGTTACGAATCCGTTCCGGCGCGCCAGACCAGGCAAGGTTGGTGGGCGCGAGTACGGTGTAGATGCCGGGGCGGTCAAACAATTCCGAAGCCAAGCCAGAACTGCGCAGCGCAGCGCGGAAACCGGAAAGATTTGGATCAGAACCCAGGACATCCATGAGCGGAGGGCCGCCATCCTGCGCGACCTGCGCGCAGCCATTGAGCAAGAGGGCAGCGCCGCCGACGGCGAATAGGGAACGACGCGACAGCATCGGCGTTTCTCCTTGGCTTTGGGCGCGAATCGGCCCTGGGTTTTCTACCCTCTTCTGGCGCCGCGCGGATGAAGGGGCAAGCCCCTTGATGCCTCAGGGGGGTGGCATCAGCACGATGGTCACGGTGCGCGATGGGGGCTCGGCCGCCCGGACTGTTGGGCTGAATTGGGCGCTGCGTGCCTCTGCCCTCAAGCGTTCCACGCCGATGCCACGCTCCGCCAGGGCTTGGCTGACCGCGCGCGCCCTTTGCGCCGCCAATTGGATGGAGGTGTTGGCCCCGCCTTCCTGCCCGGCATGGCCCAGGATGCAGATATTGCGTTCCGGCGCCGCCAGCGCGGCTTCAATGGCGGCAGCAAGCGGGGAACGCGCGGCTTCGGTGAGGGTGGCGCTGCCGCGCGGGAAGGCGATGGAAAACACATCATCTTCCAGCCTTTCGGCGCCGACGCAGGAAAAGCCAGCGGGCTGGGCGAGCGCGGGCAACGCAGCAAGCGTGATGCCAAGTACAAGCAATAAGCGTTTCATGCCGGCAGCAGGATTTCCGCCGCGCTCAGCTTTTCAATCAGCGCCGCCGCATTGGCGCCCGGGCAGGCCAGGGCCAAGGACGCTTCCGTAATGCTGGGTTGGGTGATGATCCAGGCTGCGGCCTCAACCTCCTGCGCAGAGATTGGCAGGATGCCCATTTCGGTGCGCAGCCCATAATCCGCGCCGCGGCGGACGGTTTTGACATTGGGACGCACACGAAAGGCCGGGGCGCCACTGGCTTCCGCCGCTGGTGCAGCGCCGCGCGCCGCCAGCAGATCATAGCCGCCGCGTTCATAGCGGTAATGCGCGAGGAAGTTTTCAACGGCCTGAAGGAACTTCGGATCCCGTGACCATTCGCCGATGCGTTGGCCAAGCAAGGCTGCGCGTTGCGTCAGCGCATATTTTGCGGCCGCCGATCCATCCTGCCGCGGCAGGGGCTTGCGAAACTCCGCTTCATGAAAGGCGCGTTCTGTCAGCAGGCCCATGAAATCAACGCCCATCGCCGCATGCACGCCGTAGGCGATGTGGACAGAATTAGGTGCCTCGGCCAGGGCATCATGATACCAGCCACGCGGCAGATAAAGCAGATCGCCCTTTTTCAGATGCGCCTTGAAGCGAAGCGCGCCTTTCGATTTTTCGTGAAATTCCTGTGGCTGGCCGCGAAAAATCGCATGCGCCACCGGCCATTCGGCGCGCCCTTCCCAGATGTTCCAGGTCTTTTCCCCTTCTACCTGTACGGCCCAGACATCATGCGTGTCGTAATGCGCATGAAACGCCTTGTGGCTCTGCCAGGAGATATAGATATTGGCTTGCGCCTTACCCAGGCCGGCACCTTCCAGCGCATTGGAAACGCCAGCGAGCCCCGGTGTCAGGCTATCCACATCATTCATCACCACGGAAGCACCGCGCGCCACCCATTCCTGCACCTTGGCGGGGATGGGTTGCAAAGCCGTGGCGCCATCGCGCGACATGGCGCTTTGGCTATATTGCGCGGCAGGGATTGTGGTGCTGTCCAGCACCACCTTCAGGCTGCGTTCGGACCAGATATGCGTCATGCCGAGCAGGCGATTGATGCCGGCCCAATCAAGCACATGGGCGAATTTCTCCGCAGCGCCGGGCAGATGCAGCGGCTGCTGATCATAGTATTCGGCGAAGAAGCGTTCTGGCGGCATTGGCGCCAGGATATCGGCCAGGGTCATGCTCATGGCGCCTTATATCAGAGGAACCGGGGCGCACGCGAGGGGCCGGGGGTGGACGCCGCGCGGGGAATCGGGCGACCAAAGGGTTGGCTAGGCAGCCCTAGGTATGAGTTTTAGGAACCTCATCAAGCAGGGGCGGCGTTCAGAGATCAGCAAAAGACGATTATCGTCCGTGAAATCTCTTAACTCCGGTATGCTGGTAGTGAAGCGCTCGACCGGTGCTAGGATTTCTATCGCGAAATGCTTCGCTGCGTTACGCAGAAAAGCCGCGTACCGCGCAGGGAAATCATCAATCCAATTATGGATTTCAATGATGATCGTACAGGATTTGAGGGCCTTCAAACTCTGCTCGACCAAAAGGTCAAACTCCGCACCCTCGATATCAACCAAGACAAGAGAACCAGAAAGATCAGCCTGAGGTAGGGCGCAAATCGTCATAGGGTTCGCCTCAGCGAAGATTTCAAGAACTCTTTCCGAGCCGTTGCACTGCCAATTTTTTCTGATAGCCTCACGACCTTTTTCCGACTGTTCGAAACAAATGGCCTTACGGATCTTCCGCGATTTCAGCATACCGATAGCGTAGTAACCATCTGCGGCACCGATATCGATGAAGGTTGAGAAGTCACCCGGCTGTATGCAGTCAATATAATTGAGAATTTCCCTTTCATAAAACCCGAGGCACTGACTGCCAAGATCCAAGCGTCCCCACCAAGTATCTCTCTCAAGCTTAAGTCCACGAAAAGGACCATAACGCACTGTCCCATTGCACATGTCAAAAACCTCAGTTGACACTCGGTCTTGACGTTGGCGAATAGTTTCCGTGCGCCATTCTTCACGCTGTGCCGCCGAGGATTTGAGCCCCCTTTCAAGCATCGGCTTGAAATACTGAAGCTCGGTCTTGATGAGATTCGTGATATTTTTCATGCATTCGAAACCTTTAGCTGCCCAGGGGGGGGGTCTCAGAAGGCTTTGCTTTTTCTCTGCCTATCTTGGCTGTTCTGATCACCGCCCCTTTCTCCGATTAATTTCGCCCACGAAGTATTTTATTAACATCTACACCAGGAACGTGCAGATTTCAACAATGGACCAGGGGCGGAGGCGAAGCAGAAGGGCATGGATTGGATTACCATAAGAGCCACTATTGGATACGTCATTAGCGGGTTGGCCGCAATTCCGAACAGAATTGGCTTTGGTGATAAGCGCCCTGTAATCCACTGCACCCATGCATGATCTTGGAGACCATAACAGGCCCGGAAAGGGCGCTACATGGTGTTGGGGGACGCGGCCAATCCGCCGACCTGGGAGCCAGGAGCCCAGATTGCATCATGAAATTTACAAAGGCAAAGCCATCCCACGCTTGGCTAATGCAAATTGGTTCACTATGATGACTAATGGCAAAAATTCGGGCAATAGCTCTGATCGGTCAGAGTGCGGATAGTATCTTGTCACGGTTGACGGATATCTTGGCGAAGCGGGCTGAGCTGTTCGGGATTTCAGTTACCGTCATTGATCTTCTCCAAGAAGACTCGAAGACAAAGCTGATTACCTGTCTTGAGTCGGGTCGGCCTAGTTTTTGTTTTTCCTTTCAAGGTATCGGCATGGGGCTTCGCGTCGAAGCCGGCAACCTCTGGACGAGCCTGAATATCCCATTTATCTCCCTTATGGGTGACGCTCCTTTTTACGCGCCATACTTACATGCTGCTGAAGGTCCTACGCTCTTCCATGTCTACGCGTCTGAGGATTTTCGGCAATTTTATTGCGACATCATGGGGGGTAAAAATTTTTCCTCTGTCTTCGGGGGCTTTTATCCCCCCAATCCGCTGGCAGACGAAACCCCCTGGCACGATCGGGATCTTGAAATCGTCTACGTCAAAACCGGTGTGGACTCTGAATCGCTTCGCGCCAAGTGGACTGAATTTCCAAATAAATTACGTTGAGTTATTGAAGACGCGTGTTCCGTTGCGTTGGCTGGGCAGCAAAAAACTATCGGCGAGATCGTTATTGATTCCTTCGCGGCTTGCTCCATGTATTTTGGTCAAAATCGGACATTGCTGCTAAGGGCCTGCTCAGCGGTGGATTCTTACGTGCGTGCTTTCAGGGCGGAACGCATGTTACGGGAAGTCATGCGTCACGGGGGACATGTTTTTGGTGACTGGCCACATATCGATAAAGTTAATACGCAGGCACGTTTTCATGGCAAGATTCCTGCCGAAAAATTAGATGAACTCTACAGCCGTAGTCGCGTTCTCATGAATGTTTTGCCCTGTACGATGAATTTCGTACATGAACGAATAATCGCAGCGCTATTGTCTCAAGCCTTTAGTATCTCTGACGGTAATGCTTTTGTGAATAATTCTTTGAAAGGATATCCAAATTTCAAATCTGTGTCGATCGATAGTCCAGCGTTAGCCGACGAATTAGATGTTCATGTCTCTGAGATTCGAAAACTGGGCTCCGGCCATAAAAATGAATTGCAATCCATGCTCAGGCAAAGCCGACTTAGGGCTGAGGCTGAATTCAGCGTTGATCACTTTATTGGCGAAATTCTTGAATTGGCGTCGATGAGCCAATTAGAAAGAAATAGCTCCGGTTGGACTTTTATACGTTGAGGTAGTCATCGGAAGTTTTGGTTTCGATCGAATGTCTGCAACAATTATGGTTAGATAAGTGCAGGTGAGCCGATGATCATCGATTGATGGTGGCAGCATAGAGCCGCCGCAGATTTTCATAATCTGCCGCTTCAGCGAAAGCCAAACCAACACGCGTCGCGATTTTCGGGTCCAAGGCTTCGCCATTGCGCACCACGGGCACAATCTTGAATACTCCTGGCAAGTCTATTTCAAGACCAAAGAACCTCTCCTGCCCCATCTGCTTGATCGTATGCCGCAAGACATAACGCCGCTGGAACCGGGGTACCTCCACTCGCCTGCCCAGAAAATACGAAGCAAACTCGCCTGCGTAATGATATCCGGTACTATATTCGATCAACCTCGCGTATAGATCACCAGGACAGCGCCGCGTCATTTCAATGATCGCGACACCGTCACCCGAATCAATAAATTGTGTATGTAAAAGCCCATCGCATAAATCCAGATGGGCTGATATCACTTCAATTGCCGCGCGAAGAGCCAATAGTTTTCGGCTGTCATAATCATCACATAGATGCGATGTATCAACCGCAAAGGGATTATAGCGTGATCCTTCGCGAACAATGAATGCGCGCTGAACGGCACCAGCATTCAAGAAGGCTGTATAGCTATGAAGATCACCTTCAATGAACGTCTCGCAAATTATCTCGCCTCGCGGACTATGGGTCATTGCCGATCTCACAGCCACATCCACGGCCTTGGTATCCGCCGCGTCAAAGATCGTCACTCCACGTCCACTAAAGCTATCCGCCGGTTTGCAAATGAATCTTCCGGATTTTGGCAAGCTTCTAATATCCACCGCACGGGGTGCCGGAACATCAAGATCACGGCATAAGCGGCGAAACAGCGGCTTATTGTTGAGAATGTCGTTTGTTTCAGGCGAAAGCCAATAGCTTCCCTGCTGTTTGAGCTGAACAAAGCTTGCCATCGACACATCGGTGCATCCGGGAATTACAGCCCCAAACCCATGTTCCTTGACGCATGACTGAACCAGAGCCGCATCCCCATAATTGGCGCAGATCCAATTCTCCCTGTAAGCAAGGGCAAGAGGATCTTCAGCGCGGTTTCCCATGGTCCAGACATCGCAGCCGATATCAGTCAGGTATTCGTGGATGGGGACAGCGCTGAAAGCTGCGTCAAGCAGCAAGACCTTCAATCTCTTTCCCCTTTACTGGCTGGCGAAAAACAACTTCGACTGAAAAGATTCATCGCGGATGATTTCGCGAGAGGAGTGCGGCGCGAAAACATCAGCAGGCCTGGAACACGGCCGCGACAAGGTCAAGATGCGCTTCCGTAACGCCGGAATGAAAAGGCAGACAAAGGACCTGGTGCTTTGCCACTTGTGCATAAGGCCGTGCACGCTTTGAAATGATAGGCATGTTTCTATAAGGTTCATAATCCGTACAAATCGGATAGAAATATTTGCGCGCAAAGATTCTTTTTTTTGCCAATCTTTCCTTGAGCTCGTCGCGATTAAGGCGTGACTTCTCCTGATCAATCCGTACTAGTAAATATTGTTCGGATTGGGTTATATGTTCCGCGACCTCCTGCAAAAGGACGCCATTCAAACCACCTAAGACCTGCCGGTAGCGTTGCCTAAGCCCTTTACGTTTTTCTCTCTCACCCTCGAAAATATCCAGGTTCAGCAGCCCAATAGCTGCCTGGAGCTCATTCATCTTGCCATTGATGCCGACAGAGACAACCTCCTCCTCATTCTTGATGCCAAAATTTCGGAGAAGATAAATGCGTTCCTGATCTTCGCGCCTGTTGGTGGTAACAAGCCCGCCCTCTAGCGTATTGAAAAGCTTGGTCGCGTGGAAAGAAAACACCGAAGCGTGTCCAAGTGACGCGACGGGACAACCATTCCAATAGGCGCCAAAAGCATGCGCTGCATCATAGATCAGCTTCAAGCCATGCAGGTCGGCCAGGCGCTGCAAAGCGCCATGATCACAAATGCAACCATAAACATGAACACCCAAAATGGCCGAAGTTCGCGGTGATATTGCTAATTCGACTGCTTCTGGATCAATCGTCAGATCATCTTCCTTGATGTCCACAAAGACAGGACGCAGATTATTCCAAGCGATCGAATGGGCAGTTGCCGCAAAAGTCATTGGGGTGGTGATTACTTCGCTTCCTGGTGGAAGTTCGAAAAGTTTTAGTGCTACCAGAAGGCCAATCGTTGCATTGTTAAATAATTTGGCAGTCGGGACATGCAGTAAAGCGCCTAGCCTGTTTTCAAGTTCCAGACTGAACGGTCCATGATTAGTTACATATTTAGACGCCCAGATTTTCTCGATATAGGCATTTAGAGCAGTTTGTGTTGAATGCCGCTGAGAAGTGACCCGGTTTGGGGTGAAGTTGCTGCTGAGATTTGACCCATGTTCGGACGCTAGCCTCGGCCCTTTGGGCGGAGGCAGCTGGAGTGTTGGACATGGCTTTATTGA